>RCUL01000683.1_pt1 | contig 15229 bp, 11 predicted proteins | sample 2167521 | NCBI WGS metagenome assembly RCUL01 (sample SAMN09932745, study PRJNA488358) | compost metagenome | feature: garden; material: soil; isolation source: compost soil in acetic acid-enriched culture | place: Germany: Experimental Botanical Garden Goettingen | collected 2016-01-27
ACCTCTACAGCAAACCCCTGCCCGCCCGCGAACTCACCCTCTACCTCAAGCAGGCAAGGCGCCTCACCACTGCAGCGTCCAATCCCGCCACGCTTTGATACCGGGGCCACACCATTTGTAGCCCGGATGAAATCCGGGGGAAAACCGCCACCCTCGCTCCCGGATTGCATCCGGGCTACGCACTGCCTGTGACGACTCAAGTTGGATGGAGCGACGGAGTCGACCGGGTAGGGTGCGCCGTGCGCACCAACGGTTGAGCGCAGCGCAGGGGTTGATCTCGCACTCGGTGCGCATGGCGCACCCTACGGTGAAGCAGGATGCGTAGGTGAGCCTCGCCCCCTTATAGATAGGGGCAGACTCTACGAACGCGCAGCCCAACGAGGCCTCACATCAACCCCGTCACCCTCAACAGATACACAGTCGCCACCGCCCCACCCACACACAGGACGGCACCGAACAGCGCCTGCCAGCGGAACTGCCGGGCCAGCACATCCTCACCATGGCTGGAGAGCAGGAAGGGCTGGGATTCGGGCGGGCGGCGCAGATGGTTCAACGCCGGCGCCGCGCTGGTGTGCCGGTGGCGGTCCTCTGCTTCCAGTTGGGCGGCCAGGCGTACCCGGCGCCATTCCCCCTCGTCCAGCTGACCATTGCCGTCGCTGTCGAAGCGCCGCAGCAGCCCGGCGAAATCGCCCTTCCACTCGCGGATCACCGCCCCCTGGGCCGATGCCAGGTCCAGGCCCTGGCGACCGCCGCCGCTGGTGCGGAAATCGCCAATGGCATAAAGCGGCTCACCAGCGTGCAGGCGCTCTTCGGTGTAACGGTACTCGCCGCCGGACAGCCAGGCACCGATCCCACTGTGCGCCAGGCCGCCGCGCGGGTGACGCTGATTGCCCTTCCAGACTTCCCGGGTAGCCGGGCGCACTTCGGCGCCACGGGGATCGATCAGGCACTCGCCGGTGGCATCGGCCAGGCGCAGCCAGGCATCGCTGACGCCGCTGTCCACCACCCGCCAGCTCTTGCTCTTGCCGCTCTCGCTGTACTCCTCGATACGGTAGCGCCACCAGAGGCAGGGTTTGCCCGTCAGCGGCGCGGCGAGGGCCCCATCGCCGTTCAGGTGAAGCATGCCGTAGAGCTCGACATAGCCCTGGGCAGCCGAGCGGATCTTCGAAGTCGGGGTATCCAGCAGCAGCCGCGCCTGGGCCAGGCGGCGCAGGCACCACCAGCCGCCGCCGGCGAAGGCGCCAAGACTGAACCCCAGGCTGATGGCCAGCCCTGGAATATCCACTTCCATACTCAGCCGAACAGGCTCTTGAGGTCCACGTCGGCCTTCTCGGCCTCGCTGAATTCCAGCAACTCCGCGGCCTTGAAGCCGAACAGGCCGGCGATGATCACGTCCGGGAACTGCTCGATGCGCACGTTGTTCAGGTTCACCGCCTCGTTGTACAGCTCGCGGCGGTCGGCGATGCCGTTCTCCAGGCCGCTGATGCGCTGCTGGAGGAACTGGAAGCTTTCATTGGCCTTGAGCTGCGGGTAGTTCTCCGCCAGGGCGAAGAGCTGCCCGAGACCGGCGCGCAGGCCGCTCTCGGCCTGGCCGAGAGCACCGATATCCCCCTTTTCGCGGGCGCTGGCCACGGCGTTGCGCGCGGCGATCACCCGCTCCAGGGTGGTGCGTTCGTGCTGCATGTACTGCTTGCAGGTCTCCACCAGCTTGGGCAGCTCGTCATGCCGCTGCTTGAGCAGCACCTCGATGTTCGACCAGGCCTTGCCCACGCCATGCTTCAGGCGAACCAGGGCGTTGTAGAGGATCACCGCGTAGGCGGCGACCAGAATCAGGACCACGATCAGGGCAACGCTGGTCAGACTCATGCAGGCTTCTCCTTGGCTGCAGGGCATGGGCTCCGGCGATTCTAATGGCATTTCGCCGGGGCCGCGGAGACCTTGCACACAGCCAGTGCAAAACGCCCGGAAACGACTTTCCAAAAATGAAAATCTTTCGCATTATGTGGCGGTTTTTCGTTGCGCAACTTCATATTGCCATCACCCAGAAGCAAAGGACCTCGCCCATGATTCGTATGCCCCTGGCCACTGCCAGCCTGCTCGCCGTCGCCATTTCCCTCGCCGGTTGCGGTGACGACAAGAAGGAAGCCGCCGCACCGCAAGCCGCCGCACCGGCCGCCACCAGCACTGCCGCGGCCCCGGCTGCAACCGCCAAGGTCGACGAGGCCGAGGCCAAGAAAGTCGTCGCCCACTACGCCGACCTCGCCCTGGCGGTCTTCACCGATGCCCACAGCACCGCCGTGAACCTGCAGAAGGCCGTTGACGCCTTCCTCGCCAAGCCCGATGCCGACACCCTGAAAGCCGCCCGCGAAGCCTGGCTGGCCGCCCGCGTACCCTACATGCAGACCGAAGTGTTCCGCTTCGGCAACCCGGTGGTCGACGATTGGGAAGGCCAGCTGAACGCCTGGCCGCTGGACGAAGGCCTGATCGACTACGTCGCCGGCGACTACCAGCACGCCCTGGGCAACCCCGGCGCCACTGCCAACATCATCGCCAACACCAGCATCCAGGTCGGCGAAGACAAGATCGACGTCACCGAGATCACCGGTGAGAAACTGGCCAGCCTGAACGAGCTGGGCGGTTCCGAGGCCAACGTCGCCACCGGTTACCACGCCATCGAATTCCTCCTCTGGGGCCAGGACCTGAACGGCACCGGCCCGGGCGCCGGCAACCGCCCCGCCACCGACTACGTGGTCGGCGAAGGCGCCACCGGTGGTCATACCGAGCGCCGCCGCGCCTACCTGAAGGCCGCCACCGACCTGCTGGTGAGCGACCTGGAATACATGGTCGGCCAGTGGAAAGCCGGCGTTGCCGACAACTACCGCGCCAAGCTGGAAGCCGAACCGGCCGACGCCGGCCTGCGCAAGATGCTCTTCGGCATGGGCAGCCTGTCCCTCGGCGAACTGGCCGGCGAGCGCATGAAGGTCGCCCTGGAAGCCAACTCCACCGAAGACGAGCACGACTGCTTCAGCGACAACACCCACAACTCGCACTTCTACAACGGCAAGGGCATCCGCAACGTGTACCTGGGCGAGTACAAGAAGGTCGACGGCACCACCCTGACCGGTCCGAGCCTGTCCTCCCTGGTAGCCAAGGCCGACGCCCAGACCGACACCACCCTGAAGGCCGACCTGGAAGCCACCGAAGGCAAGCTGCAGGCCCTGGTGGACAGCGCCAACAAGGACGTGCATTTCGACCAGTTGATCGCCGCCGACAACACCGCCGGCCAGCAACTGGTGCGTGATGCCATCGCCTCCCTGGTCAAGCAGACCGGTGCCATCGAGCAGGCCGCCGGCAAGCTCGGCATCACCGACCTGAAGCCGGACACCGCCGATCACCAGTTCTGATCGCAGCAGCGGTAGACCAAGCGGATGCGGCCCAGTGCCGCATCCGCTTTTTTGTGCCCACGTGGAAGGGCCGCTTTTCCTGTGGGGGCGAATTCATTCGCGAAGGGGCGCGCAGCGGCCCCAACAGGGCACCTGGGCAGGCCTGCGGCCTGCATAGCGAATGAATTCGCCCCCACAGGCATCGCTCAGATGCGCCTCACGCGTCCTGGCCCGGACCACAAGCCAAACGCAAATCCCTCTTATTCAAAAACCCCAGTCCTGATAAGCTTGCCCGCCTGTTTTCCAGCCGTCCGGAACCCGCCAATGCTCGCTCCACCGGCCATTCGCCGCCTGTCGCCCCTGCTGCTGGCCCTCGGCCTCAGTGCCTGCGACGACGCGCCGCGTTTCACCCAGGCCGAACCGGGCGAGCACCTGTCCGGCGGCGCGGCCACCGTACGCCAGTTCGACCAGAACGCCTTTTCCATGCCTTCGGCCAACCTGACGCCGATGCGCCGGCTGGACTTCAGCGTCGGCAACAGCTTCTTCCGCAACCCCTGGGTGATCGCCCCCGCCACCACCACCGCACGCGATGGCCTGGGTCCGCTGTTCAATACCAATGCCTGCCAGAACTGCCACGTGAAGGATGGTCGCGGCCATCCGCCGGCGCCCGGGGCGAACAACGCCGTATCCATGCTGGTGCGCCTGTCGATCCCGGCCAATGCCTCGGCCGAGCATGCGCGCCTGCTGGAGCGCCTGGGCGTGGTGCCGGAGCCGGTCTACGGCGGCCAGCTGCAGGACGTGTCCATTCCCGGCGTTGCCCCCGAAGGCAAGGTGCGGGTCGGTTACCAGCCGGTGCCCGTGACCTTCGCCGATGGCACCACCGTCGAGCTGCGCAAGCCGCGCCTGGAAATCAGCCAGCTCGGCTATGGCCAGATGCACCCGGACACCCTGTTCTCCGCCCGCATCGCGCCGCCCATGATCGGCCTGGGCCTGCTGGAAGCCATTCCCGAGGCCGCCCTGCTGGCCAATGCCGATCCGGACGACGCCAATGGCGACGGCATCCGCGGCCGGGCCAACTGGGTCTGGGACGATGTCGCCGGCAAGACGGTGCTCGGCCGCTTCGGCTGGAAGGCCGGCCAGCCGAACCTGAATCAACAGAACGCTCACGCCTTCTCCGGCGATATGGGCCTGACCACCACGCAGCTGGCCCAGGACGATTGCACGGCGGCGCAGACCGCCTGCAAGGCCGCGGTGGATGGCGGCGAACCGGAAGTCAGCGACAACATCCTGTCCCTGGTGCTGTTCTACACCCGCAACCTGGCCGTCCCGGCCCGGCGTCAGGTGGAGGCCCCGCAGGTGCTGGAAGGCAAGGGCCTGTTCCACCAGGCCGGCTGCCAGTCCTGCCATACCCCCGGCTTCACCACTGCGGCGGATGCCGCGGAACCCGAGCTCGCCAACCAGTTGATCCGCCCCTATAGCGACCTGCTGCTGCACGACATGGGCGAGGGCCTGGCCGATGGCCGCGCCGAGTTCCAGGCCGGCGGCCGCGACTGGCGCACCCCGCCGCTCTGGGGTATCGGCCTGACCGAACAGGTGACCGGCCATACCCAGTTCCTCCATGACGGCCGCGCGCGCGACCTGCTGGAAGCCATCCTCTGGCACGGCGGCGAAGCCGAGTCGGCGAAGCAGCAGGTCCTGAAATACGACGCCGGGCAGCGCGCCGCGCTGCTGGCCTTCCTGAATTCCCTATAAGGAGCTCCGCATGTTCCGCCCCAAACTGCTGTTCACCAGCCTCGCCGCCCTGGCCCTCGGCGCCTGCGCCCCGCAGGACCCGCAGGCGCAGACCGCCGCCGCCCTGGCCAAGCAGGTGATACTGCCGACCTACAGCCGTTGGGTCGAAGCGGACCGCCAACTGGCCACCAGCGCCCTCGCCTTCTGCTCCGGCAAGGAAGACCTGGCCAAGGCGCGCGCCGACTTCCTTGCCGCGCAGAAGGCCTGGGCCGAGCTGCAGCCGCTGATGGTCGGCCCGCTGGCCGAAGGCAACCGCGCCTGGCAGGTGCAGTTCTGGCCGGACAAGAAGAACCTGGTCGGGCGCCAGGTGGAGCAACTGCTCAAGGCCCAGCCCCAGGTCGACGCCGCCGCCCTGGCCAAGGCCAGCGTGGTCGTGCAGGGCCTGTCCGCCTATGAATACATCCTCTTCGACAGCAACCTGGACATGGCCGACAGCGCCCAGAAGGCCCGCTACTGCCCGCTGCTGGAAGCCATCGGCGAGCGCCAGAAGGGCCTGGCCGAAGAGATCCTCGCGCGCTGGAACAGCAAGGACGGCATGCTCGACCAACTGAGCAAGTTCCCCAACCAGCGTTACGCCGACTCCCACGAAGCCATCTCCGAGCTGCTGCGGGTCCAGGTCACCGCCCTCGACACCCTGAAGAAAAAGCTCGGCACCCCCATGGGCCGCCAGACCAAGAGCCTGCCGCAGCCGATGCAGGCGGACGGCTGGCGCAGCGACTCCTCCCTGGAAAGCCTGGGCGCCAGCCTGGCCAGTGCCGAAAGCCTGTGGAAGGGCGTCGACCAGCACGGCATCCGCAGCCTGCTGGGGGATGACCAGAAAGCCCTGGCCGAGAAGATCGACGCGGCCTACGCCGAAACCCGCGGCAAGCTCGACGCGCTCGGACAACCCCTGGGCAAGCTGCTGGCCAGCGAAGATGGCCTGAAGCGCCTGAACGACTTCTACGACAGCCTGGACCGCGTCCAACGCCTGCACTCCGGCGAACTGGCCAAGGCCCTCGGCGTGCAGCTCGGCTTCAACGCCAACGACGGTGACTGAGATGCTCCGTCGCCAGGTCCTCACCCTCGCCAGCCTGCTGCTCGGCGCCGTCGGCCTGGGCGGCTGGACCCTCAGCCGCAAGGGCGGCTCGCCCCTGCTGCTGTCGGCCCGCGACGATGCCGACGGCCACCACCATGCCGTGGGCTATCGCCTGGACGGCAGCCAGGTGTTCGCCACCCGGGTCGCCCAGCGCTGCCATGACATCGTCGAACACCCCAGCGAGCCGGTGGCGCTGTTCGTCGCCCGCCGCCCGGGCACCGAGAGCTACCTGGTGGACCTGCGCGACGGCCGCCTGCTACAGACGCTCACGTCGCAGGCCGGCCGTCACTTCTACGGCCATGGCGTGTTCCACCGCGAGGGCGAGTGGCTCTATGCCACCGAGAACGACACCCGCGATCCCGGCCGTGGCGTGCTCGGCCGCTACCGCTACCAGGATGGCCAACTTATCCACAGCGGTGAAATCCCCACCCATGGCCTGGGCCCGCACCAGGTGTCGTGGATGCCCGACGGCGAAACCCTGGTGGTGGCCAACGGCGGCATCCGTACCGAGGCGGAAAGCCGGGTGGAGATGAACCTCGACGCCATGGAGCCGAGCCTGGTGCTGATGCGCCGCGACGGCAGCCTGCTGTCGAAGGAAACCCTGCCGCAGCAGATGAACAGCATCCGCCACCTGGCGGTGGGCGCCGACGGCACCATAGTCGCCGGCCAGCAATACATGGGCGATGCCAGCGACCACGCCGACCTGCTCGCCATCAAGCGTCCGGGCCAGCCCTTCCAGCCCTTCCCGCTGCAAGACGAGCAGCGCCTGGCCATGGTCCAGTACACCGCCAGCGTCGCCATCCACGACGAACTGCGCCTGGTGGCCCTGACCGCGCCGCGCGGCAACCGCTTCTTCATCTGGGACCTGGACAGCGGCGCCGTGCGCCTGGACGCGCCCCTGCCGGACTGCGCCGGCGTCGGCGCGGTGAAGGACGGCTTCGTGGTCACCTCCGGCCAGGGCCGCTGCCGCCTCTACGACTGCCGTGGCACGCAATTCACCGCCACCCCGCTGCAGCTGCCGGCGAGCTTCTGGGACAACCACCTGCACCTGGCCTGAGCCCGCACAGGGTGGACAGCGCTCTTCCTGTCCACCCGCTGCACCATGCCACCACCGATGCTGGACCGGTGAAGCGTGGTCCACCCCACGCCCTCAACAGAACCTGCACGGCCTGTCCGGCGACCTCAAGCAGCTGACGGCGCGCCTCCACGCCTGAGGGAGGAGCGGCGCCACACACTCCTGCCCCATTGATCAGGAAAGGCCGGGATCCTACAGGATGAACTGTCACGAACTGACTCGATCTTCGGTGAACCACGCCTGCCAGAACCGGCTACATCCCCTGAAGCAACGTTCTGCAATTTCTTGTCTTTGACTTGGTCTAACTCTGGTACTAAGGTGCTTCCCTCGCCTATTCCCAGGCCTCTTCATCCCTGCCAAGGAACCGGAATATGTTGCTCCGCCGCATGCTCATCATGCTGGGCGTGGTTATCCTCGTGGTGCTCGCCCTAGCCGCCTACAAAGGCCTCTCGATCTACCAGCAGATCCAGCAGTTCTCTGCGCCCCAGCCGCCCATCAACGTCTCCGCCGAGAAGGCTGTCGAACTGCCCTGGCAGAGCCGCCTGCCCGCCATCGGCACACTGAAGGCCTTCCAGGGCGTCGACCTCACCGTGGAAGCCAGCGGCACCGTCCAGGACGTGCTCTTCCTCTCCGGCGAGAAGATCAAGCTGGGCCAACCGCTGATCCAGATGGACAGCGACGTGGAACGCGCCACCCTGGCCACCGCCGAGGCGGAGCTGTCCCTGGCCCGGGTGGAATTCCAGCGTGGCCGCAGCCTGGTGAGCCGGCAGAACATTTCCAAGAGCGAGTTCGATCGCCTGGCCTCGGAGCTCCAGGCCGCCACCGGCAAGGTCGCCCAGCTCAAGGCCCTGATGGACAAGAAGCGCATCGTCGCGCCCTTCTCCGGCACCATCGGCATCCGCCAGGTGGACGTGGGCGACTTCCTCTCCTCCGGCACCATCATCGCCACCCTGCAGGACCTGGACACCCTGTTCGTCGACTTCTTCCTGCCCGAGCAGGCCGCCCCGCTGCTGGCCGTGGGCCAGAAGGTACGCATCAGCGTCGCCGCCTTCCCCGGCGAGTTCTTCGAAGGCGACGTCGCCGCGCTGAACCCCAAGGTCGAGGAAAGCACCCGCAACCTGCAGGTCCGCGCCATGCTGCAGAACCCCGACGGCAAGCTGCTTCCAGGCATGTTCGCCAACCTCGACGTACTGCTGCCGGGCGAGCAGGAGCGCGTGGTGGTGCCGGAAAGCGCCATCACCTACACCCTCTACGGCAACTCGGTGTACGTGGTCTCCGAGAAGAAGAACGCCGAGGGCCAGCCCGAGAAAGACCAGGATGGCCAGCCCCAGCTGGTGGTGGAACGCCGCTTCGTCGAGACCGGCGAGCGCCGCGACGGCAAGGTGGTCGTACAGAAGGGCCTCGAGCCCGGCGAGCAGGTGGTGACCTCCGGCCAGCTCAAGCTGGATAACGGCTCCCACGTCGCCGTCGTACCCGACCAGTCCCTGGCCACCAAACCGGACAACCAAGCCCGCGCCCAGCAATAAGCGCCCGCGCGAAGGAACGGAACATGGCTTTCACAGATCCTTTCATCCGTCGCCCGGTACTGGCGACCGTGATCAGCCTGCTGATCGTGCTGCTGGGCATGCAGGCCTTCAGCAAGCTGGTTATCCGCCAGTACCCGCAGATGGAGAACGCCCTGATCACGGTGACCACCGCCTACCCGGGCGCCAACGCCGAGACCATCCAGGGCTACATCACCCAGCCGCTGCAGCAGAGCCTGGCCAGCGCCGAAGGCATCGACTACATGACCTCGTCGAGCCAGCAGAACATGTCGGTGATCCAGATCTATGCCCGCATCGGCGCCAACTCCGACCGCCTCTTCACCGAACTGCTGGCCAAGGCCAACGAGGTGAAGAACCAGCTGCCCCAGGACGCCGAAGACCCGGTCCTGTCCAAGGAAGCGGCCGACGCCTCGGCGCTGATGTACATCAGCTTCTACAGCGACGAGCTGTCCAACCCGCAGATCACCGACTACCTGTCACGGGTGATCCAGCCCAAGCTGGCGACCCTGCCGGGCATGGCGGAAGCGGAAATCCTCGGCAACCAGGTCTTCGCCATGCGTCTGTGGCTGGACCCGGTGCGCATGGCCGCGTACGGCATCACCGCAACCGATGTCAACGACGCCGTGCGCAAGTACAACTTCCTCTCCGCCGCCGGCGAGGTGAAGGGCCAGTACGTGGTGACCAGCATCAACGCCACCACCGACCTCAAGTCGCCGGAGGCCTTCGGCGCCATCCCGGTCAGGACGGTGGGCGACAGCCGTGTGCTGCTGCGGGATATCGCGCGGGTGGAGATGGGTGCGGAGAACTACGATTCCATCAGCTCCTTCGACGGCATCCCCTCGGTCTACATCGGCATCAAGGGCACCCCCAGCGCCAACCCGCTGGACGTGATCAAGCACGTGCGCGCCATCATGCCGGAGCTGGAAGCCCAGCTGCCGCCGAACCTCAAGGTGTCCATCGCCTACGACGCCACCCGCTTCATCCAGGCCTCCATCGACGAAGTGGTGAAGACCCTCATCGAGGCGGTGCTGATCGTGATAGTGGTGGTGTTCCTGTTCCTCGGCGCCTTCCGCTCGGTGCTGATCCCGGTGATCACCATCCCGCTGTCGATGATCGGCGTGCTCTTCTTCATGCAGTTGATGGGCTACTCCATCAACCTGCTGACGCTGCTGGCCATGGTGTTGGCCATCGGCCTGGTGGTGGACGACGCCATCGTGGTCGTGGAGAACATTCACCGGCACATCGAAGAGGGCAAGACGCCCTTCGACGCCGCCATCGAAGGCGCCCGCGAGATCGCCGTGCCGGTGATCTCCATGACCATCACCCTGGCGGCGGTCTATGCGCCCATCGGCTTCCTCGAAGGCCTGACCGGCGCGCTGTTCCGCGAGTTCGCCCTGACCCTGGCGGGCGCGGTGATCATCTCCGGCGTGGTCGCCCTGACCCTGTCGCCGATGATGTGCTCCAAACTGCTGCGCCACGACGAGAACCCCACGGGCCTGGCGCACCGGCTGGACATGATCTTCGAGCGCCTCAAGCAGCGCTATCAACGCGCCCTGCACGGCACCCTCAACACCCGCCCGGTGGTGGTGGTGTTCGCCGTGATCGTGCTGTGCCTGATCCCGGTGCTGCTGAAGTTCACCAAGAGCGAGCTGGCGCCGGACGAGGACCAGGGCATCGTCTTCATCATGTCCAAGGCCCCGCAGCCGACCAACCTGGACTACCTGAACGCCTATACCCAGCAGTTCGTCGAGATCTTCAAGGCCTTCCCCGAGTACTTCTCGTCGTTCCAGATCAATGGCTTCGACGGCGTGCAGTCGGGTATCGGCGGCTTCCTGCTGAAACCCTGGGACGAGCGCGAGCGCACCCAGATGGAACTGCTCCAGGAGGTCCAGGGCAAGCTCAACGAGATCCCCGGCCTGCAGATCTTCGGCTTCAACCTGCCGTCGCTGCCGGGCACCGGCGAGGGCCTGCCGTTCCAGTTCGTGATCAACACGCCCAACGACTACGAGTCGCTGCTGCAGGTGACCGAACGCATCAAGCAACGCGCCCTGGAGTCCGGCAAGTTCGCCTTCCTCAACGTCGACCTGGCCTTCGACAAGCCGGAAGTGGTGGTGGACATCGACCGAGCCAAGGCCGCCCAGATGGGCGTATCCATGGAAGACCTGGGCTCGACCCTGGCCATCCTGCTGGGCGAAGGCGAGATCAACCGCTTCACCATCGACGGGCGCAGCTACAAGGTGATCGCCCAGGTGGAACGTGCCTACCGCGACAATCCGGGCTGGCTGAGCAACTACTACGTGAAGAGCGAAGGCGGCGCCATGGTGCCCCTCTCGACCCTGATCAGCGTGCACGACAGCGCCCGGCCGACCCGCCTCAAGCAGTTCCAGCAGCTCAATGCGGCGATCATCGAGGGCGTGCCCATGGTCAGCATGGGCGAAGCCATCGACACGGTCACCCAGATCGCCCGCGAGGAAGCCCCGCGCGGCTACGCCTTCGACCACGCCGGCGCCTCGCGCCAGTACGTGCAGGAGGGCAGCGCGCTCTACGTCACCTTCGGCCTGGCGCTGGCGATCATCTTCCTGGTGCTGGCGGCGCAGTTCGAGAGCTTCCGCGACCCGCTGGTGATCCTCGTGACCGTGCCGCTGTCCATCTGCGGCGCGCTGATCCCGCTGTTCCTCGGCTGGTCGAGCATGAACATCTACACCCAGGTGGGCCTGGTGACCCTGATCGGCCTGATCAGCAAGCACGGCATCCTGATCGTCGAGTTCGCCAACCAGCTGCGCCGGGACAAGGGCCTGTCCGCCCGTGAGGCAGTGGAAGAAGCCGCGGCCATCCGCCTGCGCCCGGTGCTGATGACCACCGCGGCCATGGTCTTCGGCATGGTGCCGCTGATCCTGGCCACCGGCGCGGGAGCGGTCAGCCGCTTCGACATCGGCCTGGTGATCGCCACCGGCATGTCCATCGGCACGCTGTTCACCCTCTTCGTCCTGCCTTGCGTCTATACGCTGCTGGCGAAGAAGGACCTGCATCCGGCAGGTCAGGTGGCGGCCAGCCACTAAGCCAAGGCGTGAAAAAGAAAGCCCCGCGATTGCGGGGCTTTCTCGATGGGGCGGAATGATACTGTCGATCTTTTGCGCCGGCCGCCAATCACGTAGGGTGCGCCGCGCGCACCGAGGCAGCCGTACCTGGGTTCCGGTGCGCACGGCGCACCCTACATTCCATCGGCTACATGTCGCCCAACAAAAAACCCCGCTTTCGCGGGGTCTTCTTTCGCTCCTGCCTCACTCCTGGGCGCGCAAGCCCTGGGACAGGCCGAACATGAACAGCAGCAGATTCTGGTCAGGGCTAACCTGCTCCTTCAGCCGGGCGTTGGGTGGCAATGGGCAATAGCCCAGCCCGTTGTCGCTGACCACTGAGGGCGAAGGCTCATGCCAGGCAGCCACCGCCAGGGAGGCCACTCCCAAGGCGCCGACGAGAAATAAAGCTCGCGTGACTTCTAACTTCATGATCGCAACCCCTTGATAGCGCTGCCAAACGCTGCTTCATAACCCTAGATCAGTAATTGTCGGTCCGCCTCATCCAGTGACGAATGGCGCCTAAACTGCCACAACCCGCGCGGAATCGCCCGTTTGATCGACAGTCGGCACCAGGCCCGACGAGGCTATTTCGGGCCGGCGGTACTGCCCCACCACCCGGATGGAGGCGGTGGAGGTTAGCCGGCGAATGTTGCAGAACGAGTTCGTCGGCGCGCTTTCGCAAGCCAGCCGCGATACGCCGATACGCCGATACAACAGGGCCCAGCCTACTCGAGGCCTGGTCAAGAAGTGGTCAAGCGCCGGTGAAAAAAACGTCAAGGCGCGACGTCGGGATGCCCCTTGAGCTCCACCTGGAAGCGGCAGCCGGTCGGCTCGACCGCGCTCAGTCTGACCGTCCAACCCTGGTTGTCACAGATCCGCTGCACCAGGGACAGCCCCAATCCCAGTCCGTCGCCGCGCTGCGCCGCACCCCGGACGAAGGGGCGGAACATGGCCTCGCGCTCCTCTTCCGGAATGCCGACGCCGCTGTCCTCCACCACGAAACCGCACTCCCCCAGCACCAGGCGGATGCTGCCGCTGTCGGTGTAGTGCAGGGCGTTGCGCAACAGGTTGCCGAGCACCGAGCGCAGGAAGGATGCGTTATAGCGCTGCTCCTGGGGATGACCGGGCTCGTACTCGAAGCGCAGCCCCTTGTTCTCGATGGGTTTGCGCCACTGGTTGGCCAGGTCGTCGGCCACGCTGCGCAGGCTCGCCCGCGGCGCCAGGGAGGCTTCATCGCGCTGGGAGCGCGCGAGCATCAGGAAGGTCTGCACCAGGTCGCGCATCTCCTCGGTAGCGCGGGTGATCCGCTGCACCTGGGCGCGTCCGCGCGGGTCGAGGTTGGGGTTGTCCGCCAACAGCTCGCATGAGCTGGCGAGCACCATGAGCGGGGTACGCAGCTCATGGCTGACGTCGCTGGTGAACAGCCGCTCGCGATTGAGCACCTCGTGCAGGCGGCCCAGGGTGTCGTCGAAGGCCCGGGCCAATTGGCCCACCTCGTCGGCGGCATAGTCCGGCGCCAGCGGCGGCGCCATGCCCAGCAGCTGGTCGCGGTGGCGCACCTGGCCGGCCAGGCGCACCACGGGCTCGATCACCTTGCGCGCCAGCACCCAGCCGAGCAGCAGGGCCAGCACCACACTGAGGCCGAAGCCGACCATCACCACCCGATAGAGCACCTGCTCGCGCGCTTCGAACTCGCTCTGGTCCTGCAACATCACGTAGCGGCGCCCGCCGAGTTCGCGGACCAGCGCGTGGTAGGAGTTCTGCTCCTCGAACACCTCGTGGAAGCCAGGCTCCAGCCCGGCCAGGCTCTCGGGGATGAGGTACGGCGCGGGACCGTCGCTACTGTAGAAACGGGTATCGCTGTCCAGGCTCGGCGCCCGGCCCTTGGCGATGTTCTGGCTGAGGACCCGTTGCAGCTCGTTGCTCAGGTCGCGGGAGATAAGTTGCTCTTCGATCAGGTGCACCACTTCGATGATGCCCACGGCGAAGGTGCCGCCCACCAGGCTGGTCATCAGCACGAAGGCGATGAGGATCCGCCGCGCCAGGCTCTGCCTAAACTCCATCGGCGGACTCCGCCAGGCGGTAGCCGAGCCCGTGCAGGGTATGCAGCAACGGCTTGCCGAACGGCTTGTCGATCACCTGGCGCAACTGGTGGATATGGCTGCGCAGGGCATCGCTGTCGGGGCAGTCGTCGCCCCAGAGGGCCTCTTCCAGCGCTTCCCGCCGCACCAGGTGGGGACTCTTCTGCATCAGCACGGCAAGTAGCTTGAGGCCGATCGGATTGAGCTTGAGCGGCTTGCCCGCGCGGCTGACCTCCAGGGTATCGAGGTCGTAGCTGAGGTCGGCAACCTGCAGGCTGCGCTTGCCGCCGCCCTGGGAGCGGCGCAGCACCGCCTCGATGCGGGCGGCCAGTTCGGAAAGGGCGAAGGGTTTCAGCAGGTAGTCGTCGGCACCGGACTTGAAGCCCTGCAGGCGGTCGTCCAGGGCGTCGCGGGCGGTGAGCATGATCACCGGGGTGTCGCGCCGCGCCTCCTCGCGCAGGCGGCGGCACAGGTTGTAGCCATCCAGCCCCGGCAACATGATGTCCAGCACGATCAGGTCGTAGTGTTCGCTGCTGGCCAGGTGCAGGCCGGACAGGCCGTCACGCGCGCAATCGACGCTGTAGCCCTTTAGCTCGAGGAAATCGACCATGTTGGCCAGGATGTCGTGGTTGTCTTCGACTAGCAGGATCCGCATTGCCTCCACTCCTTGTATCGATCCTTGGATGGCAGGCTTCGATGATACGGCGGAAATGAGATGAAGGCTGAACGAGCACTCCCCCGGTTCTCCGTGCTTTTCGTCCAGCCTTGAGCCTTCAGCGCTCCCGTCGGCCCCGGAAATGAAAAAGCCCCGCACGAGGCGGGGCTTCTTCGGACCGGATGGCCGGGTGGCTTACATCATGCCGCCCATGCCGCCCATGCCGCCCATGTCAGGCATGGCCGGGCCGGCCTTGTCGTCGGCCACTTCGGCAACCATGGCCTCGGTGGTGACCATCAGGCCGCCGATGGAGGCAGCGGCTTGCAGAGCGGAACGGGTGACCTTGGCCGGATCCAGGATACCCATCTCGATCATGTCGCCGTACACGCCGGTAGCGGCGTTGAAGCCGTAGTTGCCGGAACCTTGCTTGACCTTGTCGACCACCACGCTCGGCTCGTCGCCGGAGTTGGCGACGATCTGGCGCAGCGGGGCTTCGACGGCGCGACGCAGCAGGGCGATACCGACGTTCTGGTCTTCGTTGTCACCCT
>RCUL01000684.1_pt1 | contig 15223 bp, 19 predicted proteins | sample 2167521 | NCBI WGS metagenome assembly RCUL01 (sample SAMN09932745, study PRJNA488358) | compost metagenome | feature: garden; material: soil; isolation source: compost soil in acetic acid-enriched culture | place: Germany: Experimental Botanical Garden Goettingen | collected 2016-01-27
GAGACCGGCCTGATCACGTTTTGGCAACCCGCGGTGGGCGGGCGCAAGCCGGAAATCGGGGCGCCCGTGCGCCTGCTTCCCTCATGCGCGTTCCCCTGCCGGTATCACTTGCAACGCAGAGGGAACCTCCATGTCCAGCCGCATCCTGTCCCATTCCGCCGCTTCCTCATCGACCCTGGCCCAGCGCCTGGCATTGGCCATCGGCGCCGGCCTGATCGGCCTGTCCCTGGTGTACTTCGCCGGCTTCTCGCATATCGAGGCCGTGCACAACGCCGCCCACGACACGCGCCACAGCGCCGCCTTCCCCTGCCACTGAGTAAGCCCAGATGATCAAGCGAATCGCCCAGACCGCCGGTTTCTCCGGCCTGATCGCCGCCCTGGTGCTGACCCTGCTGCAAAGCCTGTGGGTCACCCCGCTGATCCTCCAGGCGGAGACCTATGAAAACGCCGAGCCGGCCGCGTCGGTGGAGCATGTCGACGACCATGGGCACGGCGCCGCCGCCGTGGCCCATACCCATGAGCACAGCGACGAGGCCTGGGCCCCGGAAGATGGCTGGCAGCGCACCCTGTCCACCGGCGGCAGCAACCTGGTGGTGGCCGTGGGCTTCGCCCTGATCCTCGCCGGACTGTTCAGCCTGCGCGGTCCGACCCGCGCGTGGCAGGGCCTGCTCTGGGGCCTGGGCGGCTTCGCCACCTTCGCCCTGGCACCGTCCCTCGGCCTGCCGCCGGAGCTGCCGGGCACCGCTGCCGCCGACCTGGCCCAGCGCCAGGCCTGGTGGATCGGCACCGCCGCCGCCACCGCCACCGGCCTCGCGCTGGTCGCTTTCGGCCGTCACTGGGCCCTGCGCCTCGTTGGCGTGGCGCTGCTGGTGATCCCCCATGTCATCGGCGCGCCGCAGCCCGAGGTGCATTCCAGCCTGGCGCCGGAAGCGCTGGAGCATGAATTCATCGCCGCCTCGCTGATCACCAACGCGCTGTTCTGGGCCGCCCTCGGCTGGGCCGCTGCCTGGCTGTACCAGCGCCATTCCGCCGCGTGATGACCTGCAGGAACGAGCTTGCTCACGAAGGAACTCCCGGTTTGCGAGCAAGCTCGCTCCTACAAGAGTGCAGACCATGAAGTTGGTGGCGGGCCTGGGTTGCCGACGCGGATGTTCGGTCGACGAATTGCATGGCTTGTTGTTGCAGTGTCTCGCCGAGGCCGGCGCCTCCCTCGACGCGCTGGTGGCCCTGGCCAGTTCCGAATCAAAGGCCGAGGAGCCGGGGCTGAATGCCCTGGCCGAGCGATTGCGGCTTCCGCTGCATGGCTTGTCTGTGGATACCCTGGCTGCCCACGAAGAGCGCCTGAGCCAGCCTTCGCCGCGGGTGCGCGAGGCCGTCGGTAGCCTGGGCGTGGCGGAAGCCGCCGCCCTGGCCCAGGCCGAGGCCCTGTTCGGCGGCAGCGCCGTCCTGCTCATCGACAAACGCCGCAGCGCCAGCGCCACCTGCGCCCTGGCCTGCAACCGAGACGAGGCTGAACGGCCATGACGATCTATTTCATCGGCGCCGGCCCCGGCGATCCGGAACTCATCACGGTGAAGGGCCAGCGGCTGATCCGCAGCTGCCCGGTGATCCTCTATGCCGGCTCGCTGGTGCCGGAAGCGGTGCTGGCCGGGCACAGCGCGGAGCGGGTGGTGAACACCGCCGAACTACACCTCGACGAAATAGTCGCGCTGCTCGCCCAGGCCCATGCCAAGGGGCAGGACGTGGCGCGGGTGCATTCCGGCGACCCGTCGCTCTACGGCGCCATTGGCGAGCAGATCCGCCACCTGCGCGAACTGGGCATCCCCTATGAAGTGGTGCCCGGCGTAACCGCCACCGCTGCCTGCGCCGCGCTGCTGGGCTGCGAGCTGACCCTGCCGGAGGTGTCGCAGACGCTGATCCTCACCCGCTACGCGAGCAAGACGCGGATGCCCGAGGGCGAGGCCCTGGGCGACCTGGCCCGGCATCGCGCGACCATGGCCATCCACCTGGGCGTGAGCCAGCTGGCGAAGATTGTCGAGGAACTGTTGCCGCACTACGGCGCCGACTGCCCCATCGCGGTGATCCACCGCGCCAGCTGGCCGGACCAGGAGCAGGTCACCGGCACCCTGGGCGATATCCTGCCCAAGGTGGCGGCACGGGACTTCCGTCGCACCGCGCTGATCCTGGTGGGCGCGGTGCTGGCCGCTGAAGGCTTCGCCGATTCCTCGCTGTATCGCGCCGACCATGCGCATCTCTACCGCCCGGCCGGGGCGCAGCCGCCACGCGGCTAGTGACGTACGGCGGTGAAACCCGCAGAATGCGGCTCTTATGCGGCGGGCGAATGGCCCGCGCACTCCCTCTAACCGGCTTTAAGCGACCTTTTTCTCTATGCGAATGCGCTTGATGCTGTTGGGTGGCGGCAATTCACTCGGACAGGCGCTGATTCGCCTGGGCGCCGAGGAAGACATCGGCTTTCTCGCTCCGCGTCCGCCCGAACAGGGCTGGGACGCCGCCAGCCTGACCCAGCTGCTCGATGACACCCGGCCCGACGCCGTGGTCAACCTCGCCTACTACTTCGACTGGTTCCAGGCCGACGAAGTCGGCGAAGTCCGCCTGGCGGCCCAGGAACGCGGCGTGGAACGCCTCGCCGAACTCTGCCAGCACCACGGCATAATCCTGCTGCAACCCTCCAGCTACCGCGTCTTCGACGGCTCGCGGGCCACCGCCTACAGCGAGAAGGACGAAACCGTCTCCCTGAGCCTGCGTGGCCAGGCCATCTGGCGCATGGAACAGAGCGTGCGCGCGACCTGTCCCAAGCACGTGTTGCTGCGCTTCGGCTGGTTGCTCGACGACAGCCGTGACGGCCTGCTGGGACGTTTCCTCAGCCGCGCCGAGCGCGACGACGAGATCTGCCTGGCGGACGACCGCCGCGGCAATCCGACGCCGGTGGACGACGCCGCACGGGTACTGCTGGCGGTGATCAAGCAGTTGGACTGCCAGGCGCCGCTCTGGGGGACCTACCACTACGGCGGCCACGAGGCGACCACGTCCCTGGCCCTGGGCCAGGCCCTGCTCAGCGAGGCCCGCAGCCTGCACCCGCTGAAAGTGCAGGACATCACGCCCCAGGCCCACGCCGCGCGCCCCGACGCGCCCGACGAGCCACAGAACGCGGTGCTGGCCTGCAAGAAGATCCTCCATACCTTCGGCATCAAGCCGCGCGCCTGGCGCGCCGCGCTGCCGACGCTTCTGGACCGTTATTACCGCCATGGCTGACTCTCCCATCCTGATCACCGGCGGCGCCGGTTTCATCGGCTCGCACCTGGCCGACGCGCTGCTCGCCAAGGGCCACGCCGTGCGTGTGCTGGACAATCTCTCCACCGGCAAGCGCGCTAACCTGGCCCTGGACAATCCGCGCCTCGAACTGATCGAGGGCGACGTGGCCGACGCTGCGCTGGTGGCGCGGGCCGTGGCCGGCTGCAAGGCAGTCGCGCACCTGGCCGCGGTGGCTTCGGTGCAGGCTTCGGTGGACGACCCGGTGGCGACCCACCAGAGCAACTTCATCGGCACCCTGAATGTCTGCGAAGCCATGCGCGAGCATGGGGTGAAGCGGGTGATCTTCGCGTCCAGCGCGGCGGTCTATGGGCAGAACGGCGAAGGCCGGGCGATCGACGAAGACACGCCCAAGGCGCCGCTGACGCCCTACGCGGTGGACAAGCTGGCCAGCGAGCAGTACCTGGATTTCTACCGCCGCCAGCATGGCCTGGAGCCCGCGGTATTCCGTTTCTTCAATATCTTCGGGCCGCGCCAGGACCCGTCCTCGCCCTATTCCGGGGTTATCAGCATCTTCACCGAGCGCGCCCAGGCCGGCCTGCCGATCACCGTTTTCGGCGATGGCGAGCAGACCCGCGACTTCGTCTATGTCGGCGATCTGGTGCAGGTGGTGGTGCAGGCCCTGGAGATGGAGTGGCTGGAGGCCGGCCCGGTGAACGTCGGCCTGAACCAGGCCACCAGCCTCAAGCAGCTGCTGGCGGCCATCGGCGAGGTGCTCGGTGGCCTGCCGCCGGTGACGCATGCCGAGCCGCGCGCCGGCGACATCCGCCATTCCCGGGCGAACAATGCGCGCCTGTTGCTGCGTTACGAGTTCCCGCCGGCAACGCCCTTGCGCGAGGGCGTTGCGCGCTTGCTGGGGCGCTGACCCCACAGGTTTCTGCCCCCCATTTCTCTCAGGCCGTAGGGTGCGCCGTGCGCACCGGAAACTCCGCGCGGTATTCCTGGTGCGCACGGCGCACCCTACAAGGCTTCACGCCACACAAAGAAAAGGCGCCCGCAGGCGCCTTCAGCTTGGGAGTGCTCGGTCAGAACTTGTAGCCGACGCCGACCATGTAGACCCAGGGGTCGACATCCACGTCCACTTTCACCTTGCCCACGCCCGCCAGGTCGGTAGTGGCCTGGGTGTCGATGTCGATGTACCAGACGGCGGCGTTGAGCAGCACGTTCTCGGTCAGCATGTAGTCCATGCCGGCTTCGAAGGCCAGGCCCATGGAGTCGTCCAGGTCCAGGTTGCTGAAGCCTTGGCTCTTGCGCTGGCTGGTCAGGCTTTCATCGAAGAACAGCGTGTAGTTCACGCCCGCACCGACATAAGGCTGGAATGCGGAGCTGGAATCCAGCGGGTAGTACTGCAGCGTCAGGGTCGGCGGCAGGTGCTTGATGTCGGCCAGCTTGCCGTCCAGGGCACCGAGACCCTTGACGCCGACTTCATGCTTGAACGGGGTGGCGGCCAGCAGGCCGACGCCGAGGTGGTCGGTGAACATGTAGGTGCCGGTCAGGCCCAGCTGGGTGTCGCTGTCCAGGGTGGCTTTGGTGCCGCCGACCTTGGCGCCGGCGATGGACAGGCTGGAGCTGTCTTCACGCGGGTCGACGGTGGCGGCGCCGGCGCGGACGATCACATCGCCGGCCTTGTGGGCCTGGGCCAGGGGCGAGGCAATGGCGAGGGCGAGCAGGGAGGCGGTGAGAAGATGCTTGCGCATGGAAGGCTCCAGTCAAATCCAAGAGTGTTTGGCTGGAGCCAGTTTCGGTAATTAGCAGGCTACGTATCTTGATCCAGAGCAATGTTGGGCGGGATGCACAGGCCAGGGCTCAGTTGCTGGGCGATTCGTAGGGGTAGATCTTGCTCGCATCCATCTGGTAGCCGGCCTCGGCCAGCTCGCTGCTGCTGGCCTTGACCTGCAGTGGGCCTTCGATCCAGAAGGGCTGGTAGAGGGCGTCCATCAGTACGCCCAGCTCGCTCTTCACGTGGACGATCTGGTTCGACGGCGGCGGCGGCACATGGATGCAGGCGCCGAAGTAGGGCACCAGGAGGAACTCGGTGACGCGGCCTTCCTCGGTCACATCCAGCGGCACTATGTAGCCGGGCAGCTTCACGTCCTGGCCGTCCAGCGCCTTGACCACGGGTGCCGCCGGCGATTGCTGGGTGGCGGCCGGGCCGGCTTCGGCATTGAGCGCGTCGGACAGTTGCGAAAGATCGTGGATGGGCGCTGGCGGCGCAGGCGGCGGGGCGTCCGCCGGGATCATCTCGGCCCAGGTGAGTTCGCGCACTTCGCCAGCCCAGAGCGGGGCGGCGAGGGTCAGCAACAGGGCCAGCAGGATGGACTTCATATCGGGAGACTCACAGGCGAATGGACAGGCCGTCGGCCAGTGACTGCCGGTAGGCACGCCAGGCTGGCACCACGCCCATCAGCAGGGCGGCGGCCAGAATAGCGCCGAGCAGCGTCCACTCATAGGGGCTGGGCAGGGCGAGCGGCAGGTAAAGGCCGTAGCTGGCCTGCACATAGCCCTGGCTGAGGCCGATGCCCAGGTACAGCAGCCCCACCCCCAGCACCGCGCCGGCCAGGGCCAGGGCGAAGGCTTCCAGCACCAGCAGGCTGCCGATATGCCAGGGCCGCGCGCCCACCGAGCGGAGGATGGCCATTTCCCGGCGGCGCTCGTTGAGGCTGGTGAGGATGGCGGTGAGCATGCCGATCAGCCCGGTGAGCACCACGAACAGCGACACCACGAAGAGCGCCTTCTCCGCCGTGCCCATCAGGCTCCAGAGTTCCTGCAGGGCGACGCCCGGCAGGATCGCCAGCAGCGGCTCGCCACGGAACTCGTTGATCTGTCGTTGCAGGGCGAAGGTGGCGATCTTGCTGTTCAGGCCGAGCAGGAAAGCGGTGATGGCCTTGGGTTGCAGGTCCATGGCGCGGGCCTGTTCGGCGCTGACCTTGCCGGCGCCGCGGGCGGGCACGCCGTTCTGCCAGTCGACGTGCAGGGCCTCCATGCCGGCCAGGGAAATGTGCAGGGTGCGGTCCACCGGGGTGCCGGTGCGGGCGAGGATGCCGACCACGGCGAAGGGCTTGTCGTCGTGCTGCACCAGGCTGACGGTGCTGACGCCGTGGGCCAGCACCAGCTTGTCGCCCAGCTTGTAATGCAGCGCCTCGGCTACCTCGGCGCCGAGCACCACCTCGAACATGTCGGCGAACGGCTTGCCCTCGGCCAGGCGCAGCGGCTGGCCGCGACCGTAGCGGTAGTGTTCGAAGTAGGCGGTGCTGGTGCCCATCACGCGGTAGCCGCGGTGGGAATCGCCGAGGGAGAGGGGGATGGCCCATTTCACCCGCTTGTCCTGGGCGACGGTTTCGAAGCTGTCCCAGCGGATGTTGTTGGTGGCGTTGCCGATGCGGAACACCGAGTAGAGCAGCAGGTTCACCGAGCCGGAGCGGGCGCCGACGATCAGGTCGGTACCGCTGATGGTGCTGGCGAAACTGGAGCGGGCTTCGCTGCGCACGCGTTCGACGGCCAGCAGCAGGCACACCGAGAGGGCGATGGCGAAGACCGTGAGCAGCGCGGTGAAGCGGCGGTTGGCGAGGCTGGCCAGGGCCAGGCGCAGCAGATGCATGTCAGATTTCCTCGGCGCGCGCGGCGCGGTTCAGGTCGGCCAGGGACAGGCTGCGGTCGAACAGCGCGGCCAGGCTCTGGTCATGGCTGACGAACAGCAGGCTGGCGCCGGCTTCCCTGCATTCGGCGAAGAGCAACTGGAGGAAGGCTTCGCGGGCATCGAAGTCCAGGGCCGAGGTGGGTTCGTCGGCGATCACCAGTTCCGGCTGGCCGATCAGCGCGCGGGCAGCGGCCACCCGTTGCTGCTGGCCGATGGACAGGGCGTCGGCGCGGCGCTGCAGCAGGTCTTCCTTGAGGCCGAGGTGGCGCAGCAGGGTGGCGGCGGCCTGGTCGATGCTGCCATGGCGCTGGCGCGCGCGTTCGGCGCGCAGGCGGGAGAAGCGGCAGGGCAGTTCGACGTTCTCGCGCACCGAGAGGAAGGGCAGCAGGTTGAACTGCTGGAAGATGTAGCCGGTGTGGTCGACGCGGAAGTGGTCGCGTGCGCTGGCCGAAAGCGTCGCCAGGTCCTGGCCGAGCAGGCGGATGCTGCCGCGGCCGGGCTTCTGCACGCCGCCGAGCAGGCCGAGCAGGGTGGTCTTGCCGCTGCCGCTGGGGCCCTTGAGGAAAAGGCTTTCGCCCCGTTGCAGGCGGAACTCGGGAATATCCAGCAATTCCGGGTGGCCGGGCCAGGCGAAGCCCAGCCCCTGGAGGTCGATCAGTGTCTGGCTCATGGGGAGACAGCCGGGTTGCCCCGGCTGGGTCTGCAAGAAGTTAGAAGCTCAGGCTGGCGTTGGCGGCGTTCAGTTCCGCACCTTGCTGGCCCTGCGGGCCGATCAGTTGTACCTGAATTCTTTCGGTGGCGGGGAAGCGTTTGAACAGTTCGGCGAGGTCCAGGGCCTTCAGCGCGTCGGGGTTGGCGCACTGCAGCTGGTAGTGGGCATGGACCTCGCTGTGTTCATGTTCATGGCCCTTGGCATGCGGCTCGTCGCGGCCGAACAGCGGGCTTTCGATCTCCTGCTCGGCCACCTTGCAACCGGCGGCGGCGGGGATGGCGAAGAGCGCCAGGGGCTGTTCCAACTCGGCGCGGGCGGCGGCGACCTTGGCCTTGTCGGCGTTACTCTTCGCCGCGTGCTCGAAACCCACCAGGTTCATCGCCGGGCTTTCCAGTTCCAGCTCCAGGGCCTTGTCGTCCAGCACGACGTTCAGGCGCGCCATGCCATGCTCGTGGGCGCCGAGGCTGCCATGCTCGTCATGGTCGTGGTGATGTTCCTCGGCCTGGGCGGCGACCAGGGGTAGCAGGGCGAAGGGCAGGGCAAGCAGCAGGCGGCGCATGGACGGTCTCCGGCAAGGGCAAAATTTGCGTTACGTTATAACAAATGTATGCAGCCCGCCAGCGCCGTGGGAGCATTGCGCATTCGTTACTGGAGGATTGGACATGCTGCGCATACGTGGACGGATCGGCGACTGGCCGGTGGACCTGACGGTCGAGATGGACGCCGAGGACTGGGACCAGCTGGCAAGCCGGATTTCGCCCGAGACCGTGGCCCCGGCGCCCAGGGCGCCCAGGGCGCCGAGCGCCCCGCGCAGCGACGCACTCTGGGAAACCGCCCAGCAGGTGCTGCGCGAAGCCGGACAGATGGAAGGCCCGCGCCTGCTGGCCGAGCTGGAGGCCCTGGCCGGCGGTGCGGCGGCGGGCAAGCGCCTGCTGGTGCGTCTGCGCCACAGCGAGCTGGTGCACGTGGAGGCGGGGGAGGATGCGCCTGTCTATAGCTGGAAGGGTTGAGGGATGGCGGTAGGGTGCGCTGTGCGCACCAAGCGCAGGTAGGCGTGGTGAGGGCGGTGCGCGCGGCGCACCCTACGGGAGGGGCGCCGTGCGCAGGTTGTGGCTCGGACGTCGATCAATAGATCGCGTTGTACAGCTTGCGGCGGTAGGTGGTGACCAGCGGGTGGTCGTTGCCCAGCAGGTCGAACACCTGCAGCAGGGTCTTGTGGGGCAGGCCGTCGGCATAGTTGCGGTTACGCACGAACAGCTTGAGCAGGCCGTCCAGCGCCGGTTCGTACTGCTGGCGGGAGAGTTGCTGAACGGCCAACTGGTAGACCGCCTCGTCGTCGCCGGCGTCCTGCGCCAGGCGCGATTTCAGGTCGGCCACTTCGGGCAGGTCGGCGGCCTGGCGGAGGAAGGTCAGCTGGGCGCGGGCGCCGGCCAGGGCCTGTTTGTGATCGTCGCTCTTCACTGCATTGAGCACGGTTTCCGCTTCACCCAGTTCACCGCGTTCGGCCAGGCAACGGGCATAGAGGATCAGCCCGGCGGCATTGGTGTTGTCCTCGGTCAGAAGCTGCTTGAGCAGGTTCTCGGCCTCGCTGATGCGGCCCTCGGTGAACGCGGCCTGGGCGGCGTCCAGCAGGTTGCCCTGGGGCGTGGCCGGCATCTGCACATGGGGTTCGAGCATGGCGCGGATGGCCGACTCCGGCTGGGCGCCGGCGAAGCCGTCGACCGGCTGGCCGTCCTTGAACAGCACCACGGTGGGCAGGCTGCGGATGCCGAAGCGCATCACGATGTCCTGCTCGATGTCGCAGTTGACCTTGGCCAGCAGCAATTCGCCCTGATAGGACTCGGTGATCTGCGCCAGCAGCGGCATCAGCGCCTTGCACGGGGCGCACCAGTCGGCCCAGAAGTCCACCAGCACCGGCTTGTGGAAGGAGTTCTGGATCACCGCCTGGTCGAAGTCGGCGCCAGTGGTATCGAAGATGTAGGAAATGTCGCTCATCTGGGTTCTCGAAAGCGCGAAAGGATGGGCGAATCATACGGCTGACGGCATGGGATGAATATGCCTGCACGAGCTCGGAACTTGCAGATGGCACGGCCTGCTCTACCTGTGGGGGCGAATCCATTCGCGAACCGGGCCGCAGGTCCGGCCCCTGGAATTCAATCCGGGACCTATTGGGGACCGCTTCGCGCTCCATAGCGAATGAATTCGCCCCCACAATGTTTTGCCCCACCAGCGAAGCAGGCCGTCAGCGAATCGCGTGATACAGGCTTACGCTGCGGAATTCCGCAGGCTCGGCCAGGTCCGGCCAGGTGCAGGCGTCCAGCACCGCGAGGCGGGTGTAGAGCGGATGCTGAAAGTCGCGGACCCGCGAATCGGCCACCAGCGCCTGGCGGCCACGGGTGAGGAAATGGTCGAGCAGCGGCAGGTTGGCGCGGTCGTAGAGCACGTCGGCGACGATGATCAGGTCGAAGCGATCCTCTTCCTTGAAGAAGTCTGCCGAGTAACTCAGCTCCACGCCGTTCAGTTCGGCGTTGGCGCGGCAGGCTTCCAGGGCCAGCGGGTCGAGGTCGCAGGCCACCACCTCGGCGGCGCCGGCCTTGGCAGCGGCGATGGCGGCGACGCCCGAGCCGGCGCCGAAATCCAGTACGCGCTTGCCGGCCACCCACTCGGGCTTTTCGGCCAGCCAGCGGGCCAGGGCCAGGCCGCTGGCCCAGCAGAAGCACCAGTAGGGCGGCTCTTCGAGGATGCGCCGGGTTTCTTCGGGGCTGAAGGCGCGGTCCATGTTGCCGGCATCGATCAGCCAGAGCCGCAGGTCGGTGCCGGGCAGGGTCTCGGCGCTGAGGCAGGCGTCGCCCAGCAGCTGGTTCAGGGCCTGTTGCAGCTGCTGCGGGGCCTTCATGGCGCAGGCACCATCTGCAAGGGGCCAAGGGTGCGGCTGTCCGGCTGCAGGATCGGCAGCGGCTGCAGCCTGAGGATCAACCGCCCGGACAGGCTGGCACGGCCGCGCAGTTCCACCCGCTCGCCACGGGGGAAGGATTCCGGATTGAACAGCAGGCGGAAGGGCAGGGGGCCGCCGTTGCCGTTCAGCACCAGGTTGGCCAGCAGCCGCTGCGGACGGTCGCGGGAATCGACCGAAAGCAGGGCCAGCTCCACCTCGCTGCCGGCGGGCGGCAGTTGCAGCACGCCGCTGAGCTCGCGCATGTGGGCGGGCGTGGCGGCCTCTACCTTGGGCGGCGCGCTGGCGGGCTTGGCCGGAGCGGGCGGTTCGCTGGCGCAGGCCGCGAGCAGGGCGGCCAGGAGAAGCGGGAGGAGTGGGCGCATGCGGGCTTCCTATCTCTGTGCGCGGGCCTTATAGCGCAAAGCTGCCGGCTTGTCTTGCCCCGGGGATGCGCTACCATGGGCCACCTTTTTTTTCGATACCTCCCCAACGCCATGCACTGTCCCTTCTGCGGCGCCCACGACACCAAGGTCATAGATTCGCGGTTGGTCGCCGAGGGCGACCAGGTGCGTCGGCGTCGCGAGTGCCTGGCCTGTGAAGAGCGCTTCACCACCTTCGAGACCGCCGAACTGGTGATGCCCCGGCTGATCAAGCAGGATGGCAGCCGCCAGCCCTTCGACGAGGACAAGCTGCGTGCCGGCATGCAGCGCGCGCTGGAGAAGCGCCCGGTGAGCGTCGAACGCCTGGAAGCGGCCATTGCCCATATCAAGCACAAGCTGCGTGCCACCGGCGAGCGCGAGGTGAAGTCGCGGGTGCTGGGTGAACTGGTGATGGCCGAGCTGCAGAAGCTCGACGAAGTCGCCTATATCCGTTTCGCCTCTGTCTACCGCCGCTTCCAGGACCTCAACGAGTTCCGCGAGGAGATCGAGCGCCTGGCCCGCGAGCCGTCGAAAGACTGATGGCCGGCAACGATCAGGCCCACATGGCCCGCGCCCTTGAGCTGGCGCGCAAAGGCATCTATTCCACCCATCCCAACCCGCGCGTGGGCTGCGTCATCGTCCGCGACGGCCAGGTAGTGGGCGAAGGCTGGCACGTGCGCGCCGGCGAGCCCCATGCCGAGGTCCACGCCCTGCGCCAGGCCGGCGAGCTGGCCCGCGGCGCCACCGCCTACGTCACCCTCGAACCCTGCAGCCACCATGGCCGCACGCCGCCCTGTGCCGATGCCCTGGTGGCCGCCGGGGTGGGGCGCGTGGTGGCCGCGATGCAGGACCCGAACCCCCAGGTCGCCGGGCGCGGTCTCAAGCGCCTGGCCGATGCCGGCATCGCCGTCGAGAGCGGCGTGCTGGAGGCCGAGGCGCGAGCGCTGAACGCCGGCTTCATCAAGCGCATGGAGCAGGGCCTGCCCTTCGTGCGGGTCAAGCTGGCCATGAGCCTGGACGGCCGCACCGCCATGGCCAGCGGCGAAAGCCAGTGGATCACCGGCCCCGAGGCCCGCGCCGCGGTGCAGCGCCTGCGCGCCCGCGCCAGCGTGGTGCTGACCGGCGCCGATACCGTGCTGTTCGACAACGCGCGCCTCACCGTGCGCGCCGAGGAACTGGGCCTGGACCCGGAGCTCACCGCCCTGGCCGTCAGCCGCCCGCCGTTGCGGGTATTGGTGGACGGCCGCCTGCGGGTGCCCGTTTCCGCGCCCTTCTTCCAGGCCGGCCCGGCGCTGGTGGCGACCGTGACGGACGGCGCTCCGTATCCGGGCCATGAGTTGCTGGCCCTGCCCGGCGCCGACGGCCGAGTCGACCTGCGCCGGCTGCTGCTGGAACTGGCCGCCCGCGGTGCCAACGAGGTACTGGTGGAGGCCGGGCCGCGCCTGGCCGGCGCCTTCGCCCGTGCCGGGCTGGTGGACGAGTACCAGATCTTCATCGCCGCCAAGTTCCTCGGCTCCAGCGCCCGCCCGTTGCTGGATTGGCCCCTTGAGCGGATGGCCGAGGCCCAGGAACTGAAGATCGTCGAGATGCGCGCGGTCGGTGATGACTGGCGCGTCATCGCGGTCCCTCGCGTCACTGCCTGATTTCCCCATCGCCTGCATGGCTGCAAAGGCCGATGCAAGTTCGCCACGACTGTGATAAAACGCCTGCCAGCCATCATTCGATGCATGGCTGAAACGTTCTCAGGGCGGGGTGCAAGTCCCCACCGGCGGTAATTGCGCAGAATGTGCATAGCCCGCGAGCGCTTGCCGTTGGCAAGGTCAGCAGACCCGGTGCGATCCCGGGGCCGACGGTAATAGTCCGGATGAAGAGAGAACGGGATTGCCTGCCTGGGCCGGGGTGCGTCCGCACCTGCGCCCGCCAGATCCCTTTCGATCCGATACGCCCTGTTTTTCACGAAACAGGAGTTCCATCGATGTCACATGCAACAGTCCATACCCTTCCGGCGCCGGCGGCCTGCCCGCGCGCGGACGAAGGGTGGGCGCCTATAATGCGTCTTTCGCCGGCCACGGCCGGTCCGCAGCACGTTCTGGAGGTCCCATGTTCACCGGCATAATCGAAGCCATCGGCACCATCCGCGCACTGACGCCCAAAGGCGGCGATGTCCGCGTCCTGGTGGAAACCGGCAAGCTGGACCTCTCCGACGTCAAGCTGGGCGACAGCATCGCGGTCAACGGCGTCTGCCTCACCGCGGTGGAGCTGCCGGGCAACGGCTTCTGGGCCGATGTCAGCCGCGAGACCCTGGCCTGCACCGCCTTCGACGACCTCAAGCCCGGCAGCCCGGTCAACCTGGAAAAGGCCCTGACCCCCACCAGCCGCCTGGGCGGCCACCTGGTCAGCGGCCATGTCGACGGCATCGGCGAGGTGGTGATGCGGGAAGACAATGCCCGCGCCGTGCAGTTCAGGATTCGCGCACCGCGCGAACTGGCGAAATACATTGCCCTGAAAGGGTCGATCACGGTCGACGGCACCAGCCTGACGGTGAACGCGGTCAATGGCGCCGAGTTCGAGCTGACCATAGTCCCGCACACCCTCGGCGAGACCATCATGGCCGACTACCGTCCCGGACGCCGGGTCAACCTGGAGGTCGACCTGCTGGCCCGCTACCTGGAGCGCCTGCTGCTCGGCGACAAGGCCGCCGAACCCCAGGCATCCGGCCTGACCGAAAGCTTCCTCGCCGAACACGGCTACCTCAAACACTGAATTCATAAGGAGGGCCCATGGCTCTCAACAGCATCGACGAACTGATCGAAGACATCCGCCAGGGCAAGATGGTCATCCTCATGGATGACGAGGACCGCGAGAACGAAGGCGACCTGATCATGGCCTCCGAGTGCGTGCAGGCCGAGCACATCAACTTCATGGCGCGCTTCGCCCGTGGCCTGATCTGCATGCCCATGACCCGCGAGCGCTGCGAGCTGCTCAAGCTGCCGCTGATGGCGCCGCGCAACGGCTCCGGCTTCGGCACCAAGTTCACCGTCTCCATCGAGGCCGCCGAAGGCGTGACCACCGGCATCTCCGCCGCCGACCGCGCGCGCACCGTGCAGGTGGCCGCGGCCAAGGGCGCCAAGGCCGAGGATATCGTCAGCCCCGGCCACATCTTCCCGCTGATGGCCCAGCCGGGCGGCGTGCTGGCCCGCGCCGGCCACACCGAGGCGGCCTGCGACCTTTCGCGCATGGCGGGCTTCGAAGCGTCCGGCGTGATCTGCGAAATCATGAACGACGACGGCACCATGTCCCGTCGCCCCGAGCTGGAGGCCTTCGCCGCCGAGCACGGGATCAAGATCGGCACCATCGCCGACCTCATCCACTACCGCCTGATCCATGAGCGCACCGTCGAGCGCATCGCCGAGCAGCCGCTGGACAGCGAACTGGGCCACTTCAACCTGGTGACCTACCGCGATGCGGTGGAAGGCGACGTGCACATGGCCCTGACCCTGGGCAAGATCTGCCCGGAAGAGCCGACCCTGGTGCGGGTGCACAACATGGACCCGCTGCGCGACCTGTTCATGGTCAACCAGGCCGGCCGCTGGAGCCTGCGCGCCGCCATGAAGGAAGTGGCCGCCGCCGGCAGCGGCGTGGTGCTGCTGCTGGGCACCCCGCTCACCGGCCCGCAGCTGCTGGCCCACCTGGAGCGCCAGCTGGGGGCCGAAACCAAGGTCACCAACCCGACCACCTACAGCACCGTCGGTGCCGGATCGCAGATTCTGCGCGACCTCGGAGTGCGCAAGATGCGCCTGATGAGCTCGCCGATGAAGTTCAACGCGATATCCGGTTTCGACCTGGAAGTTGTAGAATACCTGCCCGCTGAATGACCCGCAGGGCTCCGACCGACAAGGCCGGGGCCCTCGCTCTTTAATTGACGAGAACTCGCCCATGTCCCTGAAGACCATCGAAGGTACCTTCATCGCCCCCAAAGGCCGCTATGCCCTGGTGGTCGGCCGTTTCAACAGCTTCGTCGTGGAAAGCCTGGTGAGCGGCGCCGTAGACGCCCTGGTCCGCCACGGTGTCAGCGAAAGCGACATCACCCTCATCCGCGCACCCGGCGCCTTTGAAATTCCGCTGGTGGCCCAGAAGGTCGCCCAGCAAGGCGAGTACTCCGCCATCATCGCCCTCGGCGCGGTCATTCG
>RCUL01000688.1_pt1 | contig 15177 bp, 11 predicted proteins | sample 2167521 | NCBI WGS metagenome assembly RCUL01 (sample SAMN09932745, study PRJNA488358) | compost metagenome | feature: garden; material: soil; isolation source: compost soil in acetic acid-enriched culture | place: Germany: Experimental Botanical Garden Goettingen | collected 2016-01-27
CTGGCGGCATGCGCATGTACCACCCGGTGTACCTCAAGCTGCTGCGCGAGGCCTGTGACCGCTATGGCGTGCACCTGATCCACGACGAAATCGCCGTCGGCTTCGGCCGCACCGGGACGATGTTCGCCTGCGAACAGGCCGGCATCCGCCCGGACTTCCTGTGCCTGTCCAAGGCCCTGACCGGCGGCTACCTGCCGCTGGCCGCCTGCCTGACCACCAACGAGGTGTACAGCGCCTTCTACGACGATTACCCGACCCTGCGCGCCTTCCTCCACTCGCACAGCTACACCGGCAACCCGCTGGCCTGCGCTGCGGCACTGGCGACCCTGGATATCTTCGCGCAGGACAATGTCATCGAGGCCAACAAGGCCCTCTCGCAGCGCATGGCCTCCGCCACCGCGCACCTGGTCGACCACCCGCATGTCGCCGAAGTGCGCCAGACCGGCATGGCCCTGGCCATCGAGATGGTTCAGGACAAGGCCAGCAAAACCGCCTACCCGTGGCAGGAACGCCGTGGCCTGAAGGTCTTCGAGCACGCCTTGGGCCGTGGCGCCCTGCTGCGCCCGCTGGGCAGCGTGGTGTACTTCCTGCCGCCGTACGTGATCACCCCGGAGCAGATCGACTTCCTCGCAGAGGTGGCCACCGAGGGCATCGACATTGCCACCAGCAGCAGCGTCAGTGTGGCGGTGCCGGCTGATTTCCATCCCGACTTCCGCGATCCGGGCTAGAAAAAAGCATCGCTGGCAAGCCAGCTCCCACAGAGTTCACCGATCCTGTGGGAGCTGGCTTGCCAGCGATGGCGCCCGAACTGCCCACCTATTTTCTAGAGTTAGTACATGAGACTGTCCCGCTTCTTCATCGACGCCCCCCTGAGCCTCGGCGCCCACGACCTGCCCGAAGCCCAGGCCCACTACATCGGCCGCGTGCTGCGCATGGCCGTCGGCGACGCCGTGCAACTGTTCGATGGCAGTGGCCAGGAGTTTCGCGGCCACCTGCTCGAGGTCGGCAAGAAATCCGTGCGTGTGCAGCTCGACGAAGCCTTCGCCGGGCAAGCCGACTCAAGCCTGCAGGTTCACCTCGGCCAGGGCCTGTCCCGTGGCGAGCGCATGGACTGGGCGATCCAGAAGGCCACCGAGCTGGGCGTCAGCGCCATCACCCCGATCGTCAGCGAGCGCTGCGAAGTGCGCCTGAAGGATGAACGCGCCGACAAGCGCCTGGCCCACTGGCGCCAGGTGGCAATCAGCGCCTGCGAGCAGTGCGGGCGCTCCAGCGTGCCCATCATCCACACGCCGCAACTGCTCGCCGACTGGCTCAAGGCCTGCGACCAGGACCTCAAGCTGGTCCTGCATCCGGTCGCAGAACCGATGGTCAGCCATCAGCAGCCGGCCACCCTGGCCTTTCTGATCGGCCCCGAGGGTGGCCTCAGCGAAGCGGAAGTCGAACAGGCCAAGGCTGCCGGCTTCCATGCCGCGCGCCTGGGCCCGCGGGTACTGCGCACCGAAACCGCGCCGGTGGTGGCCCTGGCCGTCGCCCAGCAGCTGTGGGGCGACTTCTAGAGTACGTAGAAAAACACCGCGATGAAGTGCAGCAGGCTGCCGGCAATCACGAACAGGTGCCAGATGCCATGCCAATGGCGAAAGCGGCTGTCGTAGGCGAAGAAGATGATGCCGATGGTGTAGAACGCACCACCGGCCGCCAGCCAGGCAAAGCCTGCGGCGCCGAGGCTGGCCAGCAGCGGCTTGACCGCCACCAGCACGATCCAGCCCATCAGCGCATAAATGATGATCGACAGGACCCGCGCTTCGGAGCGCGGCTTGATCTCTTGCAGCATGCCGATAACCGCCAGCCCCCAGACCACCCCGAACAGGCTCCAGCCCCAGGGGCCGCGCAGGCTGACCAGGCAGAACGGCGTATAGCTGCCGGCAATCAACAGGTAGATCGACAGGTGATCGAGCTTGCGCATGATCACTTTGGCCTTGCCGCGTACGCTGTGATAAAGCGTCGAGATGCTGTAGAGCAACAGCAGGGTAAAGCCATAGATCGCCAGGCTGACAATCTTCCAGGGGTCGCCTTGCAGGCTTGCCACCACCAGCAACCAGATGGCGCCGATGCAGGCCAGCACGGCACCGACCAGATGGGTCCAGGCATTGAAACGTTCACCGTGATACATGCAGCAGGATCCTCCTGACCAGAAACAGGCCTTCCATCCTACACAGGCAAATGTTTCAAACCACCCCTGCGTCCACCAACAATTGCTCCAGTGCGGGCAAGTCCGGCACCCGCGCCACCTGCTCGCCTACCTGCACCGCCGCCAGTTCCAGGCTTGCCAGCGGTACATCGACATAATTGAGCTGGCTGTCGAGCTTGCACGAACGCGGGATGCCCTGCACCAGCAAGGCAACAAAACGCAACGGGCTGCTGCCCAGAGCATTGAGCACGACGATCCGCGCCCGTTCGCCAACCTGTAGCTGACCACCGCAGGCCGACTCGAAGCTGAGCAGCGGCAAGCGCTGGCCACGCCAGTCGATCCAGCCAAGCAACCACTCAGGCGGCTCCAGCGCCGGGCTGCCGGGCTGAAAGCCGATCAGCTCGGCTACGGCAACATTGGGCAGCACCAGACAGCGGTCGCTCAAGGACAACAGCAAGCCGGTCAGGCTGCTGCGCCGGTTATGCCGGGCGGGCTGCTCAAGCATCGCGGCGACTCCATTGGGCAATGCTCTGCAGCAGTACCGATTCCTGATAGGGTTTGCCCAGGTAGTCGTTGACGCCAATGGCCATGGCCCGGTCGCGGTGTTTCTGGCCGGTACGCGAAGTGATCATGATGATCGGCAAGTCCTTGAGCTTGGGATCGTGGCGAATCTGCGTGGCGACTTCAAAGCCGTCCATGCGCGGCATCTCGATGTCCAGCAGGAGAATGTCCGGACGATGCTCCTGCAGCAGGGCCATGGCGTCGACCCCGTCCTTGGCGGTCAGCACGTTCATGCCGTGGCGTTCGAGCAGGCGCCCGGTAACCTTGCGCACGGTGACCGAATCGTCCACCACCATCACCAGCAGCGGCCTCGCCGGCACGCTGCCGAGGTTTTCCCGACGCTGACCATCGCTGCCACGGTGGTGCAGGACCAACTGCTGCTGCAAACCGCGTAACTGACCGAGCAAGTCGAGAATCAGCACCACCCGGCCATCACCCAGCAAAGTCGCCCCGGACAACCCCTGGACCCCAGCAAACTGCGGCCCAAGGCTCTTGACCACGATCTCGCGGCTGGCCGCCAGGCCATCGACCTGCACGGCATATTGCTGATCATGGGAATGCACCAGCAACACCGGCAGCGGCAGGCTCTGGCCCAAAAGTTTTGGTTGCGTCGCGCCCTGCAGCAATTCGCCCAGGTAGCGCAGCTCATAGCGGTGTCCAGCGTACTGGTAGTGCGGCGGGTCGAGCTGGTAACACGCTTCCAGTTCGGCCGGTGGCACGCGGACAATACCTTCGATGGTGTTCAGCGGAATCGCGTACTGCTCGTCACCGTAGTGAACCATCAAGCCCCGGTTGATCGACACGGTGAACGGCAGGCGAATCAGGAAGCGCGCGCCCTTGCCCGGGTTCGACTCGATCATCATCGAACCGCCAAGCTGCTTGACCTCTTCATGGACCACGTCCATGCCCAGGCCGCGCCCGGAAATCTGGGTGATCTTCTCGGCAGTGGAAAACCCCGGCTGGAGGATGAACTGCATGATCTCGTGGTCGCTGAGCACGGCGGCAGGGTCGAGCAGGCCGCGCTTGATCGCCTTGCGCCGCACGGCCTCCAGCGGCACCCCGGCACCGTCGTCGGTCATCTCGATGACGATATCGGCGCCCTCATGCAGCAGGTTCAGCGAGATCAGCCCCTGCTCCGGCTTCCCGGCCGCCAGGCGCGCCTCACGCGACTCCAGGCCATGGTCGACGGCGTTGCGCAGCATATGCTCAAGCGGCGCCATCATGCGTTCCAGCACACTGCGGTCCATCTCGCCCTCGGCATTGCCGATCACCAGTTCGACCTGCTTGCCAAGCTCGCTGGACACCTGCCGCACCACCCGCTGCAAACGCGGCACCAGGCGCTCGAACGGCACCATGCGCGTGCGCATCAGGCCTTCCTGCAGTTCGGTGTTGACCCGCGCCTGCTGCTGCAACAGGCTCTGCGCGTCATGGGCGCGTACGCTCAAGGTTTCCTTGAGGTCGAGCAGGTCGGAGGCCGACTCGAACAGCGCCCGCGACAACTGCTGCAGTTGCGAATGGCGGTCCATCTCCAGCGGGTCGAAGTCTTCGTAGGCCTGGCCGTCGCCATCGGCCTGGCGGCTGAGGATGCGCCCCTGGGTTTCGGTATCCAGGCGGCGCAACTGGTCGCGCATGCGCTCCAGGGTAGTTTCCATCTCGTTAAGGGCCACTTGCGCATCGTTGACCTGCTGCTCGATGCGGCCACGGATGATCGAGTTCTCCCCGGCCAGGTTGCCCAGATCATCGAGCAGTTCCGAGGCCACCTTGACCATATCGCCAGCGCCACGTTCAGGCGCGGTCACCGGCAGCTCCGGCGGTGCCGTGTCCGGGTGCGCCTGGCTGGCGGCGGTGTCGGCCAGTGCTGCGCTGCTGAAATTGCGGATGTAGTCGATCAGCGCCGTGGCCGCGTGCAGCGGCTGTTGCAGGCGCACGGCGTCGAGCATGTGGGCCAGGCGGTCATGGCAGTTCTGCAGCAGGCTGAACAGCGCCGGGCTGGGCTGCAACTGGCCGGCGGCGAGCAGCTCGTAGAGAAATTCCAGTTCGTGGGCCAGGTCGCCGATCGGGGCGATCTCGACCATTCGCGCACCACCCTTGAGGGTGTGCAGGTCACGCAGCAGGTTTTCCACCTCGACGCCATTGCGCGGCTCGGCCTGCCAGCGCAGCAAGGCCGCACTGGAGCTTTCGACCAGGTCGAGGCTTTCTTCGAGGAAGATCTCCAGCAACTCTTTGTCGCCAGCGTCCTGCTGCGCTTCGACTGGCTTGTCCACTGGCGTTGGCGGCGGTGCGTCATGACGAAACTCGCACAGCGCCGCCAGCAGCTCGACCTGGGCGGCGGGCACCTGGCCTTGCTGCAATTGTTCGAGCATCTGCGCCAATTGCTGATGGCTGCGCTTGAGCAGGGCAAACAGCTCGGCACCGGCGCTGAAGCGTCGGTCCACCAGGCCCTCGTAAAGCAGTTCAAGCTCCTGCGCCAGCACTTCGAACGCACCCATGGCAGCCATCTGCGCGCCGCCCTTGAGGGTCTGCAGGTCACGGGCCAGCGACGACAGTGCCGAGGCGTTGTCGGTATCCAGCAGCCAGCGCGCCAGGGCCTGGTCGGCGCTGTCGAGAATGTCGCTGGCTTCATCGAGGAACAGCTCGACCATGGCTAAGTCCGGAGCCTGGGCCGCCAGTTCGGCGGTGGCGCTGGCAAGCTCGGTGATGGCTCCGCCCTGGCTGCTGACCAGGCCCATGGCCGACGGGTCGAGACCTTCGTCGAGCAGTTCACGCAGGGCCTGCAGACGTTCCGGGCGCGGGTCGACTTCCTGGCCGGCGGCGATCTGGTCGAGCATGTCGATCAGCGCTTCATGTGCGCTCTGGGCCTCGTTAAAGAATCGCGGGCTGACCGCCAGGCTGCTTTCTTCCACTGCCCCATAAAGATCAAGCAGGGCCTCACACAGTTCATCCACCTGCCACAGGTCGGCCAGGTGCGCGCTCTGGCCGAGGGTGGTCAGTTCATCGAGCAGGGCATTGAGTTCCTGGCGCTCGCCCGGGTGCTCCTGCCAGCGCAGCAGCAACGACTCGGCGTCGAGCAGGATGTCCATGCCCTGGGCCAGGAAGCTGGCAATCAGTTGCGGGTCGCGCTTGACCCGCAGGCCCTGGCTCGGCGCATCGAGCAACGCTTGCAGGCGTGCATCGACCACCTGGTGAACATCGTCAATCAGCATCGCCGCCCCGGCTATCGCTGCCAGCGGCGTGCTTGATAACTGCTGCACGCCACGGCGCAGCAGCGGCTCTGCAGTTTCCAGGAGGTAGATTTCCTCCAGATCGAAGGCCAGCTGATGAGCCTTGAACTCACGCGCGAGCAAGTCCAGGGCACCGGCCAGCTCGGCAATCGGCACTACCCCGGCCATCGCCGCACTGCCCTTGAGCGTGTGCAGGGCACGCTGCAGGGTGTCGCTGACCGGCAGCGGCAGGTGCTTGTCGGCCTCGTGCAAGAAGGCTTCGAGGCTGTCCAGGTGCCCCAGGGCCTCGTTGCGGAATATCTCCAGCAGTTGCGGGTCGATGGCTTCGTCGGCCTCGGTCTCGCTGTGCGGATCGTTCATGGCCAGTGCGTGCAGGTGCGCGGCCAGTTGTTCGACCTCGGGATGGGCCGGCGCCAGGGCCTGGGCGAACTCACCGAGCAGTGCTGGTAGCTTGTTCAGGGCCTGCTGCAACGCCGCCAGCGGTGCATCACCAATCTCTACCCGGCCTTCCAGCACTCGATTGAGAAAATGCTCTGCCGCCCAGGCCAGCTCTGCCAGGACCTGCGCTCGAACCATGCGCCCACTGCCCTTGAGGGTGTGCAGGCCCCGGCGCAGTTCGATCAGGGCGTCGCGATCGGCGCCGTCGGCTTGCCAGCGCGCCCACATTTCATCGAGCAACGGCAACAGCTCGTTGGCTTCTTCAAGGAATATCTCGCGCAACTCGTCATCGATCGGCGTTTCTTCGGGCGCCACTACAGCAGGCACTACCAGCGCCGCAGGTTCTGGCTCAAGGCGATAACCCAAGGCAGCAAGGCTGTGCTGAGCCGCCTCGAGGAACCGCGAGGGATTGGCCTGGGGGTCGGCAATCAGCCATTGCAGGTAGCACTCGCAGGCGCTCAGGGCCTCGGCCAGTTCGGTCAGGGCAGCAGGATCTGTCAGGGTTTCACTGCCCAGCAGTTGCTCATGCACATAGTCGCCGCAATGACCGATCAACGCCGCTGCGCGCGGCAGCATCAGCATCGCCAGGGCGCCACGAACCTGTTGCAGCAAGCCCGGCAGCGGCTGCAGGCGCTGGGGCTGCCAGCCGGCGTCGAGGCAATCGCCGATCAGGTCCTTGACCTGCTGCATCACGGCAAAGGTTTCTTCCAGCACCAGCTGGCGAATCTCGGCCAGATCGGTGCCCGGTAGCGGACTCTGGCTGTTCTGCTCCAGCGGCCCGACCATCCCGGCCAGGGTTGCCTCGACATACAGCAGCGCGCCGGCAGTATCCATCAACAACGCATCGGCCGGCTCACGTTGGCCCTGGGCCAGGCTTTGCAGCACCAGCACCTGATCGATGATCACCCGCCGCGGCTGACCAAAGCCGAGCACTGCCAGGGTATCGGCGATCTGCCGTAACGGCGCCAGCAGCGGCTCCAGTTCATCCAGTTGCTGGCGATCCCCGCGCACGAACTGGTCGAGGCGCTCCTTGACCCGCTTGAGGTCTTCGCACAGGGCGGCGACAACGGAGCGCAAGGCATCGCGGTCAGGTCCGGCCTGCAGGCGATCGCGCCAGGTGCCCAGGTACAGGTCGAGGTTGGCCAGCTCCTCGGCGTCGGCGGGGCTGCTGGCTAGCAGGCTGTCCTGCGCCAGGGCCTGGGCGCCGCGCTCGGCGCGCAACTGGTTGAGCACCGGCAGCACCACCAGCGGCAGGTCGCGGCGGGCGCTGCGCAGGCGCTCAAGGTACAGCGGCAGCTGCTCCAGGCCGCGAAACAGCGCGCCCAGCGCTTCACCGCGCTGGCTGGCGCGGCCCTGACGCAAGGCCAGGCCCAGTTGTTCCATTTCTTCGGCGAGCAGGGCCGCGCCGTTGAGTTCGAGCATCAGCAGGCAGCCACGCACCTGATGCAGCTGTTCGACGAAACCGTCGAGCACGGCTTCGTCCCCGGGCTCGGCGGCGAAGTGTTCAAGGGTCAGGCGCGCCTGGCCCAGGCAATCGGCAATCGCCCCTTTGACCCAGGCCAGCGCCACCGTATCGTGCCGATCCGCCATAACTGCTCCCATCACCATGATGCCCTCAACGCGGCGACGTCGGCGGCAGGGTAAAGCCGGACACCGAGCGGCGCATTTCACTGGCCATGCGCGCCAGGTTGCCGATGCTCTCGGCGGTGGCGGTAGAGCCGGCCGAGGTTTGCGAGGTGATCTGCTGGATCACCGCCATGGTATGCGAGATCTGCCCGGCCGAAGAGGTCTGCAGCTGGGCGGCATCGGAGATGCTGTGAATCAGGTCGGCGAGGGTCTGCGACACGCCTTCGATTTCGGCCAGGGCGACCCCGGCATCCTGGGCCAGACGCGCACCGCGCACCACTTCGGCAGTGGTCTGCTCCATGGAGATCACCGCCTCGTTGGTGTCGGCCTGGATGGTGCGCACCAGCGCTTCGATCTGGCGCGTGGCCGACGACGAGCGCTCGGCCAAGCGTTGTACTTCGTCGGCAACCACGGCAAAGCCGCGCCCGGCTTCCCCGGCCAGCGAGGCCTGGATCGCCGCGTTGAGGGCAAGGATGTTGGTCTGATCAGCAATGTCGTCGATCAGGCTGACGATATCGCCGATCTCCTGGGACGATTCGCCCAGACGCTTGATCCGTTTGGCGGTGTCCTGGATTTGTTCGCGGATGTTGTCCATGCCGTTGATGGTGTTGTGCACCACCTCGTTGCCCTTGTTGGCGATAGCGACCGAACGCTCGGCCACCTTCGCCGACTCATAGGCGTGGGTAGACACCCGGTCGATGGACTCGGCCATGTCGCCCACCGCCACCGAGGCATCGCTGATCTGCTGGGCCTGGTGCTCGGAGGCCTTGGCCAGCTGACGCGCGGTGTTCTGGGTGTCCTGCACGGCGGCGGCGACTTCCTCGGCGCTGAGGTTGATGGTCGCCACCAGGTCGCGCAACTGGTCAATGGAATAATTGATCGAATCGGCGATGGCGCCGGTGAAGTCCTCGGTCACCGAGACCGTCACGGTCAGGTCGCCATCGGCGAGGTCTTCGATTTCGTCGAGCAGGCGCATGATTGCCTGCTGGTTGCGTTCATTCTTTTCGCCGGTTTCGCGCAGTTGCCGGTGCGTGGTACGCACCATCACCAGGCCGATAAGGATGATCGAGGCCAGCGCCAGCAAGCCCAGCACGTAGCCGCCGACAGTATCCAGGGTTCGGCCGTTGGCCAGGTTCTCGAAACCGGTGGCCAGGCGCGAGGCTTCATCGAGCAGGGTTTGCGACAGGCCGAAGATGCTCCCGGCGGCTTCGCGCACACGGAACAGTTCAGGCGAGGTTTCGAGGATTTCGTCCACGGAGCCGGCGACGAACTGAAACAGCTCGGCGATCTCGGCCAGCCGCGCGCGGGCGTCCGGGTCCTGCACGCGGGTAACCTGGATCGCCTCGTTACCGCCAAGCATGGCTTCGAGCACCTGGCCAAAACGGCTGGCGTCGCGGCCGAAGGCATCCGCGGCCTGCACGGCGGTCTCATCCCCGGCCAGTACGGTGTTGACCGAGCCGAGAATACGTTCGGCCAGCAGCGACTGACGCTGGGCCACGGCGACCTGACTGGCCGGGGCGCCGCTCTGCAGCAGAATCTCGACGACCTTCTCGTACTCCACCTGCAACTGCGGCACGGTTTCAGCCAGGGTCGCGGCGACCTGGTGCAACGACAGCACGGTCTGCTCACTGGCAAGAATCGCGTCGCTGTTCTTGCGCAGGTTTTCCCAGTCGCGCAGCACGGCGTCCATTTCCTTGCGCACCGCCGGCGGCGCGGCGGGCAGGCCGGTGCTGGCATCGCCTTTTTTCAGGTAGCCCCAGCGCTGCTCGAAGTCGTTGCGCGCCTCGCTCAACAGGCGGAAGGCCACGGCCTTGCCGGCCGCCGCTTCAGTGGCGTTCTTGGCGATGCGCTGGGACAGCACCCGCAGTTCACCGGCATGGCCGATGTACTGCTTGTCGTAGTTGGCCTGGGTGTTGAGGTAGGCGAAGTTGGCGAACAGCAGGATGATCGACAGGATCAGCACCACGAACAGCGCCGCGATCTGCGCGCTGCTGCGGGAACCCTGGGTCGATGGAGCCGTCTTGGTCGTGGTCACGGAGGTGGCATTCCTTTACAGCGCGACGTCGAGGAAACCCGGCGCCTGGGCCAGGGCGAAGGGGCTGAAGATCGCCCAGCTGCGCTCACGCTGAAAATGCCCCTGAACAAAGGGCGCGGCAGCGCTGAGCAACGGCGTTGGCGGCGACAGGTCGAGGCTGTGCAGCGGAAAATGCTGCAAGCCCAGCACTTCATCGACCAGCAAGCCGGCAAACAGCTCGTCGTGGTCAAGCACCAGCACCCGCCGCTGCTTGCGCGGGGCCGACAGGCCCAGGCCGAAAAAGCCGCAGAGGTCCATCACCGGCAGCAGCCGGCCACGCAGGTTGGCCACCCCGCTGACCCACGGCTTGACCCCGGGGATGCGGCTCAGGCGCGGCTCGTGCAGCACTTCGGCGACTTCACCCATGGGCGCGACGAACCATTGCTCGGCGATGCGAAAGCCGATGCCGCTCCAGCTCTGCAGGCGGGTTTCCTGCAACGGCAGGTCGGCGGCCAGCAGCCGGCAGCGCCGGTCGATGTCCAGCAGCAGCTCGAAGGCCGTCAGCGACTCGCCCATGGGCCGGGTGGTCAACCTTTGAGCACGTCGTTGAGTTTCTTGATCAGGGTGTCTTCGTCCACCGGCTTGGTCAGGTAGTCCTTGGCGCCCTGGCGCTGGCCCCAGACCTTGTCGGTCTCCTGGTCCTTGGTGGTGACGATGATCACCGGGATGTGCGCGGTTTCCGGGTCTTTGCTCAACTGGCGAGTGGCCTGGAAGCCGTTGACCCCGGGCATGACGATGTCCATCAGTACCGCATCGGGCTTTTCGTGGCGGGCCAGGGCCACGCCATCGGCGCCGTTTTCGGCCTTGAGCACTTCATGCCCGTGTTTTTCGAGCATACCGGTCAGTTTGTACATTTCGGTCGGCGAATCGTCGACGATCAGAACTCGGGCCATGCTGTTCCCCATGAAGGAATAGACGCCTGCGGCGGCGCAGCGTCAGGGTGCGTGTTGTTCTTCTGCGGCGAATCCGGGCACATGGGCCTTGATTGCGTCCAGCAGTTCTTCCTTGCTGAAAGGCTTGGTCAAAAATTGATCAGATCCGACGACGCGGCCACGGGCCTTGTCGAACAGGCCATCGCGGGACGACAGGAGAATCACCGGCGTGTCCTTGAAGGTGCTGTTCTGCTTGATCAGGGCGCAGGTCTGGTAGCCGTCCAGACGCGGCATCAGCACGTCGACGAAAATGATCTGCGGCTGGTGGTCGATGATCTTGGCCAGGGCATCGAAACCGTCGATGGCCGTGATGACCTCACATCCTGCTTCGCTGAGCAATATCTGGGCGGTGCGGCGAATCGTCTTGGAGTCGTCGATCACCATCACCTTCAATGCCGCGCCGGGCTGTTCCATAATTGCTCTACCATCGCTGCTCGCTATGAGCGGCAGGCTACAAGTTTCAAGCGGCAAGAAAAAGCAGGGTGAACGCGGCGTGCTTTTTCTTGTGGCCTATGCCTTGTGGCTTGCAGCTGGAGACGGCCGTGCAGGCCACGTGCCAGGCCTTTTTAGCACACTCTGGGGGGTGCATTCCATCGGCCCGCGCCGACGCCCGCCGCAGCACCGCCCAGGATGCGTTTTTCCCTTGACCGCCAGCGCTGTGAGCGCCACCCTGACGCCACTTTTCGTTCGAGCCAATGCGGCCCATTGCCGCTGAGAGGATTTAGCCCATGAGCGTTCGCCTCGGGATTGTCATGGACCCCATTGCGCGCATTTCCTATAAAAAGGATAGTTCGCTGGCCATGTTGCTGGCCGCCCAGGAGCGCGGCTGGTCGCTGTTCTACATGGAGCAGCAGGACCTCTACCAGGGCGCCGGCCAAGCCCGCGCGCGCATGCGCCCGCTGAAAGTCTTCGCCGACCCGGAGCACTGGTTCGAGCTGGAAGCCGAACAAGACAGCGCCCTGAGCGAGCTGGACGTGATCCTGATGCGCAAGGATCCGCCGTTCGACATGGAATTCGTCTACAGCACCTACTTGCTGGAACAGGCCGAAGCCGCCGGCGTGCTGGTGGTCAACCGTCCGCAGAGCCTGCGCGACTGCAACGAAAAACTCTTCGCCACGCTGTTCCCGCAGTGCACGCCGCCGACCCTGGTCAGCCGCCGCGCCGACATCCTGCGTGAATTCGTCAACCAGCAGGGCGACACCATCCTCAAGCCGCTGGACGGCATGGGCGGCACCTCGATCTTCCGCCATCGACCGGGCGATCCGAACCTCTCGGTAATCCTCGAGACCCTGACCGGCAACGGCACCCGGCAGATCATGGCGCAACGCTACCTGCCGGCCATCAAGGACGGCGACAAGCGCATCCTGATGATCGACGGCGAGCCGGTGCCTTACTGCCTGGCGCGCATCCCGGCTTCGGGCGAAACCCGTGGCAACCTCGCCGCCGGCGGCCGTGGCGAAGCCCGCCCGCTGACCGACCGCGACCGCTGGATCGCCGAACAGGTCGGCCCGACCCTGCGCGAGAAGGGCCTGCTGTTCGTCGGCCTGGACGTGATCGGCGAGCACCTGACCGAAATCAACGTCACCAGCCCGACCTGCATCCGCGAGATCGACAATGCCTTCGGCACCCAGATCGGCGTGCAGTTGATGGATGCCATTGATCGCAAGCTCAAGGCGCGCTGACAGCCGACGCGGAGCAACCGCGCAGAGTGGGGTATCATGCCAGTCGTTTTTTTATGACCTGGGCACCTGCTCTGCCGGTTTTTCCCGGTTTTTGCAGTTGCTGGATACCTGATGACGCTTCCTGCTGACATCCCTGCCGACTTCTCTCCACCCCGCGTACGCCCGGTGGATCGCCTGGGCTTTACCCTGTTCCTGGCGGCGCTGCTGCACCTGGTGCTGATCCTCGGCGTCGGTTTCACCTTTGCCAAGCCCGAAGAAATCCGCCGGACCATGGAAATTACCCTGGCCACCTTCAAGAGCGAAAAAGCGCCGCAGAAGGCTGACTACCTGGCCCAGGACAACCAGCAAGGCAGTGGCACCCTGGACAAGAAAGCGGTGCCGAAAACCACCGAAGTGGCGCCCTTCCAGGACAGCAAGATCAACAAGGTCACACCGCCTCCGGCAGCCAAGCCTCAAGTGCAGCCGCAACCGACACCGCCTAAAGCCGTGGTAGCGACCAAGGCACCGAAGCCGGAAAAAGTCGAGACCCGGCCCAAGGAAGCCAAGCCGCAGCCCAAACCCCAGACTGCGACCCCGGATTTTGACAGCTCACAGCTGTCCAGCCAGATCGCCAGCCTCGAGGCCGAGCTGTCCCATGAGCAGCAGTTGTATGCCAAGCGTCCGCGCATCCACCGCCTCAACGCCGCCTCGACCATGCGCGACAAGGGCGCCTGGTACAAGGACGAGTGGCGCAAGAAGGTCGAGCGCATCGGCAACCTCAACTACCCCGACGAAGCCCGGCGCCAGCAGATCTACGGCAGCTTGCGGCTGATGGTGTCGATCAACCGCGACGGCTCGCTGTATGAAGTGCTGGTGCTGGAGTCCTCCGGCCAGCCCCTGCTCGACCAGGCTGCCCAGCGCATCGTGCGCCTGGCTGCGCCGTTCGCGCCGTTCACCGGCGACCTGGCCGATATCGACCGGCTGGAGATCATCCGTACCTGGCGTTTCGCCCGCGGCGACCGGTTGCAAAGCAACTGATCTAAGGCTCCGCCTGATGGCAAAACAATAGCCATTTTGCGATGATGCGCGCCCGTATATCCCCCTCAAGAAAGGATTCTGTTGATGTCGCGCATCAATTTTGCCCGCAAAACCGCTGCTCTCGGCCTGGCCCTGGCCGCCTGCGCCCTGCCTGCTGCCGCCTTCGCCGACGCCGCCGAGCTGTCGCAGAAGCTGTACAACGAAGTTGGCGAGTACAAGTACGACGAAACCCCGGCGCGCCTGGCCAAGATCCAGGGCCTGCTCGACCAGGGTGCCGACCCGAAAGGCCAGCCGATGTTCCTGGCCGCCTCTTACAAGATCGTCGCGCCGTTCGAGCTGTTCCTGCCAAAGATCGGTGACGTCAACACGCCAATCCAGGAAAACGGCGAAACCCTGCTGCTGTTCGTCCTCAACCAGGCCGAACAGTCGAAGGCCTCCGAGGCTGACCTGCGCATGGTCAAGGGCCTGATCAAGGCCGGCGCCAACGTCAACGTGCTAGCCCAGGGCGATTCCGCCACGCCGCTGAACACCGCGGCACGCAAGGGCTCACCCGAACTGATCAAGCTGCTGCTGGATTCCGGCGCCGATGCCAAGGCCGTCCGGCCGAACGGCTTTACCCCATTGACCGGGCCGGGTGCCTCGAACCTGGAGGTGATCAAGCTGCTGGTCGCTGCCGGCGCCAATCCGTACCAGGTCACCCAGACCGGCTCGACGCCGCTGCACCATGTTTGCGAACGCGCCTTTGAAATGAACGGCCAGCCCGACCCGCAAGCCGCCCAGCGCATCGCCCTGCTGCTGAAAAAAGGCAGCTCGATCGATGCCTACCACGAGCAGCACGGCACCTTCCCGGTCGGTACGCCGCTGGAAGAAGCCGCCCGCTCGGACAACCCGGACTGCGTCGCCGCACTGATCAAGGCCGGCTCCAGCCTGAAGGCCCCGGCGTTCCCGGAGAGCTACCTGGCCAAGTACCCGCAGGCCAAGCAGAAGACCGTCCAGGAGTACGTGCTGTCGGCCGCTGAAGAGTCGCCAACCCTGTATACCGAAGAAGTGGTCAAGCTGTTCAAGTAACCCCGCAGTAAAGCTGACAAGGTGACGCCAGCACCTTGTCAGCGTGGCCGCTCACCGCCACACTATCAACCATGAAGAACCTCAGCCCGGATTACCTCAAGCACCAGTTCCTGATCGCCATGCCACACATGGCCGACCCGAACTTCGCGCAGACCTTGACCTACATCGTCGAGCACAACGCCAATGGGGCGATGGGGCTGGTGGTCAATCGGCCACAGGACCTCAACCTGGCCGATATCCTCGAACAGCTGCGTCCGGACGTCGACCCGCCGGCCAGTTGCATTCACGTGCCAATCTACATGGGCGGCCCGGTGCAAACCGATCGCGGCTTCGTCCTGCACACCAGTGACCGTACTTTCCAGGCTACCGT
>RCUL01000689.1_pt1 | contig 15169 bp, 13 predicted proteins | sample 2167521 | NCBI WGS metagenome assembly RCUL01 (sample SAMN09932745, study PRJNA488358) | compost metagenome | feature: garden; material: soil; isolation source: compost soil in acetic acid-enriched culture | place: Germany: Experimental Botanical Garden Goettingen | collected 2016-01-27
CAAGCGTTTTTCGAAATTTTCTTTTCTACTCAACCACTTGCGTAACTCTCTCGCTGCCGTAACCCGGAGGCCGCTGCAGCGAGGAGGCGAATAATACAGCCTTAAAAAAGACTGTCAATACCCTCGCGAAACATTGTCCAACGAGCCTAGCTCTCTCCCTCGAACCATGCCAGCTTATCGCGGAGCCGTACCACCTCGCCCACGATCACCAGCGTCGGCGCATGCACCTCATGTTGTGCCACCAACTGCGGGAGGTTGGCCAGAGTGCCGGTAAACACTCGCTGGTGGCGCGTGGTTCCCTGCTGCACTAAGGCCGCGGGAGTCTCTGCAGCGCGCCCGTGCCTGATCAGTTGCTCGCAGATCAGCGGCAAGCCGACCAGCCCCATATAGAACACCAGCGTCTGCCCCGGAGCGACCAGATCGCCCCATGGCAGGTCACAGCTGTGATCCTTCAGATGACCGGTGACAAAACGTACCGACTGCGCGTAATCGCGGTGAGTCAGCGGAATACCTGCATAGGTGGAACAACCGGACGCAGCGGTGATGCCCGGCACCACCTGGAAGGGAATGCCTTCGGCAGCCAATTCCTCGATCTCTTCCCCGCCCCGACCGAAGATGAACGGATCCCCCCCTTTCAGGCGCAGCACGCGCTTGCCCTGCTTCGCCAAGTCCACCAACTGGCGATTGATCTGCTCCTGCGGCAGGGCATGCTCGCTACGGCGCTTGCCAACATAGATGCGCTCGGCATCGCGCCGGCACATATCGACGATCGCCGGCGCAACCAGTCGATCGTAGAGCACCACATCGGCCTGCTGCATCAGGCGCAGGGCACGGAAGGTCAGCAGGTCGGGATCGCCGGGGCCGGCGCCGACCAAGTACACCTCGCCCAGTTCGCGCTCGGCGCTGCCGGCCAGCTTGTCAGCCAGCAGGCGCTCGGCCTCCGCCTCGCGGCCTGCCAGCACCTGCTCGGCGATCGCCCCCTGGAATACCTCCTCCCAGAACACCCGGCGCTGCTGCACATCGGTGAAGCGCTGTTTCACCGCACAGCGGAACTTCTGCGCCAGCCCGGCAAGACGGCCATAGGCGGCGGGGATCAGCGTCTCCAGGCGAGCACGCATCAGCCGGGTAAGCACCGGGGCGTCGCCGCCGCTGGACACCGCCACCATCAGCGGCGAGCGATCGACAATGGCCGGGAAGATCACACTGCATAGCGCCGGGGCATCAACCACGTTGACCGGCAGGCTGCGCGTGCCAGCCTCACGAGACACTCGGGCATTGAGCTGCTCGTCGTCGGTAGCGGCGATCACCAGCGCACAGCCATCGAGGTCGCTCTCCTGGTAACCGCGCTCAAGCAGCTCGCCAGCGCCCTGCTCGACCAAAGCGCGCAGCGCATCTTCGATCAGCGGCGCGACCACCCGCAGACGGGCTCCGGCCTCAGCCAGCAGACGCGCCTTGCGCAGAGCGATCTCGCCACCGCCGACCACCAAGACCTGGCGACCACGCAGATTGTGAAACAGAGGAAGAAAGTCCATGGACAGCCTCACGGCAGATGCCGGCCGAATGGAAAAAGCCGGCGACGGGAGTCGCCGACCAGTCTTACGCCCGCGCTGAAACAGCGCGGGCTACTCAGGAACTTGCGGGAAGCGCCTGAAGGTTTTCAGACAGCGATCAACCGATCATCTCAAGATCGCCCATATACGGCTTGAGCACTTCCGGCACGCGGACCGAACCGTCAGCCTGCTGGTAGTTCTCCAGCACAGCGACCAAGGTGCGGCCGACGGCCAGGCCGGAGCCGTTGAGGGTGTGCACCAGCTCGGGCTTGCCGGTTTCCGGATTGCGCCAGCGCGCCTGCATGCGGCGCGCCTGGAAGTCACCGCAATTCGAGCAGGAAGAAATCTCCCGATACTTGTCCTGGCTCGGCACCCAGACTTCCAGATCATAGGTCTTGGTAGCGCCGAAGCCCATGTCGCCGGTGCACAGCGCCAGCTTGCGATAGGGCAGCTCCAGCAACTGCAGAACCTTCTCGGCATGGCCGGTCAATGCCTCAAGCGCCTCGAAAGACTTGCCGGGCTCGACCACCTGGACCAGCTCGACCTTGTCGAACTGGTGCTGGCGGATCATGCCGCGGGTGTCGCGGCCGGAGGCACCGGCCTCACTGCGAAAGCAAGGAGTGTGGGCAACGAACTTGAGCGGCAACTGCTTGGCGTCGAGGATCTCACCGGAAACGATGTTGGTGAGCGACACCTCGGCAGTCGGAATCAGGTAGAGGTCGGCCTCGCCTTCACGACTGATCTTGAACAGGTCTTCCTCGAACTTGGGCAACTGGCCGGTACCCAGCAGGGCCGGAGCCTGCACCAGGTACGGCGTGTAAGCCTCCTCGTAGCCGTGCTCGCCGGTGTGCAGGTTGAGCATGAACTGCGCCAGCGCACGGTGCAGCCGCGCAATCGGCCCGCGCATCAGTGCGAAACGCGCGCCGGAGAGCTTGGCTGCGGCCTCGAAGTCGAGCCAGCCATGCTGCTCGCCGAGGGCGACGTGATCCTTGACCTCGAAGTCGAACTCGCTCGGGGCACCCCAGCGACTCACCTCGACGTTCTCCTCCTCGCTGGCACCGACCGGCACCGACTCGTGCGGCAGGTTGGGGATGGTCAGCAGCAACGCATCCAGCTCGGCCTGGATCGCGTCCAGCTCCTGCTTGGCGGCCGTCAGCTCGCCCCCCATGCGCTCGACGTCGGCCATCAGCGGGGCAATGTCCTCACCGCGCTGCTTGGCCTGGCCGATGCCCTTGGAGCGGGCGTTGCGCTCGGCCTGCAGCTGTTCGGTGCGGGTCTGGGTTTCCTTGCGCCGGCTTTCCAGCGCCTCGAGGCGCGCTACATCCAGTTGAAAACCGCGAGCCGCCAGACGCTGGGCCACTTCCTGCGGCTGGCCACGAACCAGTTTGGAGTCGAGCATGGAGAGTTCTCATTCAGTCGAGACAGTAGAAATAAGGATTATCGGACCACAGCCTGCGCCAGCCGCAAGGGTCCGGGCCATCCCGTCGCGCTGCCCGTCGTTACGGGATGCGCATGATCAGGGGCAAGAGTTTACCCGGAGCCGGGCCGAAACGGGCAGTCGCCCGCCGTTTTTGCCGCGCAGCCATCACACCCGAGCCAGGATCAGCCCCGCCCAGGTCGCCAGCAGACCACCGCATACACTCAGGCCGGCATAGCCCAGCGCCGTAACCGGTTGCCCGCTTTCCAGAAGACGAAGAGTGTCCAGGGAGAAGGACGAGAAAGTCGTCAGTCCGCCGAGAAAACCAACAACCAGGCCCGCACGAAGGGCCAGCGGCACCTCGGGACGCAGCAGGAAGACCCCGTAGAGATAGCCGATCAGCAGGCAGCCGGCGAGATTCACCGCCAGGGTGGCCCAGTAGAAATGCTGCGGCCAGTGGGCACTGACCCAGTTGGCCGTGGCGAAGCGCAGCAAACAGCCGGCGGCGCCACCAGCTGCCACGGCGAGAGTCACAGCGATCATGGTTTTTTTCGCCGCCGCGGGCTGTTGCGGTCCAGCTCGTTCAGGTGCGCAAGCTTTTCGCGGATCTTCAGCTCCAGGCCTCTCGGTACCGGCTGGTAGTAGCGCTGCGCTTCCAGGGCCTCGGGAAAATAGTCCTCGCCGGCAGCATAGGCTTCCGGCTCATCATGGGCGTAGCGGTACTCGTCGCCGTAGCCGAGACTCTTCATCAGCTTGGTCGGCGCGTTGCGCAGGTGCAGCGGCACCTCCAGCGAACCGTAGGCCGCCGCATCGCGCATCGCAGCCTTGAAGCCCGCGTACACCGCGTTGCTCTTCGGTGCGCAGGCCAGATAAACGATGGCTTGCGCGATGGCGAGTTCACCCTCCGGACTACCGAGGCGTTCCTGCACCTCCCAGGCCGCCAGACACAGGTTGAGGGCACGAGGATCGGCGTTGCCGATGTCCTCGCTGGCCATGCGCACCACCCGGCGCGCCAGATACAGCGGATCGCAGCCGCCATCGAGCATGCGCGCGAACCAGTACAATGCGGCATCCGGACTGGAGCCGCGTACCGACTTGTGCAAGGCGCTGATCTGGTCGTAGAAGGCCTCGCCGCCCTTATCGAAACGCCGGCGACTGTCGCCCAGCAAGTTCTCCAACAGCTCGATGCCAATTTCCTCGCCATCCTCCACCAGGTCGGCCGCATTCTCCAGAAAGTTGAGCAGCCGTCGGCCGTCGCCATCGGCCGCCGCCAGCAGCAGGCTGGTCGCCTCCTCGCTGATGCGCAGCTGACGCTTGCCCAGGCCACGCTCCTCGCTCAGCGCCCGCGCCAGCAATTGACGCAAGGCCGCTTCGTCGAGGCTTTTCAGCACGTAGACCCGCGCCCGCGACAGCAGCGCGTTGTTCAACTCGAAGGAAGGATTCTCGGTGGTAGCCCCGATGAAGATCAGCGTGCCGTCTTCGACATAGGGCAGGAAGGCATCCTGCTGCGCCTTGTTGAAGCGATGCACCTCATCGACGAACAGGATGGTACGCCGCCCATACTGCGCAGCCTGCTGCTTGGCCACCTCGACGGCCTGCCGGATCTCCTTGACCCCGGCCAGCACCGCGGAAATGGTTTCGAAGTGAGCATCCCCGATCTCGGCCAGCAGCCGCGCCAGCGTGGTCTTGCCCACCCCCGGCGGCCCCCAGAAGATCATCGAGTGCAGGGCCCCCTGTTCCAGCGCCTCACGCAGGGGCTTGCCGTGTCCGAGCACATGCTCCTGGCCGACATAATCATCCAGCCGGGTCGGTCGCATGCGCGCGGCCAGCGGCTGAGCAACGGGAGCGCGGTCGAACAGGTCCATGGGCGGGGCTTACTGCTCTTCGATCACGTCGACGCCTGCCGGCGCCTTGAAGGTGAACTGGCTGCTGTCCAGCGGCTGATTCATCTTCACCCCGAGAAACAGGATATTGGTGCGCTGACCGATGCTGTCGATCAGCTGCATGTCGTTGATGACGCCATTGCGAAAGGACAGGCGCAGGGTGTCGAACAGCGTGTCCTTGGCCTTCGGCTTGAGAATGAAGTCCACCACGCTGCCACCTTCCTTGTGGGTGATGGTGAAGTTCTCGCGGATCTTCGACACGTCACCGGACAACAGCAGTGCCGGGGTATGGCTCATACGCTGATCCATCGCCTGAATGGTCACCTGCTCGAGATCCGGGTCGTACAACCAGACCTTCTCGCCATTGGACACCAGCAATTGCTCCATCGGCGCATCGGTATGCCAGCGCAGCAGCCCCGGGCGTTTGAGCGCCATCTCGCCGCTGGCCTCCTGCAACTGAGTGCCGGAGCCATCCAGGGTCAGCTGCGAGAAGCGCCCGCTCAGGGTCTGCGCCTGGCCCAGCAGCTCGGTCAGGCGCTGCACGGACTGCTCATCCCCGGCGGCATGGGCAGTCAGCCCGGTCACGGCCAGAGCAGCCAGCATCAACACACGTATCAGACGCATAGAACCTCGCTCAATCTCGAACCGGCGTCGGCGCGATCACTTCGCGCGAGCCATTGGTATTCATGGGGGTGACGACGCCAGCCATTTCCATCGCCTCGATCATCCGCGCGGCGCGGTTGTAACCGATCTTCAGCTTGCGCTGCACCGCGGAAATCGATGCCCGGCGGCTTTCGGTGACGAAGCGCACCGCCTCGTCGTACAGCGGATCTTCCTCGCTGCCTTCACCACTGTCGCCACCGGTCGAATCATAGGATCCACCGCCGCCCTCTTCGGTTCCCGCGAGGATGTCCTCGATGTAGTCCGGCGCGCCGCGCTGCTTCCAGGCATCCACCGTGCGATGCACCTCGTCGTCGGAAACGAAGGCACCGTGCACCCGGATCGGCAGGCCGGTGCCCGGCGGCATGTAGAGCATGTCGCCGTGGCCGAGCAACTGCTCGGCACCGCCCTGGTCGAGGATGGTCCGCGAGTCGATCTTGCTCGATACCTGGAAAGCGATCCGCGTCGGGATATTCGCCTTGATCAGGCCGGTAATCACATCCACCGACGGACGCTGGGTAGCGAGAATCAGGTGGATGCCGGCCGCCCGCGCCTTCTGCGCGATACGCGCGATCAGCTCCTCGACCTTCTTGCCGACGATCATCATCATGTCGGCGAATTCGTCGACCACCACCACGATGGTCGGCAGGCTCTTCAGCAGCGGCACCACGTCGTCCGGGCTCTCGCGGCGGAACAGCGGATCGGTCAGCGGCGTCCCGGCCTCCTCGGCGTCCTTGATCTTGCGATTGAAGCCCGCCAGGTTGCGCACGCCCATGGCGGCCATCAGGCGGTAGCGGCGATCCATCTCGGCCACGCTCCAGCGCAGGGCGTTGGCTGCCTCCTTCATGTCGGTGACCACCGGGCAGAGCAGGTGCGGAATGCCCTCGTAGATCGACAGCTCGAGCATCTTCGGGTCGATCATGATCAGACGCACCTGCTCGGGCGTCGACTTGTAGAGGAGCGACAGCAGCATGGCATTGACCCCGACCGACTTGCCCGAGCCGGTGGTACCGGCCACCAGCAGGTGCGGCATCTTCGCCAGATCGGCGGTCACCGGCCGGCCGCCGATGTCGTGACCGAGGGCGATGGTCACCGGCGACTTGGCCTCCTCGTACTCCGGTGTCGACAGCACCTCGGAGAAACGCACGATCTGCCGGTCTTCGTTGGGCACTTCGATGCCCACGGTGGTCTTGCCCGGAATCACTTCGACCACCCGCACGCTGATCACCGCCAGCGAACGCGCCAGATCCTTGGCCAGGTTGGTGATACGACTGACCTTGATGCCGGCCGCCGGCTGGATCTCGAAGCGGGTGATCACCGGGCCGGGATGGGCTGCGACTACCTGCACCTCGACCCCGAACTCCTTGAGCTTGATCTCCAGCAGGCGCGACATGGACTCCAGCGACTCCGGAGAGAAGCTGCTGGGCCTCTTCTGGGCCGGATCGAGCAGCGACAGCGGCGGCAGCGTGCCCGCCACCGCCTCATCGACATAGTGCACCATCGGCTTCGGCGCCTCGAGCGGACGGCGAATCTCTGCAGGACGCGACTCGATGACCCGGACTTCGGCAACCTTCGGCTCGACCGCCCTGAGCTCCTGAGCGTCCCGGCTTGCCCGTAGCGACGCCGCAGCCCCCAGGACATCGGTCACGGCACTGGCAATGCTCGCCATCACCGGCGAGGCCGGCTTGTCAGCGACAGGCTTGGCCAGCGGCTCCAGATCCAGGTCCGACTCGTCGTCGATTGCAGTCAGACCCAAAACGGGCTCGATGCGCTCACCAGGACTCGTACCCATGACCGTACGTATCGAAGGCGACGGCGCCATCACTGACGGCACGGACTTGGCGGGCGAGACAGGCGGCGCGCTGCTTGCCAGCCGGGCAGACGGGGCAGGCTGCGGGGTAGACTCGCGGGCTCCATCAACCTCGCGCAACTGCAACCGCAGCTGGCGATTCGCCTGGCGGGCGCTCCACCAGCGACTGCCCGCCGTGTGGATCAGCTCGCACAGGTCGAGGGTGATCTTGCCGGTCAGATCCATGACCCGGAACCACGACAGATCGGTGAACACCGTGAGACCAAAAAGAAACAGCGCGATGAACAACAACGTGCTGCCCTGAACATTCAGCGCATCCTCGCCCCACTCGCCCAGACTCTTGCCGAAAACCCCACCGGCGGGCTCTCCGGTGCTGTCACCCATGACCCCGAACTGGATTTGCGCCAGCGCTGCCGTTGACACCAGCAACAGGGAAAAGCCGATAAGCCGGGAGGAGAACAGCCAGCCATTCCACTGCAGCGGCTGATGGCGCGCGAGGAACAGGTCAAGCACCTTGATGGCAGCCAGTACCGGCAGCAGATAGGCGGCATAACCCAGGCCGAAACGGAAAAAACTGGCGATCCAGGCTCCGACCCGGCCGGCCGCATTCTGCACCTGTACCGAGCCGGTCGAAACATTGACTCCAGGATCCAGGGGGGAATAGGTCAGCAGGGCCATGAAGAAGAAGACACACAACACAATCAGCCCAATCATTGCCGCCTCTTTCAGGCGATAGTGCAACTGCTGGCGCCACGCAGCAGAAGAGGCGTCGCCCCTTGCATTGCTGGCGCCTCTGGCCCTGACTTTGGTGGTATTTGCGGAACTCTTCAAAACGTGTTTCTTCCTGCACACAGCCAGCGTTCGAAATCGGTAGACAGTCAAAACACTGCCTATTGTAAGACTTTACCTGGAGGATGCCATTCAGGACGCCCCAACCGCCCGGGCAAAAACGCCGCCCCGCCGACACACAGCTGAGACACCCGGATTTTGCCGCCCCCACCTGCCCGGTGTAGCATGCTTGGCATCAGTTTCAAGGCGGCTCAATTGGAGCACGCATTATCTTTTGTGACAAAGACTTATGGGGTGTTTTATGAGTGAAGCCAAACATTCGCGCCTGGTCATCCTCGGCTCCGGCCCGGCCGGCTACACCGCCGCCGTGTATGCAGCCCGCGCCAACCTGAAGCCCTTGCTGATCACCGGCCTGCAGGCTGGCGGCCAGCTGACCACCACCACCGAAGTCGACAACTGGCCCGGCGATATCGAAGGCCTGACCGGTCCGGCCCTGATGGAGCGCATGCAGAAACACGCCGAGCGCTTTGCCACCGAGATCGTCTATGACCACATCCACACCGCCGAGTTGCAACAGCGGCCGTTCGTCCTCAAGGGCGACAGCGGTACCTACACCTGCGACGCCCTGATCATCGCCACCGGTGCCTCAGCCCAGTACCTCGGCCTGCCCTCCGAGGAAGCCTTCATGGGCAAGGGCGTATCCGCCTGCGCCACCTGCGACGGCTTTTTCTATCGCAACCAGGTGGTCTGCGTGATCGGTGGCGGCAACACCGCCGTCGAAGAAGCCCTGTACCTGTCCAACATCGCCAGGGAAGTCCACCTGATCCATCGCCGCGACAAGCTGCGCGCCGAGAAGATCCTCCAGGACAAGCTGCTGGAGAAGGCTGCGAACGGCAACATCCGCCTGCACTGGAACCAGACCTTGGACGAGGTGCTGGGCGATGCCAGCGGCGTGACCGGCGTACGCATCAAGGACATGCACAGCGGCACCATGAGCGAGCTGCAGTTGACCGGCGTGTTCATCGCCATCGGCCACAAACCCAACACCGACCTGTTCGAAGGCCAGCTGGCCATGCGTGACGGTTACCTGCAGGTCAAGGGCGGCAGCGAGGGCAATGCCACCGCCGCCAGCATCGACGGCGTTTTCGCCGCGGGCGACGTGGCCGACCACGTCTACCGCCAGGCGATCACCTCGGCCGGCGCGGGCTGCATGGCCGCGCTCGACGCCGAACGCTACCTCGACCAGTAAAGGCAACGCGGGCTCCCGGGCCCGCGCCTCCCCGCCACCATGGTCAACTGGCTATCTGCCCACTCCCTGGACTTCCCTCCGTTGGCGCGCGCCCTGCGCGAGCCGGACGGTCTGCTCGCGGCCGGCGGCGATCTCAGTCCCGAACGACTGATCAGCGCCTACCGGCATGGCTGCTTCCCCTGGTTCCAGGCGGGCCAACCGATCCTGTGGTGGTCGCCCGATCCGCGCATGGTGCTGTTCCCGAACGAACTGCACGTCTCGCGCAGCCTGCGCAAGGCCATTCGCCAGGGGCACTTCGAGGTGAGTTTCGATCGCGACTTTGCCGGCGTGATCCACGCCTGCGCCGAGCCACGCAGTTACGCCGACGGCACCTGGATCACTCCGGCGATGCAGGCGTCGTATCTGGAACTGCACCGCCGCGGCATCGCCCACTCGGTCGAAGTCTGGCAGGAAGGCGAACTGATCGGCGGCCTCTACGGCCTAGCCATCGGCCGCCTGTTCTTCGGCGAGTCGATGTTCAGCCGCGCCACCGACGCCTCGAAGATCGGCTTTGTCACCCTGGTCGAGCATCTGCGCGATTGCGGCTTCGTCCTGATCGACTGCCAGATGCACACCAGCCACCTGGCCAGCTTCGGCGCAAGACAGATCCCCCGCAGCGAGTTCGCCGCCTATCTGGCCCGCCATCTCGACCAGACATGCCCGACACCCTGGGCGAAGGATGAGGCGTGACATACACTGGTTATGAGCTTCTCGCACAGCCCGTTACGGCGAGGATTGCGCCATGACCGAATTTGCCGAGCTGAAGTTCTATGCCACCCAGGCACACGACTGCAGCTACCTGCCTGGCCGCAAGGCTACGACCCTGTTTCTCGACCCGCACCAGGCGATCGATGCGCAGATGTATGCCGATTTGTCCGAAATGGGCTTTCGTCGCAGCGGCGAGCACCTGTACCGACCTCACTGCCAACACTGCCAGGCCTGCATCCCGGCACGCATCCCGACAGAGCGCTTCCACGCGAATCGCCAACAGAAGCGCATCCTCAAGCGCAACCTTGACCTCAGGGTACGCGCCGTACGTCCGGTAGCCAGCGAGGAGTACTACGACCTCTACGCGCGCTATATCACGCAACGTCATGCCGATGGCGACATGTATCCGCCCAGCCGCGAGCAGTTCGCCAGCTTCCTGCTGCGTGACCTGCCGTTCTGCGTATTCTTCGAGTTCCGCCTGGGTGAGCGTCTACTGGCCGTCGCGGTGACCGACGTACTACCCAACGGCCTGTCGGCGGTCTATACCTTCTTCGATCCGCTCGAGGAAAAGCGCAGCCTCGGTCGCCTGGCGATTCTCTGGCAGATCGCGGAAGCGGCGCGACGCGGACTTCCAGCCGTCTATCTCGGCTACTGGATCCGCGACTGCCGCAAGATGCGCTACAAGAGCGAGTACCGCCCCCTGGAACTCTACGTGAACCAGCACTGGGTGACGCTCGAGTGAGGCCACTTGGCGCCAGAGGGGATTTTCGGGCACAATGCCTGCCGCTTTTGCCCGACCACGTCAACCGGGCCATCCTAAGGTAATTGAGGGTTTTACTGCATGTCGAAAGAAGACAGCTTCGAAATGGAAGGCACTGTCGTCGACACCCTGCCCAACACCATGTTCCGTGTGGAGTTGGAAAACGGGCACGTCGTCACCGCGCACATCTCCGGCAAGATGCGCAAGAACTACATCCGTATCCTGACCGGCGACAAGGTGCGCGTCGAACTGACGCCCTACGACCTGAGCAAGGGTCGCATCACCTACCGCGCCCGTTGATCGGCGCCAGGTCATGAACGAAAACGCCCGGCTAAGCCGGGCGTTTTCGTTTGTGCGCCAGCAACACCTCAGGCCGGCAAGGCCAGTGTCTCGTATTCGAAGACCAGCTCGCCATCGCGCGCATCGATGTGCACGGTGCCGCCATGCTCGGCCAACTCGCCAAACAGGATCTGCTCAGCCAAAGGCCGCTTGACCTTCTCCTGAATCAACCGCGCCATCGGCCGGGCCCCCATCTGCGCATCGTAGCCGCGCTCGGCCAGCCAGCCACGCGCCGCCTCGCTGACATCCAGCAGCACCCGCTTGTCCTCCAGTTGCGCCTGCAGCTCGGTGAGGAACTTGTCGACCACACTCTTGATGATCGCGTGATCGAGGCGGCCGAACTGGATGATGGTGTCCAGGCGGTTGCGGAACTCCGGAGTGAAGCTCTTCCTGATCACTTCCATGGCATCACTGGAGTGGTCCTGCTGGGTGAAGCCGATCGATGCGCGCGCCGCGGTTTCCGCTCCGGCATTGGTGGTCATGATCAGTATCACGTTACGGAAGTCCGCCTTGCGACCGTTGTTGTCGGTCAGAGTGCCATGGTCCATCACCTGCAGTAGCAGGTTGAACACCTCCGGATGCGCCTTTTCGATCTCGTCGAGCAGCAGCACACAATGCGGGGTCTTGGTGATCGCCTCGGTCAGCAGGCCACCCTGATCGAAACCAACGTAGCCGGGCGGCGCACCGATCAGGCGCGACACGGTATGCCGCTCCATGTACTCGGACATGTCGAAACGCACCAGCTCCACGCCCATGGCCTTGGCCAACTGGCGCGCCACCTCGGTCTTGCCCACCCCGGTGGGACCGGCGAAGAGGAACGAGCCGACCGGCTTGTCCGGCGCCTTGAGACCGGCGCGCGACAGCTTGATCGCGGTCGACAGCGCATCGATCGCGGCGTCCTGACCGAACACCGTCAGCTTCAGGTCCCGTTCGAGGTTGCGCAGCAGCTCCTTGTCCGAGCTGGTGACGTGCTTGGGCGGAATCCGCGCAATCTTCGCCACCACATCCTCGACCTGGGCCACATCGATGCACGACGCACGGCGCTCCTCGGGCAACAGGCGCTGGTAGGCCCCGGCCTCATCGATCACGTCGATGGCCTTGTCCGGCATATGCCGGTCGTTGATGTAGCGCGCCGCCAACTCCGCCGCCGCACGCAGCGCCTCGTCGGTGTAGCTGATCTTGTGGTGCTGCTCGAAGCGGCTCTTCAGCCCCTTGAGAATACCGATGGTGTCATCCACCGAAGGCTCGAGCACGTCGACCTTCTGGAAGCGCCGCGCCAGCGCACGGTCCTTCTCGAAGATGCCGCGAAACTCCTGGAAGGTGGTCGAGCCGATACAGCGCATCTCACCTGACGACAGCAGCGGCTTGAGCAGGTTCGAGGCATCCATCACCCCGCCCGACGCCGCACCGGCACCGATGATGGTGTGGATCTCGTCGATGAACAGGATCGCGTGCGGCCGGCGGCGCAGCTCGTTGAGCAGTGCCTTGAAGCGCTTCTCGAAGTCGCCGCGGTACTTGGTACCGGCCAGCAGGGCACCGAGGTCGAGCGAGTAGACCACGCTGTTGGCCAGCAGGTCAGGCACCTGGCCATCGACGATGCGCTTGGCCAGGCCCTCGGCAATCGCCGTCTTGCCCACCCCGGCCTCACCGACCAGCAGCGGGTTGTTCTTGCGCCGGCGGGCGAGAATCTGCGCGACGCGCTCGACCTCATGCTCGCGGCCGACCAGCGGATCGATGCGTCCCTGGCGCGCCAGCTCGTTGAGATTGCTGGCGTAGGCATCCAGCGGATTGCCGGACACCGGGTTCTCACCGCCCTCCTCGTCCTGGGATTCCTGCTCCTGCTCGTGCGACTCGCTCTCGCCCGGCACCTTGGAGATGCCATGGGCGATGTAGTTGACCACATCGATGCGCGCGACACTCTGCTGCTTGAGCAGGAATACCGCCTGGCTCTCCTGCTCGCTGAAGATCGCCACCAGCACATTGGCGCCGGTCACTTCGCGCTTGCCGGAACTCTGCACATGGAAGACCGCACGCTGCAGTACGCGCTGGAAACCAAGGGTCGGCTGGGTTTCGCGCTCGTCCTCATGCACCGGGATCAGCGGCGTGGTCGAGTCGATGAATTCGCGCAGATCGTGCCGCAGCTTGTCCATGTTTGCCCCGCAGGCACGCAGGACGGTAGCGGCGGCACCGTTGTCCAGAAGGGCCAGCAAGAGGTGCTCGACCGTCATGAATTCATGACGTTTGACCCGAGCATCCTTGAAGGCGAGATTGAGGGTGACTTCAAGTTCGCGGTTCAACATACTTCACCTCACTTCACCTCATGCCCAAGGGCCCACAATCAGTCGTCTTTCTCTATCTCGCAGAGTAGTGGGTGCTGACACTCCCGAGCGTACTGGTTGACCTGCATCGCCTTGGTCTCGGCGATATCTCGGGTAAAGACCCCGCATACCGCCCGCCCCTCAGTATGTACCGCCAGCATGATCCTGGTTGCCGTCTCCCGGTCCATGCTGAAGAATCCCTCCAGTACCTCCACCACGAAATCCATCGGCGTGTAATCGTCGTTGAGCAGGATCACCTTGTACATCGCCGGCGGCTTGAGTGCCGGCTTGGCCTCTTGGACCGCGATACCCGCATCCTCATCCACGAACGGTTCGTGGGAGTCCTGATTGAATGTTAGTCGAATCTGGCGGCTTGCATGCATGCTGGAATGGACAACACTGGCTGTAGGGATGGGAGGACAAGGTCGAGTTTGAACTGTTCGGCAACCGAATGCCGCTCTGCCTTGACTATCGGAAAAACGATGTTACAAACACAAAGCCATACCCACACAAGGTAGACGGGCATCGCGGCGCGGATCAGGCTCTCCGCGCCAAGATTCTCGATGGATGATACTCCAGCAATGGAGTCCTTTGCAGAGGGAAGTCAGCATGCTGAGCGGCAAGGTCAAATGGTTCAACAACGCCAAGGGTTACGGCTTCATCGTCGCCGACGACCGGGATGAAGACCTGTTCGCGCACTACTCGGCCATCCAGGGCGATGGCTACAAGACGCTCAAGGCCGGCCAGTCGGTCAACTTCGAAATCCTCCAGGGCCCCAAGGGCCTGCATGCCATCAACATCCTGCCGCTCGGCACCCCACAGCACCAGCGCACGCCCGACGACTGACGGCGCTACCTGCCCCATCGCGACCACAAACGAAAAGGCCGGTCGCAAAGACCGGCCTTTTCTGCATGCCGCCCGGGGCTTACATGTGGGCAATCATCGCATCGCCGAACTGCGAGCAGGACAGCAGCTGGGCATCGTCCATAAGCCGCTCGAAGTCATAGGTCACGGTCTTGGCGGCGATCGCGCCGTCCATGCCCTTGATGATCAGGTCGGCCGCTTCGCTCCAGCCCATGTGGCGCAGCATCATCTCGGCGGAGAGGATGACCGAACCCGGGTTGACCTTGTCCTGTCCGGCGTACTTGGGTGCAGTGCCGTGGGTCGCCTCGAACATGGCCACGGTATCGGACAGGTTGGCCCCCGGCGCGATACCGATGCCCCCCACTTCGGCCGCGAGGGCGTCGGACAGGTAGTCGCCATTGAGGTTCAGGGTGGCGATCACGTCGTACTCGGCCGGACGCAGCAGGATCTGCTGCAGCATGGCATCGGCGATGGCGTCCTTGACCACGATGTTCTTGCCGGTGCGCGGGTTCTTGAACTGCATCCACGGCCCGCCGTCGAGCAACTCGGCACCGAACTCGTCACGGGCGATCTCGTAGCCCCAGTCCTTGAAGGCACCTTCGGTGAACTTCATGATGTTGCCCTTGTGCACGATGGTCAGCGACTCACGGTCGTTGTCCACCACGTACTGCAGGGCCTTGCGCACCAGGCGCTGGGTACCTTCCTTGGATACCGGCTTGATGCCGATACCGCAGTTTTCGGTGAAGCGGATCTTGGTGACGCCCATTTCCTCGGTGAGGAACT
>RCUL01000691.1_pt1 | contig 15101 bp, 17 predicted proteins | sample 2167521 | NCBI WGS metagenome assembly RCUL01 (sample SAMN09932745, study PRJNA488358) | compost metagenome | feature: garden; material: soil; isolation source: compost soil in acetic acid-enriched culture | place: Germany: Experimental Botanical Garden Goettingen | collected 2016-01-27
ACCAGGCCCACACTGACCGTGAGGTGCGTATCGGTTCGGTGGTACGCAGCCGCTCCACCGGTGACCTGATCATTCCAATCTCGCGCAGGCTGGAGAATCGCGATGGCAGCTTTGCCGGGGTGTTGCTTGGCACCATCAAGGTGGACTGGTTCGTGCGCTATTACGGTGATTTCAAGATCGACGAGCGAGGCGCCCTGGTGCTGGCCAAGCGAGACGGCACCATCCTGGTACGCCGGCCGTTCGTGGAACACGTAGTCGGCCACAGCCTGGCAAACAGCGAAGTCTTCCGACATCACCTGCCTCATGCGAGCGAAGGGCTGGTTGAAGCGGTGGCGGTCGTTGATGGTACGCCCCGCCTGTACGCCTATCGCGCCCTGGCGCGATATCCATTGGTGGTAGAGGCGGGCTTGTCGCGTGAGTCGATCATTGCGCCCTGGCGGCACGATGTCATCAAGTCAGCCGCGATCCTGCTGCTTTTGCTGGTTGGATTGAGTGGCTTCGGCTGGGTGGTATTGCGCCAGTTGCGTGAGCGGATCGCTATCGAAAGGGCGTTGCACCAGGCCCACCAGACCCTCAGGTCGCTGGCCCTGACCGACAGCCTGACCGGGCTGGGCAACCGCCGCAGGCTGGATGCGGTGCTGGATGCGGAAATCCGCCGGGCCCGGCGACTGGGGCATGCGGTGGCGCTGGTGATGGTCGATCTTGATTTCTTCAAGCTGTACAACGACCGCTATGGCCACCCTGCGGGAGATCAATGCTTGCGCCGCTTTGCCGAATTGCTGCAGCAGGTGTTGAAGCGCCCGGCGGATCTGGCGGTGCGGTACGGTGGCGAGGAGTTCACGGTTTTACTTCCTGACACTGACGTACAGGGCGCCGAACAAGTGGTCGCAGAAATTCTGCAACTGTTGCGCCGCCTGATGATCGAGCATGCCGGCAGCCCGCTAGGCCGTGTATCTGCCAGTGCCGGGATTGCTGTGGGGCATCCGGCAGTGGACGCAAGCAGCCCCGAAAGCCTGATGTCTGCGGCTGACGGGGCGTTGTACCAGGCCAAGCGCCAAGGGCGCGATGGCTATGCCGTTGCCGGTGGCATGGCGATGAGTGCCGGTAACTAAGCCAGGACGCGCTCAATCGGTGGCCATGACTTGTGCCTGTAGCTGCCAGCGTACCGAACTGACGCCTTTTTCCAGGCTTACCCGGCTGACCAGGCGCTCCAGTTGTGCCGGTGCCTGTGGGTTACCGAGCAACTCTGCACGTACTTCCAGGCGCGCGGGGTTGGGCAAGTCTTCGCTGTGCAGCGACTGCAGGCGCAGTTGCGGGTCGCCCAGGCTGTGCAGCATCAGGCTGCGTACCTGTATTTCATCTTCGGCACGGCAAACCACGCGCACCTCGAAGCGTTGTTCGGCCTCGCTGGCCGGCACCACGCCCTGGCGGTCCAGGCGTTGGGCGATATCGCGCAGCAGTATGTTGGCACACAGCACCACCAGGCTACCCAGCGTGGCCTCCAGCAGCAGGCCAAGGCTGCACAGCACACCAACAGCCGCCGTGCACCACAGTGTGGCTGCAGTGTTCAGGCCGCGCACCGTGAAACCGTCGCGCATGATCACACCGCCCCCCAGAAAGCCGATCCCCGATACCACATAGGCGGCAACCCTTGAGGCATCGGTGGGGGCCATACCCGGTACCGCCTGGGTCATCAGCACGAACAGGCAGGCGCCAGTGCTGACCAGCGCATTGGTGCGCAGCCCGGTCATGCGTTGGCGCAGCTGGCGCTCGGCACCGATCAGGGCGCCAAGCAGCAAGGCGATGCTGACACGCAGCAGAAATACTTTCCAATCCATAGCGAACCTCTTGCGCGGGCACATGCCCGCTCTGACGCCATCGAAAATGGCGCGGCTTAAAAACCAGAAATGCGCAGGACCACAAGAGGAGGAACGAGGAGGGCTCAAGCCGCAGGGGCTGAGAAATCCACCGTCTGGCCAATAGCGAGACAGTGGCAGGAAGCTGCCGGACTAGCTCGCCGTGTGGGCCTGTCGCAAGCGACTGGGGCTACTGTCCAATGCAGGACTCCTGTTCAGGGATGCGAAATTGCGGGTGGACCATACGCCGCAGCTTGTACAGGGTCAAGGGCGAAAACATGACAATGGCTTCATAAGGAAATGCCCTACAGCAAGTCACGGCCGCATGGCAAAAAACACCGGTACTCGTTACCCTTGCGCCACTCTTTGTCATCCCTCGGACCGTTACATGCTGCTCAATTTTGTTGTGCTGATCGGCACTCTGGTGGCCATGGAAGGTGTCGGCACGCTGGCACACAAGTACATCATGCATGGCTGGGGCTGGTGGCTGCACCGTTCGCACCATGAGCCTCAGCTGGGCATGCTGGAAACCAACGACCTCTATCTGCTGGCCCTGGGCATCATTGCTGCGGTACTGGTGGCCCTGGGCAAGGCCGGGCACGCACCGTTGCAGTGGGTGGGCGGCGGTGTGGCGAGTTACGGAATATTGTACGTGCTGGCCCACGACGGGTTTTTCCATCGGCATTGGCCGCGCAAGCCGCGGCCGATCAACCGCTACCTCAAGCGCCTGCATCGTGCCCATCGCCTGCACCATGCGGTCAAGGGGCGCACGGGCAGCGTGTCGTTCGGCTTTTTCTACGCACCTCCCCTCAAGGTGCTCAAACGCCAGTTACAGGCTCGGCGCAATCGCCGCTGAAGGCGTCAATTCACAGTTTCGCCCTGCACTGCGCCATGCCCACGGCTGACCCACCAGCCAAACCCCGCCGCCGTGAAAAACATGATCAGACTATAGAGCGCCGCTGGCACCGCCATGGTGGCGTTGTTCAGCAGCGATGGGCTCAAGGCGACGGCGATCGCCAGGGTGCCATTGTGGATACCGATCTCCATGCCGATGGCAATGGCCTGGCGCTTGGGAATGCTCAACAGGCGCGGCACCCAGTAGCCGACGGCCAGGCTGATCACGTTGAACAGAAGTGCGGCCAGGCCAACCACGGGGGCGTACGCAACCACGGTCTGCCAATCCTTGGCCAGGGCCAGCACAATGGTGAATGCCAGAAACAGCGCCGCCACCAGTTTCATGGGCTTTTCCATGCGTGAGGCAAAGCCTGGCGCCCAGCGGCGGATCATCATGCCCAGGGCAACCGGCAGCAGGACGATGGCGAACACCTGCATGACCTTGGCAAATTGCAGCGGGATGGCCTGGTCTGACGCCATGAACCACATCAGCGACAGGTTGACCAGCAACGGCATGGTCAGGATGGCGATCAGGGAGTTGACCGCGGTGAGGGTAATATTCAAGGCCACGTCACCATGGGCCAGGTGGCTGAACAGGTTGGCGGTGGTGCCGCCCGGGGACGCGGCCAGCAGCATCAGGCCGACCGCCAGGGCCGCTTCCAGCCCAAGACCGTTGGCGATCAGGAAACACACCAGCGGCAGTAGAAGAATCTGGCAGGCCAGGCCGATGACCACCGGCTTTGGGTACTTCACCACGCGAGCGAAGTCGGCCAATGTGAGCGACAAACCCAGGCCAAGCATGATGATGCCCAGGGCCAAAGGCAGGAAGGCGGTAAGCAAGGGCGAGGCGGTCATGGCGGCTACTCGGGCAAGGGATCAAGCCAGTCTAGGCTCGGCCTGAACGATCGCTAATTGCAATGAGCCACCACTTGGTAACCTTTTGTTACGGCAGCGCCACGATGCCAGCTGGCAAAGTGACTGCATCGCGCGTTGCGACGGGCCGCTGCGCGCAGTAGCATTCGCGCTTTTACCGAGGATTCGCCTGTCATGCCGTTCCAGCAAGGTCTGCTTGCCACCCCGGTGCCGGCCCAAGCCCGCCACCTGTTCTTCACGCTACAATCGCCCGAGGCACTGCCAGCAGCCCTGGATGCGCTGCTGCCCCATGTGGATGGCCAGCGCCTGATCGTGGGGGTAGGCGCGCCTCTGGCAAAGGCCTTGGGCCGTGAAGTGCCTGGCCTGCGCGCATTCCCTCAGTTGGATGCAGCGGTGGAAAACCCGAGCACCCAGCATGCCTTGTGGCTGTGGCTGCGTGGCAACGAGCGTGGTGACCTGCTGCTGCAGGCCCAGGCGTTGGAGCAGGCCTTGGCACCGGCACTGCGCCTGACCGACAGCATCGACGGCTTCCTGCACCGTGGCGGCCATGACCTGACTGGTTACGAGGACGGTACTGAAAACCCGGTTGATCAGGATGCCGTCGACGCGGCCATTGTCGCGGGCGAGCAGCCGGGCCTGGCAGGCTCCAGTTTTGCCGCTTTCCAGTTGTGGAAGCATGACCTGGGGTACTTCAAGTCGCTGCCCCAGGCAGACCAGGACAACATCATGGGCCGCCGCCTGAGCGATAACGAAGAGCTCGACGATGCGCCAGCCTCAGCCCACGTCAAGCGCACTGCCCAGGAAAGCTTCGCACCTGAGGCATTCATGGTGCGTCGCTCCGTGTCCTGGGCCGACCACCGTGGCGCAGGCCTGGCGTTTGTCGCTTTGGGCCGAAGCTTCGATGCCTTCGAAGTGCAACTGCGGCGTATGAGCGGGCTGGAAGACGGCATTATCGATGGCCTGTACCGCTTCAGCCGGCCGCTGACGGGTGGTTACTACTGGTGCCCACCGATGACCGACGTCGGCCTGGACCTGAGCCTTCTGCTGAAGGCCTGAACACTAAACATCCAGAAACAGAATCACCTGCAAGCGGGGGGTAGGGCGACTAGCCTTGAAAGTTTCCGACTTATGACGGGAGCTTTGCCATGTATGCACGTCGCGATGTCCTACGCGCCAGCGCGGCTTTGGGGCTGTTGGCCTGCAGCCCTTGGTTGCGGGCTGCGCCCAGCACTGGCTTGCTGACCCGCAAGGTGCCGTCCACAGGCGAGGCCTTGCCCGTCATTGGCGCAGGTACCTCCGGCAGTTTCGAAGTCGAGGCCGGCTCGGCCGATTACCAGCAGCTAAAGGCCGTACTGAAGGCGTTCTTCGAAGGCGGCGGCAAAGTTATCGACACCTCGCCCAACTATGGCGGGGCAGACCGTATTCTTGGCCAGTTGCTGGAGGAGGGAGGCTGGCACCAGCAGTGCTTCATAGCCACCAAAATCGCGGCCGACAGCCGGGCCGACGCCGAGGCACAATGGGCGGGTACCCTGAAAAGCCTGCGCACTGACAAGGTCGACCTGCTGCAGATCCACAACCTGCGAGACTGGAAGACACAGTTGCCCTATGCCCGCGAACTCAAGCAGCAGGGCAAGACCCGCTACATAGGCATTACTCATTACCTGAACAGCGGTCATGACGAAGTCGCCCGCCTGGTGCGCAGCGAACCGCTGGACTTCATCCAGATCAACTATTCGGTCAACGCGCCGCAAGCGGCAAGTGAGTTGTTGCCGTTGTGCCAGGACAAGGGCGTGGCGGTGCTGATCAACCGCGCATTCGATGACGGCCGTCTGTTCGCCAAGGTCAAGGACAAACCTCTGCCTGCCTGGGCCGCAGAAGCGGGAGTCAGCAGTTGGGCCCAAGTGTTCCTCAAGTTCGCCTTCAGCCATCCGGCTGTTACAACGGTCATCCCGGCAACCGGCCGTCCTGACCGCCAACTCGATCAGCTGAAGGCCGGCCACGAGCCTTTGTTCACCCAGGCGCAGCAGAAAGCGCTGATCGAGCAGTTCGCCTGACACCATGGCCAGCTGGCGCAAGGGGCTGGACCAAGGGTTGAACATCCAGCCCGGCGAGGGGCCGGCTGTGGCCGGCGGCCTGGCGTTGTTCTACCTGCTGTTCACCGGTTACTTCATGCTGCGCCCGGTGCGCGAGACCATGGGCGTGGCAGGGGGCGTGGACAACCTGCAATGGCTGTTCACCGGCACCTTCATCGCTACGCTGACCTGCCTGCCGCTGTTCGGCTGGCTGGCCTCCAAGGTGCGCCGGCGGCATATCCTGCCTTGGACCTATGGTTTTTTTGCCAGCAACCTGCTGCTGTTTGCACTGCTGTTTGCCAGCAAACCAGACGACTTGTGGAATGCGCGGGCGTTTTACATCTGGTTGTCGGTGTTCAACCTGCTGACCATCTCACTGGCCTGGAGCGTCCTGACCGACCTGTTCTCCACCGAGCAAGGCAAGCGCCTGTTCGGGCTGCTGGCAGCCGGGGCCAGCCTGGGCGGCTTGAGCGGGCCGTTACTGGGTACGCTGTTGGTCGCCCCGCTGGGGCACGCCGGGCTGGTTTCGCTGGCCGCCATGTTTTTACTGGGCAGCATTGCCGCTGCCGCGTACCTGCAGCGCTGGCGTGATTGCCACCCAATGCCTGCGCTGAGCGAGCAGCCAGCGTCGCGGCCACTGGGGGGTAACCCGTTCGCGGGCGCAACCGCTGTAATGCGTTCGCCGTACCTTTTGGGTATTGCCCTGTTCGTGGTGCTGTTGGCCAGTGTCAGCACCTTTCTGTATTTCGAGCAGGCGCGCATCGTCAGCGAAACGTTCACCGACCGTACTCGTCAGACTCAGGTATTTGGCCTGATCGATACGGTCGTTCAGGCCCTGGCCATCCTCACCCAGGTGTTCATCACCGGTCGGCTGGCCAAACGCATGGGGGTAGGGGTGTTGCTGGTGGCAGTGCCGCTGGTGATGGCAGCCGGCTTCGTCTGGCTGGCCCTGGCCCCGGTATTTGCGGTGTTCGTGGTGGTGATGGTAGTGCGCCGCGCAGGCGAATATGCCTTGGTGCGGCCGGGTCGGGAAATGTTGTTCACCGTATTGCCCGCCGAAGACAAATACAAAGCCAAGAACTTCATCGATACCGTGGTTTACCGTGGCGGCGATGCCTTGAGCGGGTGGGTCAAAAGAGCCCTGGATGTGCTGGGTGATCATCCGCAACTGGCGATGTTGCTAGGGGCCGCGATCGCTCTGGGCTGGGCCCTGACGGGTGGTTGGCTGGGGCGGCGGCAGCGGCTGCTGGATAGCCGCGTCACGCAATCGGCTAGCGCACAAAATACATCGCCTCCGGTTATTTAACGCCGCCGGTCCGAACGCTTGGCGATAAAACGAATCCCTCGATATCACCGAACTCCGAACCTATGTACGGCGCTTGCCGTGCATCCAGCAGTCATATGAGGTTTCAGACCATGGCTAACAAAGATAACAGCCGCACCGGCAGCCAGGGCGGCCAGGGTGGCACCAAGAACCCCGGCAACTTCGCCAACGACCGGCAAAAAGCTTCCGAAGCTGGCCGCAAGGGCGGGCAGTCCTCTGGCGGCGGCATGGCTCAAGACCGTGAGTCGGGCCGCAAGGATGCCGATATGCACAAGGACCGCGAGTCGGGCCAGAAAGGCGGCCGCTCGTAACTGACGAGAACGCGGTGCCGGGTCCTTCGGCACCGCGATTACTAAGCGGGTAAAGAGGACGTCCCATGCGCACTACAGCCATCATCGTTCTGTTGAGCAGCCTGACGCTGCTCGGCGGTTGTTTCGATCGTGACGCCGAGCATCCGGCCAAGGATGCAGACCAGAGCAAACCTTCGCTGCAAATGCAGCAACCCGACGAAAAGCCTGCGCCACAGCCTGCACCTGACCCTGAGCCCATGCCACGGGAAGGCCAGAGCCAATAGTCAAGAGAGGAGCGAGGCATGACGGTTCTGATGCGCAACAACCCATCCAGGACGCCGGCGCCGACTGTGCATCGGCCATTGAGCAGCCGCTACCACGCGATGTTGTCCGGCGACTACACCACTGCGCGCCAGTGGCTCGCCGAGCAGTTCGCGAAGGCGAACGCCATGACCGATGACCTGCCGGACACGCCTGATCAACTACAGGACTGGAGTGCACGACACGCCGCACAGGTTGCCGCCGAGCACGCCGCCTATCTGGCCCAGCGCCGTCAAGGCGCGCCTCGCCGTTATTTTGCCAACCGCGCCCACGCCTTGTGGTTCCTGCAACAGGTGGCGCCGACCAAGGTCGTTGATGGTGCCTGGCTTCACGGTGCCCTGCGCCGCTGGCAAGACCCTCGCTACCACGGCCTGATCCGGACCTACCTTGAGGAGCTGGGTGACGGCGATCCGCATTGCAACCACGTGCTTATCTACCAGAGGTTGCTGGGCAGGCTGGGTTGTTTGGATTGCATGCCTCTGGATGATGAGCGCTACCTGCAAGGGGCAGTACAACTGGCGCTGGGCAGCTGCGCGGAGTGGTTTCTGCCTGAGGTCATTGGTTACAACCTGGGTTACGAGCAGCCACCGTTACACCTGCTGATCACCACCCACGAGCTGGCCGAGCTCGGCATCGACGGTCATTATTTCCAGCTTCACGTGACGATCGACAATGCTGCCAGCGGCCATGCCAGCAAGGCCATCCAGGCGGTGCAGCAACTGTGCCCGGCGCAGGACGCCGAGGTGTTCTACCGTCGGGTCAGGCATGGCTACCGCCTCAATGATCTTGGCATTGACACGCCCACGCTAATCGGCGGCTTCGACCTTGAGGCCCAATTGCTGGCTGCCCTGGAGCGCAAGCGCGTGTTCGGGCAGTTCATGCACGCTGACCGCTGCCGATTGCAGCAGCGCACGGTCAACCAATGGCTGTCCGAACCCGCTGCGCTACCGGCATTTTTGCAGGCGCTTGTGGCCCAGGGCTGGATCAAGCGCGGGCAGAATCCGGCCGACAGCCGCTGGTGGTCGCTGATCGATGGGCCTGGCGCCCCCATGTTCGGCGTCTTCAATGCCTACGAGAAGCAGCTGTGGCACGACTGGATCGCCGGCGACTGGCAGGGCGCAGTGCGTCGCGTGCCGCCAGGCAGTTGGGAAGCTGCCCTGCACCAGCAACCACGTATTGAAGAAAGCCATGAAAGCGCTGATATCGAAACGTTGATCGAGCGCATGGCGGGCAATCAGCACGCCTTGCCGCAGGGTTTGTCCGCCACTCGGGCGTACCTGCATGCCACAGGTCTTGGCGAGGAGGGGCCGCACTGATGATACTCAACCCGCAACGAACCCAGGCCGATGAAGCCTTGCTGCAACTTGGCCGGCGCCTGCGTGCTGACGGTTACCAGTTCACCTGCGTGACGCCCGCCACCCATGCACGCAACAACGCCCGCCAGGGTGCAGAGCGGGCCGGCAACCTGCGCGACGTATTCGGCTGGAGCCGCCCGTTCCCGGCGTCATTGATCAGCGCCGACGAACTGGACCAGCTCAGCACCGCGCAGGTGCTGTACGAGGACGGCGCACTGCTGCGCAGCCAGGTACGCTGGTCCAGCCTCGACGATTTGCTGCTGGTGCATTCCGCCTACCCGACCGAGGCTGCTGATGCGGTGTTCTTCGGCCCCGACAGCTATCGCTTTGCCCAGGTCATCCATGACCATCTACAACGCAGCCCGGTACGGGTCGAACACGCTGTGGACATTGGTTGCGGCAGCGGCGTCGGTGCCTTGCTGATCGCCCGCGCGGCGCAACATGCCCAGGTCAGCGCCGTGGACATCAACCCTCTGGCACTGCGCTATACCGCGATCAATGCTGCGCTGGCGGGGGTGAGCAATGTGTCCATTGCGCACAGTGACTTGCTTGCCGGGGTCAGTGGCAATTTCGACCTCATCGTGGCCAACCCACCCTACATGCTCGATCATGGCCAGCGCACGTATCGCCACGGTGGCGATACTTTGGGCGCCGATCTGTCGTTGCGCATCATCGAACAGGCGCGCGAGCGTCTGAGCCCAGGCGGGTCACTGCTGCTGTACACCGGCGTGGCGATTGTCGAAGGTCGTGATCCATTGCTCGAGGCCATTCGCCTGCGCCTGGCGGGGCCTGAATGGGCCTGGGTGTACCGCGAGGTCGACCCGGACGTATTCGGTGAACAATTGCTGCAGCCAGGTTATGAACAAGTCGAGCGTATTGCCGCAGTGGCGCTGACTGTCAACCGCAGTGCATGACGCGCTATTGCAACTTGCCACCACGGTGGGGCTTGCAATCAGTTAGCGTTCACCGACAATGGCAGCGCCCTTTGCAAGCCATTTGGAACGCCCTGCGCCATGATGCTGACCCAGCAATTCCCCGACATTACGCTGGCCGACACCCTGTTCGTATTCGCCCTCGAGGCTGAAGCCGGTACTGTGTTCGCTGATCTCAATACGGTTTTCACCGGCATCGGCAAAGTCAATGCTGCCATCGCCCTGACCAAGGCGGTTCAGCGCCAGCGCCCCAAACTGATCGTTAACCTCGGTTCGGCAGGCAGCCAGCGATACGGCAAGGGTGAGGTGGTGTGCTGCACGCGCTTCGTGCAACGCGACATGGATGTCACTGCGCTGGGCTTCGCCCGCTATGAGACGCCGCTGTCGGATATTCCGGTGTTGCTCGAGCATGGCCAGCCGATAGATGGGCTGCCGCTGGGCATCTGCGGCAGCGGCGACAGCTTTGAGGTCAGCCACGGCGATGCTCCATACGACATCGTCGACATGGAAGCGTACGTTCTGGCGCTGATCGCCCGTAATGAAGGCATTCCGTTCGTTTGCCTGAAATACATTTCCGATGATGCCGGCAGCGATGCGGCCCAGGACTGGTCTGTGCAGGTACATCTGGCCGCCGAGGCGTTCAAGCGCGTGCTTTTCGCCATCGAACCCTGATCAGCCATGACGATCAAGCCACTGTAGTTTCGACAGCCGTAGGGCATTTGGGCTAAACCTTCAGCGCGCCGTGCAGTCATTTCAGGTAAGCGCCCGATATTTCCGGGCCAAGGAGGTGGCTGATGACCTTTGTCTGTCTGCTGCGTGGCTGCCACTGGCGCGCCATGACCCAAACCGAAGTGCCCGGGCTGCAATGCCAGCTTTGCGAACGCTGTGGCGCCTTGCGCTACTGCCAGCCGGGCCATTCCCTGCAACCATAGGAGGCACGCCATGGCCAGGGCAATCTGGAAAGGCGCGATCAGTTTCGGCCTGGTGCATATCCCGGTCTCGCTCAACACGGCAGTGCGCACCGAGCGTGTGGATTTCGACTGGCTGGACAAACGCAGCATGGAGCCGGTGGGTTATAAACGGATCAACAAGGTGACCGGCAAGGAAATCGACAAGGACAACATCGTCAAAGGTGTGGAGCATGAGAAAGGTCGTTATGTGGTGATCAGCGAGGAAGAGATCCGCAAGGCCCGGCCCGAAGCGACCCAGACCATCGATATCTTCTCGTTCGTCGCTGCCAGCGAGATCCCCTTGCAGCACTTCGATACACCGTATTACCTGAGCCCGGATCGTCGCGGCGGCAAAGTTTATGCGTTGCTGCGTGAAACACTGGAGAGCACTGGCAAGGTGGCGTTGGCCACGGTGGTGCTGCATACACGCCAGCACCTGGCATTGTTGCGGCCGCTGGACGACGCGTTGGTGATGATCACCTTGCGCTGGCCGGAAGAGGTGCGCGGGCTGGAGACGCTGGAGCTGGACAAGAGCGTGACCGACACCAAGCTCGACAAGCGCGAACTGGACATGGCCAAGCGGCTGGTCGAAGACATGAGCGGCTCGTGGGCTCCGGATGAGTACCATGATGCGTTCCGCCAGACCATCATGGACCTGGTGGAAGAAAAGGCCAGCAAAGGCAAGATCAGCGTGGTGGACAAGGGCGAAGGGGGCGAAGCCGAAAAAAGCGCCGATATCATCGACCTCACCGAACTGCTCAAGCGCAGCCTGGGCGGCAAGGCTGCGAAGAAAGCGCCTGCCGAGAAGAAGCCTGGCAAGCGTACGCGTAAGGCTTCATGACTGTAGGGGGCGGGGCGCTTGCCTAGAATATTGTGGCGTCGTTGAGATCGAGCGCCGCCGGCGCGGTACTCGATCTCGATAACACTGATACACCATGCCATCACCCGTCCAGACGAACCTGCAGACCCGCCAGAAAATCCCCAAACCCTTCCCGAGCCCGGCTGTCGCGTCGACTGCTGGTTGCCACACTGTGTTTGGCTGTCCATACGATCTGTGCGCCGCTAGCCTCCAGGTCACGCACCAGTTGCACGTCCTCATGCGCCGCCAGCGGTTGAAAGCCCCCCACACGCTCATAAGCGCGGGCACAGACACCCAGGTTGGCACCATGAATATGCCGATGGCCCTCACATGTCTGATAACCGCTGCGGTACAGCTTGCGTAGCGCAGCGCGTTGCCAGGGCTGCCAGTGCTCGATATGCACCGTGCCACAGACCACCTCTGCACTGCAGGCCAGTTGCCAGAGCAGCCAGTGCGAGGGCACCTGGCTATCGGCATCGGTACAGGCCAGCCAGCGGGCGCCACGGTCCAGCATCAGCGCCGCGCCTAGGCGGCGGGCCATGCCGACACTGCCAGCCTCCACCGCCAGCGTGCGCACACCGAAACGCTTGGCCACAGCGGCACTGGCATCACGACAACGGTCCAGCACCACCAATACCTCGACCTGATGGCCTGCCTGCCTGGCCAAGGCCACCGCCGCTGCCATGGCCTTGAGGCAGCGGCCCAGGCGACGCGCTTCGTTATGGGCGGGAATGACGACAGCAATCATGGGCATGTCTCGTCCAGGTCGACCACGCTGGGCTGGCATGACCAGTATTCCAACAGGAAATCCGCCTCTTCATGGCGAAACACCGGGTATAACGGCACGTGCTTGGCCAACAACTGATGCACTTCACGTCCATCCTGTGGGCACCCAGCAATCGGGTGGCGCCAGTGGCAGGCCAACAGCCCGCCGTCATAGGTCAGGCTCGCTACCGACTGCTCGATCACCTGCAACCAGTCGGTAGCGTTCAGGTAGTAACCCACTTCACTGAGCACGATCAGGTCGAAGCTGCCACCAGGCCAGTCCGCCGGCAAGCGCCCAGCGACGACGGTAGCATTGGGCAACCCCGCCAGGCGCTGGCGAGCCAGTGCCACTGCCTTAGGGTCAAGGTCATGGCACAGCAACTCGGCACAGCGCTCCGCCAACGCGGCGCTCAGCTCGCCATTGGCGCAGGCGGGTTCGAACACCCGCTGGTAGCACTGGCGTGGCAGGCTGGCCATCAGCAGGTCGCGCTTGCGGCGCTCGTACCAACGGGTGCGAAACGCCCAGGGGTCGTCATTGTTGGCATACAGGTCGGCGAAATATTGCGCATCGGGGCTCATGACAACTCCTTTACAGGAACACCAGTTCGAAGGGTTGCAGCAGGCAATCGAGCAGGTGGGCGGGCAGTACCGGCGCACGCCCCTGGTCGGGCTCCAGCTGGCTGTGATACGCCGCCAAGGCCAGACGCTTGCGCGCAACCCGTGTTTCATCCAGCGCAATGCGATGCGCCCGCGACCAGGGCAGGCGCGGGTCGTCAGGCTGAGCCCAATGCCAGGCCCACACGGGCACTTCCACCAATTGCACCTGGCGCGCCAGGGCGGCTTGCGCTGCCGCCCGGCCAAGCGCTTCGTGGTCGCAGTGGCCGTCGCCGCGCCAGGTCGTCATCAGCACGTCATCCGGCTCGAGCAGTTGGTTAAGGTGATTGACCAGAAACGCTTCGTCTCGTGGCAGCGCACCGTCTTTGAGGTGCAGGCGCCGCCAGTCCAGCCGGTTGAGGTCCAGGTCCAGCTGTTGCAGGGCGTGCCGGCTTTCAAGTGGCCGTTGGCGGCGCAGGCGGTGTTCGGTCCAGGTCGCGGAATCAGGGTGGCTCCCTTCACCGTCGGTGGCGGAGATCAGCAGCACGTCCTGCTCGCGGCCGTGCAGCCCTGCCAACAGTCCACCGGCCATGAGAATCTCGTCATCGGGGTGCGGCGCCAGCAGTACCAGGCGTCGACCTGCGGGTAGCAATTGGTCCGGGGTGATCCAAGTCGCCCGCGCCAAGTGTGCGGACTGCTGCCACGCAGCCCATGGCCTGCCTTCACTGGCCTCGATCAGGTTCTCGCTCATAGTTGCCAGGCTCCTGCCGGCACCTGGGCCAGCTGTTGGCCGAGTGCGGCCAGGTCGCGTTCGGCATGGCTCTGGCGCAGAAAGACCGGGAGGTCGGCGCTTAGCCGTGCAAAATGGCTGCTGCGGCAGAACGGCGTTGCACCCAACGCACGCCCCACATGGTGGATCACCTGCTCTACAGCGTGCTCTACCTGGGCACGCACGCGGCGTACCTCGAAGCTGGCGTCGGCGCTGGGCTGGCGATCTATCCACGCAGCACATTCACGCAGTGCTGCACGGGCACCGTACAACGCCGCATCCACTGCCCCCAGGTGCGCCTGGGCGTGCGGATCGGGGCGTGGTTTGCGGCAACGTTCACGCAAATAATCGGCCAGCGCCTCTGCGGCGCCGTACCAGCAGGCAGCGATCCCCGCACCGCCGTGCCAGAAACCGGGGCGTGAAAGGTACTGCCCTGGCTGGCCTACGGCGATCCCAGGCGAACCCTCAAAGGTGATTTCAATGCTGGCGGTCGTGGCCATACCCACTGCTTGCCAGTGATCGACCTGCAAGCCCTGGGTGGGGTGGGCCAGTTCGATCGCCACCAGTTGCGGCTGGTCATCTTCAGCCCAGGCGGTGATCAGCGCACGGTCGATCTGCAAGGCACCTGAGCACCAGGCCTTGCTACCGGCAAGGCGCAACTTATCGCCGTCACGGGCAATGATCCGCGCCCGCGCTTCAGGGGGCTCTGCGGCCCACACGCCCCATACAGCATCCCCCACCAGGTGAGCAGCGCCGCATTCAGCCAGAATCGCCAGCGCGTCGGTATGGCCTTCGTACACTTTGGCCAGTGCCAGGTCGCAGCCGGCAATGCGCGCCAAGGTCTGCCAACGCTGCAAGGTATGCCCTTGGCCCGGCAGCGGGAGCAGGTCGAGATGGTCCGCCAACAGCGCCTGCATCAGTTGCGAAAGCTTGGTGTCCAAGCTCAAAGGCTGCGCGCGCTCGCTGAACGTACGCAGCAGGCTGTCGAGGGTGTTCAGGTCAAAATCCTGAATGATGCTCATGTCATCCCCATCTGTTTGCGCATGCGCGCTGTGATCGACTGTCGGGTTTTGCCCATGTCCGCCCACGGGTCATCGACCTCGGCCAGGCGTTCGTGCAGGTTGCCGATGTGCCACTGGTTGGCGCCCTTGAGCTGGCCGAGTTCTTCGCGCCAGACCGGCACCGACACCGGCAGGCCTTCCCGGGCACGCAGGGAGTAAGCGCAGGCAGTGGTCGCACCTTTACCG
>RCUL01000692.1_pt1 | contig 15035 bp, 14 predicted proteins | sample 2167521 | NCBI WGS metagenome assembly RCUL01 (sample SAMN09932745, study PRJNA488358) | compost metagenome | feature: garden; material: soil; isolation source: compost soil in acetic acid-enriched culture | place: Germany: Experimental Botanical Garden Goettingen | collected 2016-01-27
TTCATGCTCAGCCTGATCCCCATGGGCCCGCCACTGGCCTGGGTCCCGGCCACCGCCTGGCTGGCCTGGCAGGGCGAATACGGCATGGCGGTGTTCCTCGGCCTCTGGGGTACCTTCATCATCAGCGGCGTCGACAACGTGCTCAAACCCTACCTGATCAGCCGTGGCGGCAACCTGCCGCTGGTGATTGTCCTGCTCGGGGTATTTGGCGGCCTGCTGGCCTTCGGCTTTATCGGCCTGTTCATCGGCCCGACCTTGCTGGCGGTGGCCTACAGCCTGTTGCTGGACTGGTCGCGCAGCGGGCCGGTGGCGCCGCCGCGTACCTGATTGCGGGGTTAGAGCTGGGGGGCGGTGTTCTTCACCACCGCCAGCTCCGGGTGGGCGACCAGCTTGTCGATGTGCAGCTCGTCGTTGTTCATCCAGGTTTCGGTCAGCACCCGATAGTGCTCCATGTCACGGCAACGCATGCGCAGGCTATAGTCGAAGTGACCACTGATCAGCTGGCAGTCGAACACCTGCGGGCAGGCGCGCACGCAGGCTTCAAACGCCTTTTGCGCCGCGCGCCCGCTCTGGTTGGAGAGGGCCACCAGCACCAGCAGCGACAAACCGGGCGAAACCATCTGCACATCGATGATCGCGCCATAGCCGCGAATCACCCCGCGCCGTTCCAGCTTGCGCACCCGCTCCAGGCACGGGCGTGGGGTGAGGTGCACCAGCGATGAGAGCTTTTCATAGGTGATGCGCCCGTTATGGCGCAGCACGTCGATGATCGCTTCGTCGATCCGGTCCAGGGGCGGCGTGGTCTGTGGGCTGTTGACCTTGGTATCCATGCAGGTTCGGCTTCACTTCAAACGGTTGGAAAGAAATTGCTGCAGGCGCTCGCTCTGCGGCTGGTCAAGTATCTCGGCGCTTCCCTGTTCCTCGACCCGGCCCTGATGCAGAAACAGCACCTGGCTCGACACCTGACGGGCAAAGCCCATCTCGTGGGTGACCATGAGCATGGTACGGCCTTCCTCGGCCAGCGTCTGTATGACTTTCAGCACTTCACCGACCAGCTCCGGGTCCAGGGCCGAGGTCGGTTCATCGAAGAGAATGATTTCCGGCTCCATGGCCAGGGCCCGGGCTATCGCCACCCGCTGTTGCTGGCCACCGGAGAGGAACGCCGGGTACTGGTCGGCAGCCCGCGGCGGCAGGCCGACCTTGTCCAGGTACTTGCGCGCCCGGGCTTCGGCTTCCTGGCTGCTGACCCCGAGCACCCGCCGCGGCGCCATGCAGATGTTCTCCAGCACGGTCATGTGGCTCCACAGGTTGAAGTGCTGGAACACCATGGCCAGGCGCGTGCGCAGGTTCTGCAGTTGCGCCGGATGCGGTGCGCGCGTGCCGGCGCGGCCCTGGCGCATTTCGATCGTCTGTTCATCGAGGGTGATGACCCCGGCATCGGGTTGCTCGAGGAAGTTGATGCAGCGCAGCATGGTGCTCTTGCCCGAGCCGCTGGCGCCGATCAGGCTGATCACGTCGCCTTTGCGCGCCTGCAGCGAGACGCCCTTGAGCACTTCATGTTCACCATAGCGTTTGTGCAGGTCGGCAACGCTCAGCTTGACCGTGGCATCGGCGGCAACGCTGGCGATGCGCGGGCTTGGGCGGCTGCGGGGAGTGGGCTCGGCGGTCGCCAGGGCGTGTGCGGTAGTGGTCATGAATTAGCCTCGGGCAGGAACAAGAAAACCCATCCAGCGCCGCTCGGCCAGGCGAAACAGCCCGACCAGCGCGAAGGACAGCAACATGTACAGAAGCGCCGCCGTTCCGAAGGCCTGAAAGGTCAGGAAGGTGGCGGCGTTGGCATCGCGGGCGACCTTGAGGATGTCGGCGATGGTGGCGGTGAAGGCCAGCGACGTGGCGTGCAGCATCAGGATCAGTTCGTTGCTGTAGGCCGGCAGCGAACGGCGCAGGGCTGCGGGCAAGACCACGAACAGGTTCAGCTTCCAGCCGTGCAGGCCATAGGCCTGGGCCGCTTCGATCTCGCCATGGGGAATGTTGCGAATCGCCCCGGCGAAGATCTCCACGGTGTAGGCACAGGTATTGAGCACGAAGGCCAGCAGGGTGCAGTTCAGCGCATTGCGAAAGAACTGGTCGAGCAGGGCGTGATCGCGTACCACCTCCAGCCCGTACAGGCCGGTGTAGCAGATCAGCAACTGGATGTAGAGCGGCGTGCCGCGAAACACGAAGGTGTAGAACTCCACCGGCCAGCGCAGCCACAGGTTGCGCGACACCCGCGCCAGGGCCAGCGGCAGCGACAGGAAAAAGCCCAGGATCATGGTGATGACGAACAGCCAAAGGGTCATGGCCAGCCCGGAAAGCCCGGCGCCATCGCTGTAGAGGTAGGCCTGGCCGTACTGTTCAAAGAGTTCGATCATCGTGCCAGCCCCTTGATGCCGGTGTTGTAACGCCGCTCCAGGTGCTTGAACAGGCGGTTGGAGAGGGTGGTGATCAGCAGGTACACAAGCCCGGCGATGATCAGGAAGTACAGGGTGTTGTTGGTGGTCTTGCCGGCGTTCTGCGCGGCCTTGACCAGGTCGGCGAGGCCGATGATCGACACCAGCGCGGTGGACTTGAGCAGCACCAGCCAGTTGTTGCCCAGGCCCGGCAGGGCGAAGCGCATCAGTTGCGGGAACAGCACCAGGCGAAAGCGTTGCGCCTTGCTCAGCCCATAGGCTGTGGCTGCCTCCAGCTGCCCGGCCGGGACGCTGAGGATCGCGCCGCGAAAGTTCTCGGTGAAGTAGGCGCCGTAGATGAAGCCCAGGGTGATGACCCCGGCAGTAAACGGGTCGATTTCGAAGTAGTCCCAGCCGAGCATTTCGGTCAGGTCGTTGAGCCACAGTTGCAGGGTGTAGAAGATCAGCAGGATCAGCACCAGGTCCGGCACGCTGCGAATCAGCGTGGTGTACAGGGTTGCCGGCACGCGCAGCAGTTTCAGCCGCGAGAGCTTGGCGCTGGCGCCGAACAGGCCCAGGGCCAGGCTCAGGCCAAGCGACAGCAGCGCCAGTTTCAGGGTCATCCAGGTCCCTTGCAGCAACAGCGGGCCGAAGCCCTGCAAGCTCAGGGCCTGCCAGCCATGGGAGTGAAGGAAGTCGTTCACGGGAAAAATCTCGGTAGGACGCAGGGCAAATGCGGCCGTGATCAGCTCAGGGCGAACCGATCACGACGACACGGCTTACTCGTTGTAGATATCCAGGTCGCCGACGTACTTCTTCTGGATGGCGGCGAAGGTGCCATCGGCATGCACCGCAGCAATGCCTTTGTCGAGCAGGGCCTTGAGCTCGCTGTCGTTCTTGCGCAGGCCCATGGCGATGTCCAGGGGCAGGGTGGGGTCCTTGATCGCCGGGCCGCTCTTGAAGTCGGCGCCTTCGGGCTTGGTGAGGAAGTTCAGCTGGGCTTCGAGCTTGTCGGTCAGGGTGGCGTCGAGGCGGCCGTTGATCAGGTCGGCGTAGTTCTGGTCCTGGGCCTGGTAGGCCTTGACCTGGGCCCCCAGCGGCGCCAGCTTGGCACGGGCATACGCTTCCTGCAGCGAGCCCTGCAATACGCCGACCTGCTTGCCCTTGAGCGATTCGGGGGTGTCGCCGAAGTCGGCGTTCTTGCGCACGATCACCGAAGTCGGGCTGAGGAACAGCCGGGCGCTGAAGTCGATCTGTTTCTGCCGCGCCGGGGTCACCGCCATCGACGACATGATTGCGTCGAACTTGCGTGCCCGCAGGGCCGGGATCATGCCGTCGAATTCGTTGTGCACCCAGGTGCATTTGACTTGCAGCTTGGCGCAGATGGCGTTGCCCAGCTCGATGTCGAAGCCTTGCAGGCTGCCATCGGCGGCAACGGATTCAAAAGGGGGGTATTCGGGGTAGACGCCGAAACGGATCTCGGTCCATTCCTTGGCCTGCACCGCACTTGCGCACAGTGGCAGGAGCAGCACGCTGAGGAGCTTTCGCAGCGAAGTCATATGAGTATCCCTGAGTTTTATAGTTGATGTAGGGCAGTGGTGCGCTTCTGGTCTTTTAGTGACTCTCTGGTCGGGCTCAGAATGCGCGATGACGACGTTTTTTTTGTGTCGTTTGCGCCGGCGTCGGCTGCCGGATTTTGCTGTTAACGCGTGTATGGCAGCCGAATCGGCTGAGGCACCTCCTGTTTAAGCTTCCCTTGCAGCAGTTTCCGATCTGCCGCGCGGTGGCACGGCAGAATCGGTCGGGTTCAGGCGCGTTTTTTCTGCAGGTTTTCAACCGGTGCACGCAGCAGCGCGAACAGGTCTTTCGGGTCCTTGAGTTCCGGCACCAGGGCGATCTCGCTGCCGATGTCCAGGGCCTTGGCCACGTCCAGCACATAACGCAGCGCCGAGTAATCTTCGAGGGCGAAGCCGACCGAGTCGAACAGCGTCACTTGCGCGGCGTTTTCGCGACCGGCCACCTGGCCGTTGACCACTTGCCAGAATTCGGTGGTCGGCGAGTCGGCGGGCATTTGCTGGATTTCGCCTTCGATGCGGCTTTGCGGTTCGTACTCGACGATCACCCGCGCGCGCTCGACGATCTCGCGGTGCAGTTCGGTCTTGCCCGGGCAGTCACCGCCGACGGCATTGAGGTGCATGCCCGGCTCGATCATCTCCGGCGTGAGGATGGTGGCGTAGGCCTTGTCGGCGGTCACCGTGGTGACGATGTCGGCGCCGCGCACCGCTTCGGCGACGGAACCGGCGACGGTTACCTTGATTGCAGGGAAGGCGCTGAGGTTGGCGACCAGTTTGGCGCTGGCGGCCGGGTCCAGGTCATACAGGCGAATGTCTTCGATGCCCAGCAGGGCGTGGAAGGCCAGGGCCTGGAACTCGCTTTGCGAGCCGTTGCCGATCAGCGCCATGCTGCGGCTGTCCTTGCGCGCCAGGTAGCGGGCGGCCAGGGCCGAGGTCGCGGCGGTACGGATGGCGGTGGTCAGGGTCATTTCGCTGAGCAGCACCGGCGCGCCGGTATCGACGTCGCCCAGGGCGCCGAAGGCCATTACCGTGAGCATGCCGCGATGGGTATTTTTCGGGTGGCCGTTGACGTACTTGAAGGCGTACAGGTTGGCGTCGGACACCGGCATCAGCTCGATCACGCCATCGGGCGAGTGGTTGGCCAGGCGTGCGCATTTTTCGAAGTCCTGCCAGCGCAGGTAGTCCTCACGGATGTACTCGGCCATTTCGCTGATGCAGGTGCTCAGGCCTTTGCGTGCCACCAGGCGGCTGAGGTCGGTAACGTCGATATAGCGGGTCATGATGAACTCCTTTGTTGTAATCAGTGACGGACGGGCAGGTGCACTTCGGCGAGCATGCAGCGCGCGCTGCCGCCGCCAATGCGCTCGATATGGTCGATGTTCACCACCACCGGGTGGCTGTGCTGTTCGACCTGCCGGCGCTGTTCGGGGCTGAGCGAGCGCCAGGCGCTGCGCGACATCACCAGCAGCGGCTGGCCTTGCTTGTCGTGGACTTCAAGCATGTTGCCGGCGAAACCTTCGAGCTGGTCGAAATCCAGGGCCAGGATGTCCTTGCCGGTGTCGCGCAGCGAATGCTCCAGGGCGCGGCGCTCGGCGGCCTCGGGCAGGGCCTGCAGGCAGACCACCGAGAGCCCGCGGCCAACGCTCATCATCACATTGCAGTGATAGATCGGCGCCTGGTGGCGGTCGACGGCGTGGAACAGGCACAGGCGATAGTCGAGCTGTTCGGCGAACAGGCGCAGGGCCTGGGTGTGGGTGCGCCCGGAATGGCAGGCATAGCTGATCCGGTGCTCGCGATCCAGGACCATGCTGCCGGTCCCTTCCAGATACATACTCTGCTGTTCCAGGGGGCTCAGATCGATGGTCTGACGGACGGCAAAACGCTCTTCGAGCACCTTGAGCACGCCCTTGCTGCGCTCCAGGCGGCGGTTCTGGCCTTCCATCGGGTAGAGCACCAGGCTGCCGTCGGCGTGGCTGCTCCACCAGTTGTTGGGGAAAATCGAGTCAGGGGTGTGCGGCGCCGGGGTGTCCTGCACCACCAGCACTTCGACGCCGTGCTGGCGCAGGGTGTCGACATAACCATCGAACTCTTCCAGCGCTTTCTGCTGTGCCTGCTCCGGCTCGAGCAGGGCTTGCTGGAAACGGTTGTTGAGGGCGGTATCCGGGTTGAAGGCGAACCGCGCCGGGCGGATCATCAAGACTGTATTTGTTGTTTGCATCGAGGCACGCATCCGGGGTTGGCTGTGTGCTTATTGTCGACGTGATCAATGATAAATCCCGGCTGAAGCGCGTTGGGCGCTCAGCCGGTAAAGCTGAAATAGTGGGTTTGACAGCGGAATCTGCTGTGATGACTCAAGGTGGGTCTTGCTTGAAGGCGCGCAGCTGCCGCGCCAGGCTCAGCGCGGTGCTGGCGCTGTGTTCGCCGGCAAGGATGTGGGTGAAGGGCAGGTCGATCAGGCGATTGTTGCGCACGGCTTGCAAGTGCGAGAGCGCCGGGTGCTTGCGCAGGTAAGCGCGCTTGCCGGCGGCGGGCGACCACACTGCATCGGCAAGGATGATGACGTCGGGGTCGGCGCGCAGCAGGCTTTCGGCATCGACCGTGACCCGGTTCAGCTCGACCTCGGCGTAAAGGTTGCGGCCGCCCGCCGCGTCGATCAGTTGGGTGATGAAGCCGCGCTTGCCTTCGCTGTGCAGGCCGTTGACCTCGCTGTCGAGGTAGAACACCGACAGCGGCTGCCCGTGCCCGGCGATGGCTTTAGCAGCGGCCAGATCCTGGCGCTGGCGGGCGATCAGGTGGCTGGCCTGGGCGTCGCGCTGCAACAGGCGGCCGAGGACACGCAGGTCTTGTTCAACGGCGGCAAAGCCGTTTTCGGTCGCTGGCGCGCAGGCGTTCTCCAGCAGGTAAGTGCCGATGCCGTTGGCCTTCAAGGTCGTGCGCAGGGCTACGCCGTCGCTGTCGCGAAAGGCGCTGGCAAAACCGCCGACCAGCAGGTCGTAACCCTGGGCATAGACGACCTCGGTTGCCGGGTAGCGGCGTGACAACAGGGGGACGCCGCGATAGCGTCCGCTGGCCAGGGCTTGCGGGTCGTCATCGATATAGCTGACCGCGGCCAGGGTTGGGCCGGCTTCAAGGGCCAGCAGCAGGTCGGCGGCGTGCTGGTTGAGGGCCAGGATGCGTTGTGGACGGTCATGTGGCAGTTGCCAGGTCTGCCCGCAGTTTTGATAGTCCAGGGCCAGGGCGCTGCTGCTCAACACGGCCAGCAAGCTGGCGCCGAACCACCTCATGACACCTGGCCATTGAGCAGCAGATCGGGCACCGGCTGACCCTCGATCAGGTGTTCGCGCACCAGCCGTTGCGCGTCTTCGGCATTGGCTACCCGGTACCAGCAACGGTCCGGATACACCGTCAGCACTGGGCCGAGGTTGCAGGGGAACTGGCAATGGCTGCGGGTCAGCAGCACGCCGTCAGTGGTTTCGATACGGTTGGCCACCAGCAGCTCGCGGCGCAGGACTTTCCACAGCGGCAGGGCACCGCGTTGCACGCAGCGAGGGCCGGTGCAGAGCATCACGTGGCGGGTATGCTCGGGGATCTGCGACCACTCGGGCTTGCTCTGGATTTCATCTTCGGCGACGCGGCCGCGGCGACGCTTGGGGGTTGTTGCTGTCATGGACTTCTCGAAAAACATTCGCGAAGCGCACAGGAGGGCCCCAGCCAACACGCGCCAGGCAGCCGGCTCGTGCCCGCCCTCCGCAGGTTTGCCTAAATGACTGCGTGCAGTCGTGGGGCTTCAGGCCGGTCTCCGGGCTTGCGAGGCTTGAAGCCATTCGCCTTCCCATGCCTGTGGGCACAGTGGCGGGTTGAATGCTTCACTCGCTTACCGTTGCGGGGGCAGCGCCGGACTGGTCGATAACGACGCACCGGCTTCCCGTTTCACCTGACGCACGGCGGCGGCAGGCACCTGAAACTGGCAGGCATCTGACCATCAGCCCAGGCGTTCGTCAACTGTACCGGCCTGGCCCTGGGCGTGCAGGCGCTTGTACAGGGTGGTGCGGCTGATGCCCAGGGCCCGGGCCAGGGCCGAGATATTGCCGTTGAGGCCTTGCAGGCGCTGGCCGAGGTCGTCGGCGCTAGCTGGTGGCGGCAACACGGGGGGCTGCGGCCTGGAGGCGGGCAGATCGGCAAAGAAACTGTCCGGCAGGTGCTCCACAGCAATCGGCCGCCCGCCCGCCAGCGCCAGTGCGACCTGGAGCACGCTGGCCAGCTGGCGCAGGTTGCCCGGCCAGGGGTGCTGGAGCAGCAGTTCCAGCACCTTGCCGGGCAGTTGCGTCGGCGCCCCGGGCTCGCGGTGCTGCTGGTGGAGCTGTTCGATCAGGGCCAGGCGGTCGCTGCGTTCGCGCAAGGGCGGCAGCATCAGGCTGAGACCGGCGATGCGGTAGTACAGGTCCTGGCGAAAGTGGCCCAGACGTACTTGGTCGGCGAGGTTCTGGTTGGTCGCCGAGACCACGCGGATATCCACCGGGATCGGTTCACCACTGCCCAATGGCTGGATGTTGCGGGTCTGCAGAAAACGCAGCAGGCGTGCCTGGGTCGGCAGCGGCATGTCACCGATTTCATCGAGAAACAGGATGCCCCGGTCGGCCTTGCGGATCAGGCCGATGTTGCCCTTGTGATGGGCGCCGGTGAATGCGCCTTTCTCGTAGCCGAACAGCTCCGACTCGACCAGCTCGGCCGGAATCGCTGCGCAGTTCACCGCAATCAACGGCTGGCCGGCGCGGCTGCTGGCGCGGTGCAGGGCATTGACGAAGACTTCCTTGCCGGCTCCGGTTTCGCCCTCGATCAATAGTGGAATGTCCTTTTCCAGCAACAACCCGGCCTGGTGCAGGGCCTTGTCGATACGCGGGTCGCAGGTGGTTTGCGCATGGCTGACCGGTGTGGCCCGCGGGGCTTGGGTGGGGGCATGCAACAGGCAATGAAAACGGTTGCGCCCGGTCACCTGCACGGCGAACGGTTGCTCTGCGCTGTGGCCGAGCAGTTGCACCAGGGGCGTCCTGAACAACTGCTCCAGGTTCAGTTGCAACGGATTCTGGCCGAGCAAACTGTCGGCCCGGCGATTGGCCGCCAGCACCCGGCCCTGGTCATCGAACACCAGCAGCCCGGCCCATTGGCTGTCGAGGTTGTTGGCGCCGGTATTGAAGCTCAGTTGCCGGTAATCCCCGGCAAAGCGCGCCAGGATCAGGCGGTTCTCCAGGCTCTGGCTCATCATCCGCACCAGGCCCTGGGTTTGCGCCGCCGGCAGGTAGCTGTCGCTGGACACATCGAGTACGCCGATCAACTGGCGCTCGGCGTCGAACAAGGGGGCGGCGGCGCTGGCCATGAAGCGGTTGAGCTTGAGGAAGTGCTCATCCTGGCTGACATGCACCGCCTCGCCGGTAGCCAGGGCGGTGCCGATGGCATTGGTGCCCACCCCTTGTTCCCGCCAGCAGGCGCCGGCGACAAAGCCGTGGCGCTGGCGCGGGTCGATAAAGCGGCGGGTGCCCCAGGCATCGAGCAACTGGCCCTGATGGTCGCTGAGCATGATCAGGTAACTGGAGTTGCCGAGCAGGTGCGCGTATTGCGGCAGCACCTCGTCGCGGGTGGTGCCCAGCAGTGAATGCTCGCGTTCGAGCAGTTCGCTGACCTGGGCGGCGGATGCTTCGCCGAACTGCGGTTGTGACTGGTGATCCAGGCCGTAGGCGCGGCAGCGCTGCCAGGAGGCCTGGATCAGTTGCGCATGGGCGCTGGTGGATGCGGCCATGGGCCCGTCCTCTGCCGGCGGCAGTGTTGTTGTTTTTGTCTGATCCAGTGTTGTTCAGTCCTGTTCATTGTCAATGCCGCGGCTGTTCAACTGTGCAGCGAAGGCTGTTCATTTCTGTTCAGGTGTGAACCCCGGCCATCGGTCAGTTCGCTGAATTGCTTTTGCCGGCAAAGGCTTGGCAACCGCTGGCACGAATCTGGCTCTGCCTTGTGCGCCTGCTCGATAACAACAAGAAGGCCGCGCCATGTCGCTCACGCTCGAACATGTCAGCCGTACCGTGGATAACCAGGTGTGCATCGACGATGCCTGCCTGAGCTTCGAGCCCGGCTCGTTCAATGTGCTGCTCGGCCGCACCCTGGCCGGCAAGACCAGCCTCATGCGCCTGATGGCCGGGCTTGATCGGCCGGACCGTGGCCGGGTGCTGATGAATGGCGAAGATGTCACCGGCCGCCCGGTGCGCCAGCGCAATGTGTCGATGGTCTATCAGCAGTTCATCAACTACCCGACCCTGAGCGTGTTCGAGAACATTGCCTCACCCTTGCGCCAGGCGCGCATGGCCGAAGCGCTGATCCGCGAGAAAGTCCAGCAGACCGCGCAGATGCTGCGTATCGAGCCGTTTCTGCAACGCTTGCCGCTGGAGCTGTCGGGCGGTCAGCAGCAACGCACGGCCATGGCTCGGGCACTGGTCAAGGACGCCGAACTGATCCTGTTCGATGAGCCGCTGGTGAACCTCGACTACAAGCTGCGTGAAGAGTTGCGCCAGGAGATGCGCGAGCTGTTCGCCGCCCGCCATTGCATTGCCGTGTACGCCACCACCGAACCCAACGAAGCCCTGGCCCTGGGTGGCACCACCACCATCCTCCATGAAGGGCGCATCGTGCAGAGCGGGCCCACTGCCCAGGTCTATCACCAGCCGCGCACAGTGCTGGCCGCCGAGCTGTTTTCCGAGCCGCCGATCAATCTGATGCCCGGGCGTATCAGCGGCAATGAGGTGAGTTTTGCCGGTGCCGTGCATTTCGCCATGAACGCCGATCTGCGCCGCATTGGCGATGGCGATTACCGCTTTGGCGTGCGCCCGAGCCATATCAGCCTGGTGCCGTCCAACGACGATGACCTGGAGCTGGCAGTGCTGGTGGAACTGGCGGAAATCAGCGGCTCGGAAACCTTCCTGCATGTGCGCAACGAGCACTTTCGCCTGGTCCTGCACCTGCCTGGCGTGCACGAGTACCACGTCGATGCGCCGATCCGGGTGTTCATCCCCACCCACAAGCTGTTTGTCTTCGACACCGCCGGGCAGCTGGTGCAGGCGCCGGGCCTGCGTGAAGCGAGGGTCGCCTGATGGCCGAGATTCGCCTGCAACAGCTGGCGCACAGCTACAGCCGTGACCCGCAGGGCGCTGACGACTATGCCTTGCGCGAGCTCGAACATGTCTGGGAGCAGGGCGGTGCCTATGCCTTGCTCGGGCCTTCGGGGTGCGGCAAATCCACGTTGCTCAATATCATTTCCGGGCTGCTCAGCCCGTCCCAGGGCCAGGTATTGTTTGATGGCAAGGTGGTCAACGCGCTGTCGCCGCAGGCCCGCAACATCGCCCAGGTGTTCCAGTTCCCGGTGGTCTACGACACCATGACAGTGTTCGACAACCTGGCCTTTCCGCTGCGCAACCAGGGCCTGGATGAAGTGCGCATCGGCAAGAAGGTGGCAGAGATCGCCGAGGTGCTCGACCTGGGTAACCTGTTGAAGAAGAAAGCCCGCAACCTCAGCGCCGATGAGAAGCAGAAGGTCTCCATGGGCCGCGGCCTGGTGCGCGACGACGTCTCGGCGATCCTCTTCGACGAGCCGCTGACGGTGATCGACCCGCACCTTAAATGGAAGCTGCGGCGCAAGCTCAAGCAGATCCATGAGCAGTTCAACATCACCATGATCTACGTCACCCACGATCAGCTCGAAGCCTCGACCTTCGCTGACAAGATCGCGGTGATGTATGGCGGGCAGATCGTCCAGTTCGGCACCCCCCGCGAGTTGTTCGAACGGCCGCGCCACACCTTTGTCGGCTACTTCATCGGCAGCCCGGGGATGAACCTGATCCCGGTGCAGGTGCAGCCCGGCGGGGTCGGCTTTGCCGGCATCCACCTGCCATTGCCTGGGGATCTGCAGGAGCGCCTGGCGGCGAGCAACACCACGCACCTGCAGGTGGGCATCCGCCCGGAATTCGTCCAGGTCTGGGACGCGCCGTTCGACGAAGGCTTCAGCGCCCGGGTGGTGGATGTCGAAGACCTGGGGACCTACAAGATTCTCAGCCTCGACCTGCAAGGCGTGCCGCTCAAAGTGCGCCTGGGCGAGGACCGCACCTTGCCGGTGGGCCAGGCCTGGATCAGTTTTCCGGCGCAGTGGCTGATGCTCTATGCCGATGACGTGCTGCTGGAGGCCCGGCCATGAACAAGGTGCCCAACAACAAGGCCTGGTGGCTGGTGCTGCCGGTGTTTTTGCTGGTGGCCTTCAGCGCCGTGGTACCGATGATGACCGTGGTCAACTACTCGGTGCAGGACATTTTCGACCAGTCCAGCCGCTACTTCGTTGGCGCCGACTGGTACCGCCAGGTGCTGCAGGACCCGCGCCTGCACGACTCCCTGCTGCGCCAGTTCATCTACTCGGCCTGCGTGCTGCTGATTGAAATCCCCCTGGGGATCGCCGTCGCCCTGACCATGCCGACCAAGGGCCGCTGGTCGTCCCTGTGCCTGATCGTCATGGCCATTCCGCTGCTGATCCCGTGGAACGTGGTCGGCACCATCTGGCAGATTTTCGGCCGTGCCGATATCGGCCTGCTGGGTGCTTCACTCAACCAGCTGGGCATCAACTACAACTATGCCGCCAACACCATGGACGCCTGGGTCACCGTGCTGGTGATGGACGTCTGGCACTGGACCTCGCTGGTGGCGCTGTTGTGCTTCTCCGGCCTGCGGGCGATTCCGGATGTGTATTACCAGGCGGCGCGGATCGACCGGGCCTCGGCATGGGCGGTGTTCCGGCACATCCAGCTGCCCAAGCTCAAGAGCGTGCTGCTGATCGCGGTGATGCTGCGCTTCATGGACAGCTTCATGATCTACACCGAGCCGTTCGTGCTCACCGGTGGCGGGCCGGGCAATGCCACTACTTTCCTCAGCCAGACCCTGACGCAGATGGCGGTCGGTCAGTTCGACCTGGGACCTGCGGCGGCGTTCTCGCTGGTGTACTTTCTGATCATTCTGCTGGTGTCATGGCTGTTCTATACCGCCATGACCCATGCCGACAAACAGTAGGGGCCGCCCATGAACCTGCGCAAGACGCTGCCGCTGCTGCTGTACATCCTGTTCCTGCTGGTGCCGATCTACTGGCTGCTGAACATGTCGTTCAAGAGCAACACCGAGATCCTCGGCGGCCTGACCCTGTGGCCGCAGAACTTCACCTTCGACAACTACCGGGTGATCTTCACCGACCCCAGTTGGTACAGCGGCTACATCAACTCGCTGTACTACGTGTGCCTGAACACGGTGATCTCCCTGAGCGTGGCCTTGCCGGCAGCCTATGCCTTCTCGCGCTACCGCTTTCTTGGCGACAAACACCTGTTCTTCTGGCTGCTGACCAACCGCATGGCGCCACCGGCAGTGTTTCTCCTGCCGTTCTTCCAGCTGTATTCGTCCATCGGCCTGTTCGATACGCACATTGCCGTGGCCCTGGCCCACTGCCTGTTCAACGTTCCGCTGGCGGTGTGGATTCTCGAAGGCTTCATGTCCGGAGTACCGAAGGAAATTGACGAAACCGCCTACATCGACGGCTACAGCTTCCCGCGGTTCTTCGTGAAGATCTTCGTGCCGCTGATTGGCTCCGGCATCGGCGTCACGGCGTTTTTCTGCTTCATGTTTTCCTGGGTCGAACTGCTGCTGGCACGCACCCTGACCTCGGTGAACGCCAAGCCGATTGCCGCGGTGATGACCCGAACGGTGTCGGCCTCGGGAATCGACTGGGGCGTGCTGGCCGCTGCCGGGGTACTGACCATTCTGCCGGGCATGCTGGTGATCTGGTTTGTCCGTAACCATGTCGCCAAGGGCTTTGCCCTGGGCCGGGTCTGAGGAGCGCGCTATGGACTGGATGGCCTGGACTTTGCCAACAACGATCTTCTTCGCCTCGATCGGCCTGTTGCTGCTGGGCATGACGCTGTATGAGCTGCGCCGGCCGTGCGTCGAGCGTCGTGGTTTTCTGCCGATCGCCACCAGCCGTGGCGACCGGTTGTTCATTGGTTTGCTGGTCAGCGCTTACCTGCACCTGCTGGTAATCGGGCTCAGCGACTGGAACCTGTGGGTAGCCTCGCTGCTGTCCCTGGCCTGGCTGTTGGTGGTGATGCGCTGGGGTTAGCCGAGGGCAATCGGCAGGGCTCCGGGAAAATACTCAATCGGGAGATCACAATGTTCGACAACAACAAGAACCGGCGACATTTGACCCTGGCAGCCCTGCTGGTGCTTGGCAGCTTTCACGCCAGTGCCTGGGCCGATGCCTATGAAGATGCCGCCAAGAAGTGGATCGGCAGCGAGTTCAAGCCTTCGACCCTGACTCCCGAGCAGCAGCTTGAAGAGTTGAAGTGGTTCATCAAGGCGTCCGAGCCGTTTCGCGGGATGAAGATCAACGTGGTGTCGGAAACCATCGCCACCCACGAGTACGAGTCCAAGGTGCTGGCCAAGGCCTTCAGCGAAATCACCGGGATCAAGCTGACCCACGACCTGCTGCAGGAAGGCGACGTGGTGGAAAAACTGCAGACGCAGATGCAGTCGGACAAGAATATCTACGACGGTTGGGTCAATGATTCCGACCTGATCGGTACCCACCTTCGCTATGGTAAGACTGAATCCATCACCGACCTGATGGCCAACGAAGGCAAGGACTACACCTCGCCGACCCTGGACCTTAAGGACTTTATCGGCATCTCCTTCACCACCGCGCCGGACGGCAAGATCTATCAACTGCCTGACCAGCAGTTCGCCAACCTCTACTGGTTCCGCGCCGACTGGTTCGACCGCCCCGACCTCAAGGCCAAGTTCAAGGAAAAGTACGGCTACGAGCTGGGCGTGCCGGTGAACTGGTCGGCCTATGAAGACATCGCCAAGTTCTTCAGCGAGGACGTCAAGGAAATCGACGGCAAACGCGTTTACGGGCACATGGACTACGGCAAGAAAGACCCGTCGCTGGGCTGGCGCTTCACCGATGCCT
>RCUL01000694.1_pt1 | contig 14996 bp, 9 predicted proteins | sample 2167521 | NCBI WGS metagenome assembly RCUL01 (sample SAMN09932745, study PRJNA488358) | compost metagenome | feature: garden; material: soil; isolation source: compost soil in acetic acid-enriched culture | place: Germany: Experimental Botanical Garden Goettingen | collected 2016-01-27
TATTGGGTAAATTTATGTCGCCATAAAATCATCACAATTCTCAATACTAATATCGCAATACTAGCTCGTGGAGAATAACGGATTCGAACCGTTGACCCCCTGCGTGCAAGGCAGGTGCTCTAGCCAGCTGAGCTAATTCCCCTTTTGTTTTTCGTAGTCCCGAGCAGATTTGAACTGCTGACCCCTACATTATCAGTGTAGTGCTCTAACCAACTGAGCTACGGGACTAGCTATTCTGTTCATCTATCTCTCTCGGTCCTGCTCCTTCTAGGGGCGGGCACTTTCTTCTGATGTTTTTTCTTCTTTTTCAATCATGGTATACGTGACGAGCATCGATCCGCGATACTCTAGAAAGGAGGTATTCCAGCCGCACCTTCCGGTACGGCTACCTTGTTACGACTTAGCCCCAATTATCGGTTTTACCCTAACACGCTCCTTGCGGTCACATGCTTTAGGTACCCCCAACTTTCATGGCTTGACGGGCGGTGTGTACAAGGCCCGGGAACGTATTCACCGCGTCATTGCTGATACGCGATTACTAGCGAATCCAACTTCATGGGGTCGAGTTGCAGACCCCAATCCGAACTGTGAATGGCTTTTAGAGATTAGCATCATATTGCTATGTAGCTGCCCGCTGTACCATCCATTGTAGCACGTGTGTAGCCCCGGACGTAAGGGCCATGATGACTTGACGTCGTCCCCACCTTCCTCACTGTTTGCACAGGCAGTCTGTTTAGAGTCCCCACCATTACATGCTGGCAACTAAACATAGGGGTTGCGCTCGTTGCGGGACTTAACCCAACACCTCACGGCACGAGCTGACGACAGCCATGCAGCACCTAGTTTCGTGTCCCGAAGGACGAGACCGTCTCTGGTCTCTTCACTAACTTTCAAGCCCGGGTAAGGTTCCTCGCGTATCATCGAATTAAACCACATGCTCCTCCGCTTGTGCGGGCCCCCGTCAATTCCTTTGAGTTTCACCCTTGCGGGCGTACTCCCCAGGTGGAATACTTAACGCTTTCGCTTAGCCGCTAACTGTATATCGCTAACAGCGAGTATTCATCGTTTAGGGCGTGGACTACCAGGGTATCTAATCCTGTTTGATCCCCACGCTTTCGTGCCTCAGCGTCAGTTACACTTTAGTGAGCTGCCTTCGCAATCGGTGTTCTGTGACATATCTATGCATTTCACCGCTACTTGTCACATTCCGCCCACTTCATCTGTACTCAAGTAAACCAGTATCAAAGGCAGTTCTACAGTTGAGCTGCAGGCTTTCACCTCTGACTTAATTTACCGCCTACGCACCCTTTAAACCCAATAAATCCGGATAACGCTTGGATCCTCCGTATTACCGCGGCTGCTGGCACGGAGTTAGCCGATCCTTATTCTTCCAGTACATTCAGCTAGATACACGTATCTAGGTTTATTCCTGGACAAAAGCAGTTTACAACCCATAGGGCAGTCATCCTGCACGCGGCATGGCTGGTTCAGGCTTCCGCCCATTGACCAATATTCCTTACTGCTGCCTCCCGTAGGAGTCTGGTCCGTGTCTCAGTACCAGTGTGGGGGATTCTCCTCTCAGAGCCCCTAGACATCGTCGCCTTGGTAAGCCGTTACCCTACCAACTAGCTAATGTCACGCGAGCCCATCTCTATCCTATAAATATTTAATAATATCCCGATGCCGGTACATTATATTATGCGGTGTTAATCTCTCTTTCGAGAGGCTATCCCCCTGATAGAGGTAGGTTGCTCACGCGTTACGCACCCGTGCGCCACTCTCATGGAACCAGAGCAAGCTCTGGTTCCAATCCCGTCCGACTTGCATGTATTAGGCCTGCCGCTAGCGTTCATCCTGAGCCAGGATCAAACTCTCCATTGTAAAATGAAGTTTTTGATTCCAACTATTTACATAATCAGAATTCTTTTTTTATATCTCTGATCTTGGATCGAATTGAACTAATTCTTGAATTTGTTCATGACTTTCGTTTTATCTACTCGTCACGCTTACATGATTGTGTTTTCTTAAAGAACTTCTGCGCTTCAACTTCCGTATCCGCTATATTCCGATGGCATTGCGCCCTCTTTATCTTTTTCTGTTTTCCTCCGTTTCCGTTGGGACTGCAAAGGTAGAAATCTTTTTTGAAATTCCAAAAAACTTTTGAAGTTTTTTTTCTTTTTCTTTTTCCCGATTTCCGCGCTCAACTTCCGTTAAACCCTTCTTTTTTTCAGTGGTCACCTCTTCCGAAGTAACCGTCCCTCCCTTGCGGAGTGGTGCAAAGATAGGGAGATTACTAACAAACTTCCAAGCCTTTTGTTTATTATTTTTTAATATTAAGGTTAACTAACTGTAACATTGAACGATTCATTTAAGACAGATATGCTGTAAACCGTCCAATCAGGTTAAATTAACCAATTAAACGGCCAAGCTGCTTGCTATAGATTTCAGTTCGCCCCCCTCCCTTAACAAACAATTTCACAGCTAAAAGGACAACTAAATACTATTGACTAAGTTCTTTTATACCATATAAAGTCGCTATAGAAACAAAAAAGGTCCAGACATACGCCTGGACCTCTCTATATAAAATAATCTATGATAGATTAATCTTCTTCTTTCGAAGCCAACAATTGATCGTACTCTTCGCGAGAACCGACAATTAGGTTGCTGTACTGACGGATACCTGTACCTGAAGGAATCAAGTGACCAACGATTACGTTTTCTTTCAAACCTAACAAGTTGTCACGTTTACCTGCGATAGCAGCTTCATTCAATACTTTTGTTGTCTCTTGGAAAGAGGCAGCAGAGATAAACGATTTGGTACCTAATGATGCCCTAGTGATACCTTGCAACAACGGACTTGAAGTCGCCGGAATTGCTTCACGCACTTCTACAAGTTTTAAGTCACGACGTTTCAAGCTTGAGTTTTCCTCTCTCAACTTACGTAAAGAAACGATCTGTCCTGGACGTAAGCTATTGGAATCTCCGGCATCAACAACGACTTTCTTGTCGAACAAGGAATCATTCTCTTCCATGAAGTCCCATTTGTTTACTGCTTCTTTCTCTAAGAAACGTGTATCTCCTGGATCCTCAATGTTAACTTTTTGCATCATCTGGTGAACAATCGTTTCAAAGTGTTTATCGTTGATCTTCACACCTTGAAGACGGTATACCTCTTGGATACCATTCACGATGTAATGTTGTACCGCTGAAGGTCCTTTAATAGATAAGATATCCGCTGGAGAGATCGAACCATCCGATAATGGCATACCTGCTTTCACAAAGTCATTATCCTGAACAAGGATATGTTTAGAAAGCGGTACCAAGTATTTCTTGATTTGACCATCACGTGATTCAATCGACATCTCACGGTTACCACGTTTCACACCACCTAATGTTACCACACCGTCGATTTCTGTTACAACAGCTGGGTTAGAAGGGTTACGTGCTTCGAACAACTCGGTTACACGTGGAAGACCACCTGTGATATCTCGTGTTTTACCAGTAGAACGAGGAATCTTAACTAAGATACCACCTTCTTTAACAGTCACACCGTTAGCAACAGCAACGTGGGCACCTACTGGGATATTGTACGTACGGATAACCTCTCCGGATTTATCAAGAATCTTGATGGATGGGTTTTTCGTTTTATCACGAGTTTCAATAATTACTTTCTCTTTGTGACCAGTTTGTTCATCTGATTCCTCACGGAAGGTAACACCTTCGATGATTGCATCAAACTCAACTTTACCAGCAAATTCAGAGATAATTACTGCGTTATATGGATCCCACTCTACCAATTTATCACCTTTAGCTACTGTACCGCCATCCTCAACGAACAACTGTGAACCATAAGGGATATTTTGTTGGAATACAATCTTATTATGTGCATCAATGATCTTAACCTCACCAGAGCGTCCTAAGACTACCTGATGTGTACCATTGTCATTTGTTTGCGAAACGGTACGCACATTTTCAAATTCGATTTTACCATCGTATTTAGAAATGATGCTTGAGTCAGCGGCGATATTTGATGCCGTACCACCCACGTGGAACGTACGAAGTGTCAACTGTGTACCTGGCTCACCGATTGATTGTGCTGCGATAACACCGACAGCTTCACCCAATTGAACACGTTTACCAGATGCCAAGTTACGACCATAACAACAAGCACACACACCACGTTTCGATTCACAAGTTAATACAGTACGAATTTCGATACCCTCAATACCTGCTTTTTCGATAACCTCAGCAATTTCCTCAGTGATATCTTCATTTGCAGAAACGATCAACTCCTCTGTCTCCGGATGGAATACATCATGTAATGGAGTACGACCTAAGATACGATCGAATAATGGTTCAACAACATCATCATTATCTTTCAATGCTGTTGTGTAAATACCACGTAAACCACCACAATCTTGTTCAACAACGATCATATCCTGAGCGACGTCATGTAAACGACGGGTCAAGTACCCCGCATCAGCCGTTTTCAAGGCTGTATCGGCAAGACCTTTACGCGCACCGTGGGTAGAGATAAAATACTCTAATACGGACAAACCTTCTTTAAAGTTCGACAAGATCGGGTTCTCAATAATCTCACCACCTGAAGTACCGGATTTTTGAGGTTTCGCCATCAAACCACGCATACCACACAACTGACGAATCTGCTCTTTCGAACCACGGGCTCCAGAATCCAACATCATATAAACTGAGTTGAAACCTTGGTTATCGTTGGAAAGAATATCCATTACGTGCGCAGTCAATCTGTTGTTGATACGTGTCCAGATATCGATGATTTGGTTATAACGTTCGTTGTTCGTAATGAAACCCATGTTATAGTTGCTCATCACTTCCTCAACTTCGTTTGTTGCTTGTTGGATCAACTCAGCTTTCGCAGCAGGAATGTTCAAATCTTCCAAGTTGAAAGAAAGACCACCTTTGAAGGCTGTTTGATATCCTAACTCTTTCATATCATCCAAGAATTGTGCTGCACGAGCCATACCCGTAGTCTTCACAATCTCACCGATGATATTACGCAAAGATTTTTTAGTCAGCAATTCATTGACAAATCCCATTTCCTCAGGAACAACCTGGTTGAAGATCACACGACCTACAGTTGTCTCTAATAAAGTATCAACGATGCTACCATCTTTTTGTCTAATTTTTGTTTTTACTTTAATCCAAGCGTGAAGGTCAATTTGCTTCTCATTTAAAGCAATGATAACCTCTTCAGCTGAATAGAAAGTCATATCTTGACCTCTTACGATATGGTCACCAGCAGTTTTACGGCCTTTAGTAATATAGTAAAGACCCAATACCATGTCTTGAGATGGCACAGTGATCGGTGAACCGTTCGCAGGGTTTAGGATATTGTGTGCTGCCAACATCAAGATTTGGGCTTCCAAAACTGCAGCATTACCTAAAGGTAAGTGAACTGCCATCTGGTCACCGTCAAAATCGGCGTTGAACGCTGTACAAACCAATGGGTGTAACTGAATCGCTTTACCCTCAACCAAAGTAGGTTGGAAAGCTTGAATACCCAAACGGTGAAGCGTAGGCGCACGGTTAAGTAATACAGGGTGACCTTTCAATACGTTTTCAAGGATATCCCATACAACCGGATCTTTACGATCTACAATTTTCTTAGCGGATTTTACTGTTTTTACAATACCACGCTCGATCATCTTACGAATGATAAACGGTTTGTAAAGCTCAGCAGCCATATCTTTTGGAAGACCACACTCATGTAATTTCAAGTGAGGACCTACAACAATTACCGAACGAGCTGAGTAATCCACACGTTTACCTAATAAGTTTTGACGAAAACGACCTTGTTTACCTTTCAAAATATCAGATAATGACTTCAATGCACGGTTACCTTCTGTCTTAACAGCATTCACTTTACGTGAGTTGTCAAACAAAGAGTCCACCGCCTCTTGAAGCATACGTTTTTCGTTACGTAAGATTACCTCTGGTGCTTTGATCTCGATCAAACGTTTTAGACGGTTGTTACGGATAATAACACGACGGTATAAATCGTTCAAATCCGAAGTCGCAAAACGACCACCATCCAAAGGCACCAATGGGCGTAATTCTGGTGGAATGATAGGAACAATCTTCACGATCATCCATTCAGGACGATTCTCGATGTTTTCACGTGAGCTACGGAAAGCTTCAACAACATGAAGACGTTTTAACGCTTCATTTTTACGTTGTTGAGAAGTCTCGTTAGCAGCTTGGTGACGTAAATCGTAAGACAATTGATCCAAATCAATACGTTTCAACAAATCTTCCAAAGCCTCAGCACCCATCTTAGCAACGAATTTCTGAGGATCGTTATCGTCTAAATATTGATTTTCTTTTGGTAAGGTATCTAAAATGTCTAAATATTCTTCTTCAGTCAAGAAGTCCATAAAGTTGATACCATCTTCTTCCTTGATACCAGCTTGGATAACGACATAACGTTCATAGTAAATGATCATATCCAGTTTCTTGGTAGGAAGTCCTAACAAATAACCGATTTTATTAGGAAGAGAACGGAAGTACCAGATGTGTGCTACAGGAACCACCAAGTTGATGTGTCCCATACGCTCACGACGTACTTTTTTCTCTGTTACCTCAACACCACAACGGTCACACACGATACCTTTATAACGGATACGTTTGTATTTACCACAGTGACATTCGTAATCCTTTACAGGACCAAAAATACGCTCGCAGAATAAACCATCACGTTCTGGTTTGTAGGTACGATAGTTAATCGTTTCTGGTTTTGTAACTTCACCACTTGAACGCTCCAAAATAGTTTCTGGAGAAGCCAAGCTGATCGTAATCGAAGTGAAGTTGCTTTTAATTTTATTATCTTTTTTGTAAGACATACTTATTCAAAAGTTAAAGCTTTATAGAGAAGCTTTGAAGAACCGCGGTCCTTCAAAGCCCTAATTGCTTAATTAATCCAATGTGATATCTAGACCCAATCCGCGCAACTCGTGTACCAATACGTTGAACGATTCTGGCACCGATGGTGTCGGAAGGTTGTTGCCCTTAACGATTGCTTCGTAAGTTTTGGCACGACCCACTACGTCATCCGATTTCACGGTCAAGATCTCTTGAAGGATGTTAGATGCACCGAATGCTTCCAGTGCCCAAACCTCCATCTCACCAAAACGCTGACCACCGAATTGTGCTTTACCACCCAGAGGTTGTTGTGTGATCAATGAGTAAGGACCGATTGAACGTGCGTGCATTTTATCATCAACCATGTGACCTAATTTCAACATGTAGATTACACCTACTGTTGTTGGTTGATCGAAACGGTCACCTGTCAATCCATTGTACAAATATGTACGACCGGATTTTGGCAAACCAGCTTTCGCAACCCAGTCTTGTACTTGATCCATCTCAGCACCGTCAAAGATTGGTGTAGCAAATTTAATACCCAATTTTTGACCAGCCCAACCTAATACGGTTTCATAGATCTGACCCAAGTTCATCCGTGAAGGTACCCCTAATGGGTTCAACACGATATCAACCGGAGTACCATCTTCCAAGAATGGCATATCCTCATCACGTACAATACGTGCAACAATACCCTTATTACCGTGACGACCTGCCATCTTATCCCCAACTTTCAATTTACGTTTCTTAGCTACGTAAACTTTCGCCATCTGCACGATTCCTGATGGAAGCTCATCCCCAACAGATACTGCGAATTTATCACGTTTGAATGAACCTAATTCTTCATTAATTTTAATATTGTAATTATGAAGGGCCATTTTGATCAACTCGTTTTTATCTTCGTCAGTTGTCCATCCCATTGGGTTGATGTTGTTGTATTCTAATTCAGCTAAGATTTTTTGGGTAAACTTAGCACCTTTAGCAACTAACAACTCTTTATATACATTGTATACACCTTGGCTTGTTTTACCATTCACTACAATGAATAATTTCTCTACCAAACGGTCTTTCAATGATTTAACAGCTCTATCGTGAGCAACCTCTAATTTCTCTAAAGTTTTACGTTCAACTTCTTTAGACATTTTCTTCGCACGAGAGAATAACTTCGTATCGATAACAACACCTTTTAATGAAGGTGGAGTTTTCAATGAAGCATCTTTCACGTCACCAGCTTTGTCACCAAAGATTGCACGTAATAATTTCTCCTCTGGAGAAGGGTCAGACTCACCTTTAGGCGTGATTTTACCGATCAAGATATCACCACCACCAACTTCAGCACCAATACGGATAATACCGTTTTCATCTAAGTCTTTTGTCGCTTCTTCAGATACGTTAGGAATATCAGCTGTTAACTCTTCTTCACCACGTTTTGTATCACGAACTTCAAGTTCGAATTCTTCAATGTGAAGAGAAGTAAACCAGTCTTCTTTTGCTACACGCTCAGAAATTACGATCGCATCCTCAAAGTTATATCCTTGCCAAGGCATGAACGCTACTTTTAAGTTACGACCTAAAGCTAATTCACCATTTTCAGTAGCATAACCTTCACACAATACCTGTCCTGGTTCAACTCGTTGACCTTTCTTAATGATAGGCTTCAAGTTCATACAAGTATTCTGGTTAGTTTTCTTGAATTTGATCAATTTATATGTTCTGACATCATCATCAAATGATACTAAACGATCATCATCGTTTCTGTCGTAACGGATTTTAATTTCATCAGCATCTACATATTCAACCACACCATGACCTTCGGCATTGATCAATGTACGTGAATCTTTCGCTACACGACCTTCAAGACCAGTACCTACGATAGGAGCCTGCGGACGCAATACAGGCACAGCCTGACGTTGCATGTTGGATCCCATCAATGCACGGTTGGCATCATCGTGCTCCAAGAAAGGAATCAATGAAGCCGCAATAGATGTAATTTGGTTTGGAGCAACGTCCATATAGTCAAGCATTTCGGGCTCGATAATTGGGAAGTCACCTTCGTATCTGGCTTTTACTTTTGCATCTTCAAAATTACCTTTGTCATCATACAAAGCATTTGCTTGCGCAATTGTTTTACCATCTTCATCCTCAGCTGACAAGTATACCACAGGTTGGTCTACAACAACAACACCATCTTTTACCTTACGGTAAGGAGTTTCAATAAAACCTAAATGGTTGATTTTTGCATGTACAGCCAAAGAAGAAATCAAACCGATGTTTGGTCCCTCTGGTGTTTCGATTGTACAAAGACGACCGTAGTGTGTATAGTGAACGTCACGAACCTCGAAACCTGCGCGCTCACGAGAAAGACCACCTGGACCTAAAGCTGACAAACGACGTTTGTGCGTAATTTCAGCAAGAGGGTTAGTTTGGTCCATGAACTGAGATAACTGGTTGGTACCGAAGAACGAATTGATTACTGACGATAAAGTACGTGCATTAATCAAATCCGTTGGTGTAAACACCTCGTTATCTCTGATGTTCATACGCTCACGGATTGTACGCGCCATACGAGATAAACCTACACCAAATTGAGCATATAATTGCTCACCAACTGTACGTACACGACGATTTGACAAGTGGTCAATATCATCCACCTCAGCTTTGGAGTTGATCAAGTTGATCAAATACTTCACGATTGCAATGATATCTTCACGCGTCAAGACCTTGGTCTCATCCGGTGTACCCAATTTCAACTTACGGTTGATACGGTAACGACCTACATCACCTAAGTCATAACGTTTATCAGAGAAGAACAAACGATCGATGATACCACGAGCAGTTTCCTCATCTGGTGGTTCAGCGTTACGCAATTGACGATAGATATGCTCTACCGCCTCTTTTTCTGAATTGGAAGTATCTTTTTGTAAAGTATTATATATAATAGAATAATCTGCATTATTTGACTCATCGTCTTTCGCTAAGATAATAGACTTAACGCCAGCTTCGATAATCAAATCAATGTGATCTTCTTCTAGAACAGTTTCACGTTCAAGGATAATTTCGTTACGGTCGATAGATACTACTTCACCAGTATCCTCATCCACGAAATCTTCTACCCATTTTTTTAATACCCTAGCCGCAAGACGACGGCCAACATATTTCTTAAGACCAGATTTACTAACTTTTACTTCATCAGCTAGGTCAAACAATTCTAGGATATCTTTATCTGAATCGTAACCGATCGCACGCAATAAGGTAGTTACTGGGAATTTCTTTTTACGGTCGATATAAGCGTACATGACGTTGTTTACGTCTGTAGCGAATTCGATCCAAGACCCTTTGAAAGGAATTACCCTTGCAGAATAAAGTTTAGTACCATTTGTGTGTCTACTTTGACCAAAGAAAACGCCCGGTGAACGGTGTAATTGCGATACGATGACACGCTCTGCACCATTTACCACGAAAGTACCTTTAGGAGTCATATAAGGGATAGTCCCTAAATATACATCCTGAACAATAGTTTCGAAATCTTCGTGTTCTTCATCATTACAAGATAACTTTAACTTAGCCTTTAAAGGAACGCTATAAGTCAAGCCGCGTTCGATACACTCTTGGATATCATAACGTGGTGGATCAATGAAATAATCCAAAAACTCTAGCACAAAAATGTTTCTTGAATCAGAAATAGGGAAGTTTTCCGAGAATACCTTGAACAGCCCTTCCTGATGGCGGTTGTCAGAAGTAGTTTCTAATTGAAAAAACTCCTTGAAAGATTCCAATTGCACATCTAAGAAATCTGGATATTCCAATACTTTCTTACTTGTTGCAAAGTTTATTCTTTCTTGTTGAATATTATTGTTTGCCAAGGGAATATGAATTTTAGTTTTAAAAAAACTGCGCTTACATGCATGCTGTAAACCACATGTCCACTGTGCCCAGCATATACACAGCATAGTGGCGTATTGATATAAATAGGAATAGACTCTGACGAAAAATCGTCAGAGTCTAAACCTTTTCGGGCTAATTAGTTGAGATTATTTAATCTCAACAACAGCACCAGCTTCTTCTAATTGTTTTTTCAAAGCTTCTGCTTCGTCTTTAGATACACCAGCTTTCAATTCTTTAGGTGCTCCGTCAACTAAATCTTTAGCTTCTTTCAAGCCTAATCCAGCTAAATCTTTAACCAATTTAACTACAGCTAATTTTTGACCACCAGCTTCTTTCAAGATAACGTCAAATGAAGTTTTCTCTTCTGCAGCAGCAGCACCACCTTCAGCTGGAGCAGCAGCTACAGCAACAGCAGCAGCAGCAGGCTCGATGCCATACTCGTCTTTTAAGATATCAGCTAATTCTTTAACTTCTTTTACTGTTAAGTTAACTAACTGTTCAGCAAGTTGTTTTAAATCTGCCATTTTATTTTGAATTTTTGAATGTACTTTGTAAAAATTGTTAATTAAATTGTAACGAATAATTCTGTTCTAGAGGATTCGTTAACCTCTTTCTTCTAAAGCTTTTACTAAACCTGCAACAGTATTTCCTCCTGATTGAAGAGCCGAAATAACATTTTTCGCAGGTGACTGCAATGCCGCGATAACGTCAGCAATAAGTTCGTTTTTAGATTTAAGATTAACTAATGCAGTTAATTGATTATCTCCTACGAATGCTGTTGCCTCAATGAAAGCCGCCTTTAACAACGGTTTCTCACCTGTTTTGCGCAATTCTTTGATCAGTTTTGCAGGTGCATTAGCGACTTCAGAAAACATCATTGTAGACGCACCTTTAAGCGTTCCAAAAATATCTTCTTCTTCAACACCAGCTTCGATCAATGCTTTCTTAATTAAAGTGTTTTTAACAGCTTTAATTTCGATACCTTGCTCAAAACATTTACGACGAATGTTATTCACTTTTTCAACTGACAACTCAGCAGTATCGGCAATATAGAAGTTACCGTAAGATTTAATCTGTTCGGCCAAAGCTTGAACAATTTCTTGTTTTTCTTCTTTTCTCATGATTAAATACCTGCTACTGATTTAGTCTCAATATGAATACCAGGACTCATAGTTGAGGAAATGTGAATACTTTTAAAGTAAGTTCCTTTAGCTGCAGATGGTTTCAAACGTGCTAGAGTTTGTAATACCTCTAATGCGTTATCATATATTTTATCTGCATCGAACGACGCTTTACCAATAGAAGTATGGATGATACCGGTTTTGTCAACTTTGAAATCGATCTTACCACCTTTTACATCTGTTACAGCTTTACCAACTTCTGTTGTAACTGTACCAGTTTTAGGGTTAGGCATCAAGTTTCTTGGACCTAAAATACGACCCAATTTACCAACTTTAGCCATAACACTAGGCATAGTAATAATGATATCAACGTCAGTCCAACCACCTTCAATTTTGCTGATGTAATCATCTAAACCTACGTAATCTGCACCTGCTGCTTTAGCTTCTTCTTCCTTATCAGGAGTACACAAAACTAAAACGCGAACAGTTTTACCAGTACCGTGAGGTAATGTTGCAATACCACGCACCATTTGATTTGCTTTACGAGGATCTACGCCCAAACGAACGTCGATATCCACAGAAGCATCAAATTTGGTCAATGAGATTTCTTTAACTAAAGCCGAAGCTTCTTTTAAAGAGTATGCTTTACCAGCTTCAATTTTGGATAGTGCCGCTTTTTGATTTTTTGTTAATCTAGCCACTTTTCTTAAATTGATTTCTTAATTAATTGTTCCAAGGAGCATTACCGGATACAGTAATACCCATACTACGTGCTGTACCAGCTACCATTCTCATAGCAGCCTCTACAGTAAATGCATTTAAATCAGGCATTTTATCTTTAGCGATTGTCTCAACTTGTTCCCAAGTGATAGCCGCAACCTTCTTACGGTTAGGCTCGCCAGATCCACTTTTTAATTTAGCAGCGTCTTTCAACTGAACTGCTACCGGTGGAGTCTTGATGATAAAATCAAATGACTTATCCGCGTAAACTGTAATGACAACAGGTAATACTTGACCTGGTTTGTCTTGCGTACGAGCGTTAAACTGCTTACAGAAATCCATGATATTCACACCTTTAGCACCTAATGCAGGTCCTACTGGAGGTGAAGGATTCGCAGCTCCGCCCTTAACTTGTAATTTTACTAACGCACTGACTTCTTTTGCCATTTTGTTTTGAATTTAATTTTGTTAAATGTCTGTTAGTAAGTTGGAAGCAAATAACGTAACATTCATCGATCAGGACGTAACACCCCAACCGAGGTGCAAAGTTAATAAGAAGATTTGAATCCTGCAAGTATCTAACTTTTAATTTTTCAGGAATTTATGTTTTTTTTCTAAAGCCAGCCAAAATTACAAAACCTCTCAAAGGCTTTTTATTTTTATATGAACAACCTATTCGTCCGCGACTCATCAAAAACAAAAATTACAATATGACATTAACACAAACCCTAAACTATAGACCATGCTTGACATGGCAAGATCGTATCAGACAAAAGAGGGAGAGCCTAAGGATATCTCAAGAGGCAGTTGCCTATGTGTTGGATATGTCACAGGCAGCTTATTCAAAAATAGAACGGAATGAGACTAAAATAAAAGTAGATCAGTTATACAAAATAGCAGATTACTTTTGGAATTAGTGTTTACGAATTATTACCACCTTCATTAGCCAGTGACATTACCGGAGAAAACCTATTAAGCTTATTATATCTTATATCAATCGCTGGCTTAAAAAAGACAGTAGGACTATTTAAAGTCAAATTAAGATGCCTTTAAAAAGAATCGCTGCCCCACTTCTTGGCTAAAAGCAAAAAAAGCCTCCCAATTTTCATGGAAAGCTTTTCTCTATCATTAATTACTAATCTTACTCTTTTTCTACTTGCATGTAGTTCAATTCAAGTGGCGTCTTACGACCGAAGACCTTCACCATGACGATCAGTTTCTTCTTGTCTTCATGAACCTCTTCAATTTCACCTGTAAAACCGTTAAAAGGACCATCGTTTACTTTTACAGTTTCACCAACGTAGTAAGGAACATTAATGGTTTCACCTTGTTCAGCCATTTCATCAACCTTACCTAAGATACGGTTAACTTCTGCTTGGCGTAAAGGGACAGCGTTACCAGCTTTATCTCCCAAGAAACCAATTACGCTATTGATATTCTTAATGATATGCTCCAACTCTCCATCCAATGCCGCTTCTAACAAAACGTATCCAGGGTAGTAGTTACGTTCTTTAGCGACCTTCTTACCATCGCGCATCAAGTAATATTTTTCCATTGGAATCAACACTTGAGGAATCAAGTGTTCAATACCTAAACGACTAACCTCGGCATCAATATATTGCTTTACTTTCTTCTCTTTCCCACTTACAGCACGAACTACGTACCATTTTAAACCTTGATCTGCCATAAATAAATACTATTGAAAATTAAGAAGCAATACCGTACAAGAACTCTAACCCTACACTTGAAGCCTTATCCATTACAAAGACTACCAATGCAATAAGAAGAGATGCAACAAGCACAATAACAGCTGAACTTTGCAACTGAGACCATGTAGGCCAAGTCACTTTCTCAGTGATCTCTACATAAGAGTCTTTAAAAAAATCAAGTACTTTTGCCATTTTAGTTTATCTGTTTTTATAAGCACGGGCACCAGGACTCGAACCCAGACCAAAGGTTTTGGAGACCTTCGTTCTACCTTTAAACTATGCCCGTGTATTTCTTATTTTGTGATGCAAATATAGTGTTTTAAACCACTTTCTGCAAATCTTTTTTAACTTTTTTTTATTCTAATCCGATAAATCGTTTATCGAAAAAATAAGCTAATCAACCTCAGTCGATTAGCTTATTTTATATTTTTCTAGATCTTTACAGACTAGATGATTTCAGTTACCTGACCAGCACCTACTGTACGACCACCCTCACGGATAGCGAAACGTAGACCTTTTTCCATTGCAATAGCAGAAATTAATTTCACGCTGATTGTAACGTTATCACCTGGCATAACCATTTCAGTACCTTCTGGTAAAGAGATCTCTCCAGTTACGTCAGTTGTACGGAAATAGAATTGAGGACGGTATTTGTTGAAGAATG
>RCUL01000701.1_pt1 | contig 14883 bp, 9 predicted proteins | sample 2167521 | NCBI WGS metagenome assembly RCUL01 (sample SAMN09932745, study PRJNA488358) | compost metagenome | feature: garden; material: soil; isolation source: compost soil in acetic acid-enriched culture | place: Germany: Experimental Botanical Garden Goettingen | collected 2016-01-27
ACCAGTGGTTCAGCGTGCAGGCCGGCAGCCCGCTGCCGGGCGGTCTGGAGCGCGTGCAGGCGCTGATGCACCACCCGGCCTTCACCCTGAAGAACCCCAACAAGGTGCGTGCGCTGATCGGCGCCTTCGCCAACCAGAACCACGTCAACTTCCACCGCCTCGACGGCGCCGGCTATCGTTTCCTCGCCGACCAGATCATCGCCCTCAATGCCCTCAACCCGCAGATCGCTTCCCGCCTGCTGACCCCGCTGACCCGCTGGCGCAAGTTCGACAGCGCCCGCCAGGCGCTGATGCGCGGCGAGCTGGAGCGCATCCTGGCCAGCGGCGAGCTGTCCAGCGACGTGTTCGAGGTGGTGAGCAAGAGCCTGGCGTAAGCCGGGCTCTCCAGAGTTACTCGGGGTTTGTCACCGTTCTGGATCTTTGGCAAGTGTTCCGCCGGGTAATGAGGAGTTGGACTGGGTGGTGGCTGCAGGACCGGCGGTGTGATGGGAGAGGCCGCTCGCGTGGCCGCTCCTGTGATGGCAATTGACTCAAGGATGATCAATGCGCGTACTCGTGCTGGGCGGTCTCGGCAACTTCGGTGCCCGGATCTGTAAACGGCTGGCGCTGGAGCCAGGTATGGAGGTCTTGGCCGGCTCGCGGAATCTGCCTGCCGACACGCCGTTCGCTGACAGCCCGGTGCGGCTGGTGCGGCTGGACATGGACGCGGCCGATTTCCAGCCCCAGTTGCTGGACCTCGGCGTCGATCTGCTGATCCATTGCGCCGGGCCTTTCCAGCAGCAGGGCTATCGGGTGGCCGAGGCCTGCTGCGCAGCGGGCGTGCACTACATCGATATCGCCGATGGCCGCGACTTCGTTGCCGGCTTTCCTGCGGCAATGGCCGCCAGGGCCGAAACGGCCGGGGTATGCCTGATTTCCGGGGCGAGCACGGTGCCGGCGTTGTCGTCCGCCGTGGTGGATAGCCTGGCCAGGCGTTTTGCGAGCATCGACGGCATCAGCGTGGCGATTGCGCCGGGCCAGCAGGCACCACGTGGCGTGGCGACCATGCGCGCGGTGCTCAGCTACGCGGGCAAGCCTTTCAAGCGCCTGAGCAACGGCGCCTGGCGGACGGTTTATGGCTGGCATGATCTGCGCGCCATCCGCTTTGCCGGGCTGGGCACGCGCTGGGGCGCGGCCTGCGACATTCCCGACCTCGAGCTTTTTCCGCAGCGCTATCCCACGGTCAAGACCATCGAGTTTCGTGCCGCCCTGGAGTTGCGCATCCAGCATCTCGTCCTGTGGGGGCTGGCGGGGCTTCGCCGGCTGGGCGTCGGCTTGCCGCTGGAGCGCTATGCGCCTCAACTGGAAGCCTTCACACGCCGCTATCTCGACCGTTTCGGCGGCGACCGCGGCGGGATGATGGTCCGGGTCAGCGGCCGGCGCCCGGATGGCTCGCCGGGCTATGTCACCTGGCATCTGACCGCACCGGACGGCAACGGCCCGGAAATCCCCTGCATGGCGGCGGTGCTGCTGGCGTTGCGGATGGCCGCCAGCGGCCCGCCTGCCAGCGGTGCCTTTGCCTGCATCGGCCTGTTGGAGCTGGACGCGTTCGAGCCGGAGTTCCGGCGCTGGGGCATCACCACCGAGCTGGAGGAGGGCGGCTCTCGATAGGTCCTTCTGATTGCCCGCCGGCGCACCGGGTTGCCTGGGACGACAGCCCGCGGCTGGTGGAGAGCGAGTTCCCTATGGATTTCGATGCCCTCCGGGAGGTAAGCGCAACGAGTTGTGCACCAGCGCACAGTCTGGAGCCTGCCAATCGCCCGGCGGCAATTGCAAAATGCAGCCTCTCCAACCAGAGCCTCAGGCAGGGACGCATGCGAGGGCCGCAACTCCAGAACCCCCAGGGTGCGCTCTGCGCCTGCCTTTCTCTCACTCCCCCATCTTCCAGCCGTCTCCCGCCGCTTTTCCGTTACTTGACGTGCTGTCAGGCGGCGACGAGAGCAACCTGACAACTTCGGAATAAGCGCCATCACCGGCCGCTCATTGATCGACACAAGGAGTGTTTATGAGCAAAGAAGCAATCGACGTGAACGACGAAGACCAACTGGTGGACCTGCTGGTCCGCACCATGGCGGAAATCGAGGCCGAAGAGGAAGCCGAGCGCCAGGCCCGGGCCAACCTGCCGGCACTCGACCCGGCCCAGGCGCCGCTGGCCGAGCTGTATCGCCGTATCGACGACACGCTGGAGCGCGCGGCCTTCGCCCGCATCCTCGCCGAGCGGGTGCAGGACGGCCGGACCGCGGAAGTGGCCGAATTCTTCCGCACCTGCGAGGAGCGCTGCCTCAACATCCTGTCGCACCTGAGCAACGACGACGCGCCCTGGCTGGCGAGCACCGAGACCTGGCTGGCCTTCGCCCGCATGACGATTCCGCGCGGCCAGTTGTACCACTGCTCTCGCGAGATCCCCCGGCGCAGCCCCGAACTGGCCGTTGAGCTGCGCGCTCTGGCCGACGGCTGGCTGGCCCGTGCCCGCGCCGAGCAGCTGCCGGGCCACCAGTGTGTAGGCCTGGTGCTGGCGCGTATCCTGCCCCTGCTGTGGTATCCGGAAATGTCGCGCGAGGATTGCCTGGCGCACATCGAGTGGGCGCTCGCCCTGCGCGCGGAAGTCGGCAGCGACTACAACACCGGCTGGTATCCCTTCATCGGAGGGCTGGGCGAAGCGGCCGATCTGATCGCGCTGGCCGAGCGCGGCGGGCGCCTGTGTAAGGACGTGCTGGAGGTGTACCGCAAGCGGGTCGAGGACGTACCCGCACCGCACGGCTGGGCGCCGTGGCACGCATTCTTCGCCCTTCATCCCGAACTCTACGACGACAACGCCTTCCGCGACCCCGGCCTGATCGAGCTGCGCTGGTCGGGGGCCAGTGCCGAGCGACGCCAACAACTGGCCGATCAGCTGTTCAGCTGTCTCAGCTACCACGACCGGGCCGAGCGCGAATACACCTTCGCGGTGTTCGACCGCCTGGTGCGCGAGGACGCCGAGCCCTTCGTCGCGCAGCTGCGCGAGTGGGGGCGCTACGACATCAGCTTCAACCTCGCCTGGAAGGTGTGCACCGAGCCGTACCCCGAGCTGCTGCCGCTGATGCTGCCGGCGATTGCCTCGCGCTGCGAGAACGACAGCGAGGCCAGCCGCTACCGGCGCATCGTCCGCCACCTCGTTGCCAGCCGCCCGGACGACCTGACCCAGGTGCCGACCAAGGAGCTGGTCTATCTGCTGCCGACCCTCGACGCCGCGAGCCTGAAAGCCACGCTGCCGGTGCTCACCAAGGTGGTGGCGGGCAGCAGCTCCAAGGCGCTGCGCGACGCGCTGACCGGGATAGCCGCCCGCTTCGTCCCTGCCGATCTGGTCGCCGCCGGTTGGCTGCGCAAGCCGCCGAAGAATCTGCTGCTGGCTTGCCGCGACGTTCTGCTCGCCCATCCCGACCCGACCGCCGCGCCCTTGCTGGCCGAGTTGCTGGCCGGCGGCAAGCTCGATGCGGCCTCGGCCAGCATGGTCGAGGAGCGGCTGCAACATCTCGGGCAGGGCGCCGCCGGTCCGACCGAAAACGCCTCGGGCGAGGCCGCGCCGGCCGCCGACCCCGCCGCCGCGCTGGCCGCCGTCGAAGCCCAGGCCGCCACCGTCAAGCGCATCGCCGCCAGCGTGAAGCACTACGACAGTCCCGAACTGCTGGCCCTCTGCGCGCCGCTGTCCGAGCACGCCGCCCGCGTGCTGCTGCACCTGGCCGCCACCGCCGAGGAAGGCCTGCCGCCGCTGGTCGACAAGCTGATGGCCCCGATAGCGGCGGAGAACCGCGCCCGCCTGGCGCTGGCGCTGGCTGAGGTCTGGATCGCCAGCAACGGCGACCCCAAGCTGCGCTGGGCGCTGAAGCTGCTGCCGGGCAACGCCGACGACCGGGTGGTGGACCAACTGGTCGCCGCCATCAACGCCTGGAACAAGCCGCGCCTGCAGCGCGCCGCCGCCGCCACCGAGCAGCTCGGCGAGGTCGATACCCTGTATGCGCTGCTGCGCGTGCAGGAGATCGCCGAGTCGCGCAAGCTCAAGGACATGGTGGTGAGCAGCGCCCGCCAGGCCCTGCGCGCCGCCGCCCGGCGCCGGCAGATGAGCGTGCCCGAACTGTTCGACGAACTCACCCCGGACTTCGGCCTGGGCGAGGGGCTGACGCTGACCGTCGGCCCCAACGCCTACCGCGTCGAGCTGCAGGGCGACCTGTCGCTGCGCGTCGTCAACGACAAGGGCAAGGCCGCCAAGTCGATCCCGGCGGTGAAGGACGTCGCACTCAAGCCCGAGTGGGAAGCCGCCAGCGCCAAGCTGAAGGGGCTGGCGAGCAACCTGAAGACCGTGGTCAAGCAGCAGGCGCCGCGCATGTACGCCGCGCTGGTCACCGGCAAGCGCTGGCCGCTGGCGCGCTGGCAGCGCCTGTTCGTCCAGCACCCGCTGCTGCGCATCGTTGGCCGCAGCCTGATCTGGCGCGCCGAGGAGGCGCCGGAGCTGGCGCGCAGCAGCTTCCGCCTCGCCGAGGACTTCTCGCTGGTGGACGTGGAAGACGAGGTGCTCGGTCTGCCCGAGGGCTGCAGCGTCAGCCTGTGGCACCCGGCCACCGCCGAGGCGGGCGAGCTGGAGGCCTGGCAGGCCTATTTCGCCGACTACGAGATGGAGCCGATGGTCGACCAGCTGGGCGCCTGCGCCGAGCTGCCGCCGGCCGAGCTGTTCAAGGACGAGCAGTTGCTCGCCCCGCCCGGACTGGTGGTGGCGCAGGAGCAACTGGCCGGCCTGGCGAAGAAGTGGGGTTACCGCCCCGGCCCGGTGGGCGACGGCCCGAGCATCAACGAGCACACCTGGCGTCTGCCGGCGCTGGAACTCAGCATCGAGCTGCACCACGGCTACTTCCCGCCGTGGATGGACATCGGCACTCCGGTGGAGATCGAGTGCTTCATGGTGCGCGACCTCAGCCAGGGCTGGGCCTGGATCAAACCCGCCGACCTGCCCAAACCGCTGCAGGCCACGCTGATGGGGCAGATCCGCGCCCTGCAGGCCAAGGCCAGCGAAGCGCAGACCAAATGAGTAGGCCGGCCCCGGCCCGTGCTACAGCACGGGCCGACCGGCAACCTCTCCATGTTTCCGAAGCAAGCAAGGAAGTGACTGATGGAAATCTTCAAACGTGTCATGGCCTGCGCCGAGCGCCACAACCCGCCGGCGGCGGCCCATGCGCAGCTGAGTGAGGTGGTCAGCCTGTACGAGGAGTAGGAAACGACCTCCGCATCGAGAGCAGGGCTGACCGCGAGGAGCGGCGGCCCCGCCATTTCCCAAGGATCAGGAACGAACATGAGCGAACGCGATTGCACCCATGCCCCGCTGGCCGAACTCCTGGCGCAGGTGGGCGACACCTTCGACTTCTCCGCCTTCGCCGGCATCCTCGTCGAACGCCTGCGTAACGGCCGCGCCGACGAGGTAGCCGATTTCATCGGCACCCTTTACTCCCTGTATCGCCTGAACGACGAGCAGGCGCCCTGGAGGCGCGACCCCGACCTGTGGCTGGAACTCGCCCGCCTGACTGTGCCTCGCGGTGTGCTGCTCGAGGGCGATGCCCGGCGCGGCCGTGAGCTGTCCCGTGAAATGCAGGCGATGGCGCGGGACTGGCTGGCCGGAAGCGGCGACAGGCCGTCCTGGGAAGTGCTCGGCCTGTTCCGCAAGCAGTACTATTGGTTCTGGTACGAGGGCATGCCGCGGGAGGAGGTGCTCTCGCTGATCGAGTGGCTGCATGAGGTCCGCACGACGGCCGGCCTGCAGCCGACCGACTACCCCGACGACGTCTGGGGGCCGCTCATCGCGACGCTGGACGACGCGGACCTGCTCGCCCTGGCCGAGCAGGGGGGCGCGCTTTACCGGGATGTCGTCAACTCCTACCGTTGGCGTCACTACCGCAAGCCGACCCGCCAGCGCTGGGCGCCGTGGCACGCCTTTTTCGAGCGTCATCCGCAGCTCTACGATCTGGAGCCGGTGCACGACGACCCGGAGCTGATCGCGCTGCGCTGGGCACAAGGTGCCGACGAGACGCGACGCGGCGAGTTGGCCCAGGCGCTGCTGAGCTACGCCGAGCGCAGGCCCCAAGCCCATTTCCTGGCCCAGCTCGACCGCCTGGTTCGCCAGGATCCGGCGACCTTCGTGCGCCAGTTGAGCGAGCGTCCTTACCTGTTCGACGTGGGCATCGCGGAAAAGATCTGGGCCGAGCAGTACCCCGAACTGCTGCCCCTGCTGTTGCCCGGCATCGTGAAGGCGTCCAAGCCCGGCGCTTACCTGAAGGTCTTGCAGCCGCTGCTCGCCGCCCGCCCGGATGCCGTTTTGGAAATACCCGCGGCCAAGCTCGCCGGCATCCTGCCGCTGCTGGAGGCCGAGCGCTTCAGGAGCCTGCTGCCCCAGCTCGGCAAGGTGCTGGCGGGCAGCAGCTCCAAGGCCCTGCGCGAGGCGATGGCCCGGGCTGCGCAAGTGCTGAGCCCCGACGAGATCGCCGCGACCGGCTGGCTGACGGTGCGCACCAAGAACCTGCAACTGGCCTGCCGCGACCTTCTGCTGGCCCATCCCGATCCGGCGGCGGCATCCCTGTTGGTCGAGCTGCTGGCCGGGGGCGGGCTGGATGCGGGGTCGGCCAGTGTGCTGCAGGCCCGTCTGCAGGCGCAGGGGCTGCTCGCCTCGGGCGCGGGTGCCGCCGAGCCGGCGTCGTTGCAGGCCCTCGAAGCCCAGGCCGCCGGGGTGAAACGCATCGCCGCGGCGGTGAAGCACTACGACGCCCCGGAGCTGCTGGCCCTCTTTGCGCCGCTCTCCGAGCATGCGACGCGGGTACTTCTGCACCTGGCGGCCACCGCGGAAGGCGAGCTGTCGCCGCTGGCGAAGCAACTGCTGGCTGCCATCCCCGCGGAAAACCGCGCCCGTCTGTCCCTGGCGCTGACGCAGGCCTGGGTCGCCCTCGACGGCGATCCCAGGCAGCGCTGGGCGCTCAAGCTGGTGGCGGGCAATGCCGACGACCGGGTTGTCGACACCCTGGTGGCTGCGATCCTCGCCTGGGGCAAGCCGAAGAAGCAGCGCGCGGTGGTCGCGGTCGGCCAGCTCGGCGCGCTGGACACCCCATACGCGCTGGCGCGGGTGCTGGAGTTGTCGTCCTCGCGCAGGCTCAAGGATCTGGTCATCGAGGCCACCCAGGACACGCTGGAGGAGGCCGCCCGCCGCCGCGGTCTCGGCCTGGCGGAGCTGCACGACGAGCTGACCCCCGACTTCGGCCTGGGCGAGGGCGTCACGCTCGCGGTCGGCCCGCATAGCTACCGCGTCGAACTGCAGGGCGATCTGTCGCTGCGGATCGTCAACGACAAGGGCAAGGCGTCGAAGAGCCTGCCCGCCGTGAAGGATGCCGCGTTGAAACCCGAGTGGGAGGCCGCCAGCGCCCGGTTGAAGACCCTCGCCAGCGGCCTGAAGGCGGTGCTCAAGCAGCAGGGGCCGCGCCTGCAGGCGGCGCTGATGACCGGCAAGAGCTGGCCGCTTGTGCGCTGGCAGCGCCTGTTCGTGCAGCATCCGCTGCTGCGCATCGTCGGCCGCAGTCTGATCTGGCGGGTGGAGGGCACGCCGCTGAGCTTTCGCATCGCCGAGGACTTCAGCCTGGTGGATGTCAATGACGATCCGGTCAGCCTGCCGGCGGACGCGGCCATCAGCCTGTGGCACCCGGCCAGCGCCGAGCCCGGCGAGCACGAGGCCTGGCAGAGCTATCTGGACGACTACGAACTCACCTCGCTGGTGGAGCAGGTGGGGGCGCCATGCCAACTGCCCGTCCCGGCGCAGTGCCAGGGCAATGAACTGCATCCGCCCGCTCCGCTGGAGATAACCCAGGGCGCGCTGTCCGGTCTGCTCGGCAAGTGGAATTATCGGCCCGGCCCGGTCGGCGATGGCCCTGGCATCTACGAACACAGCCTCGACCTGCCCGCCGCCCAGCTGTATATCCAGCTGCACCATGATCGCTACATGCCATATATGGACCTGGGCAACCGAGTCGCCATCGAGCATCTGACGGTCTACGACACTCGCCAGCGCGATGAAAACAGGCGCTGGCGGGTCATTCCGCCCGCCGACCTGCCCAAGCCGCTGCAGGCCACCCTGATGGGCCAGTTGCAGGCAATGGCCGCCAAGGCCGCCCCGGCAAAAGGAGAGGCCTGATGGCCAGTCGATCCGCGAAAACCCCGGAAACCACGCAGCCGGCCCAGCGTCTGCCCGCCGAGCTGGCTCACGCCGAGGAGCTTGCCGCGCTGCGCGAGGCCGACGACGGTCCGCGCCCGGAGGGCTGGCGCCTGAGTCCGCGCGCGGTGCGCACCTTCATCCTCGGCAGCGGACGCGACCGACGCATCGCCCGCAAGATCCACGGCAACGACGCGCTCGTCGAGCGCGCCATCGTCACCCTGACCGGCCAGCGCGGGCTGATGCTGGTGGGCGAGCCGGGCACCGCCAAGTCGCTGCTCTCCGAGCTGCTGGCGGCGGCGATCAGCGGCGACAGCACGCTGACCGTGCAGGGCGGCGCCGGGGTGGTGGAGGAGCAGATCCGCTACGGCTGGAACTACGCGCTGCTGCTGCGCGACGGCCCCGGCCCGGCGTCGCTGGTGCCGGGGCCGCTGCACCGGGCGATGGCCGGCGGCGGCCTGCTGCGCTTCGAGGAAATCAGCCGCTGCGTCACCGAGGTGCAGGACTGCCTGGTGCCGGTGTTGTCCGAGCGGCTGCTGCACATCCCCGAACTGAAGGACGTGCAGCCGTATCTGCTCGCCCGGCCCGGCTTCAACGTCATCGCCACGGCCAACCTGCGCGACCGCGGGGTCAACGAGATGTCCGCCGCGCTCAAGCGCCGCTTCAACTTCGAGACCATGCGCCCGCTCGACGGCATCGAGGCACAGGCCAGGCTGATCGGCGAGGAAGTGGCGCGCGAGCTGGTCGCCCAGCGCATCGGCACCGAAGTGCTGCCGCAGGTGCTGACCCTGCTGGCCACCGCATTTCACGAGCTGCGCGCCGGCATGGTCGAGGGCACCGCCATCGAGCGTCCCGGCACCGTGCTGTCCACCGCCGAGGCGATCAGCGTGGCCTGCAACGCGGCCGCCGACTGCTGGTACTTCGGCGAGCAGCGCCTGCGCCCGGCGCATCTGGCGCGCTACCTGGTGGGCACGGCGATCAAGGACGACGACGAGGATCGCCGGCGCTTCGCCGAGTACCTGCGCATCGTCGCCCGGCGCCGGGCCGGCAGCGAGGACTGGCAGGACTTCGTCGCCGGTGGCCAGGGTGCTTGAGGCGGCGCAGGCACTGCACCTGCTGGCGCCCATGGCGAACCTGCGGCTGGCGCCGGTGCGCCACCACAGCCCGCGCTGCGCCCGCCACCTGCGCGCGCTGATCGAGGCGTTCGCCCCCGACACCCTGCTGATCGAAGGTCCGCAGGAACTCGACGCCCTGTTGCCGGCGCTGCAGCACGCCAAGGCGCAGCCGCCGCTGGCGGTGTACCTGCACGCTGCGGTCGGTCGCGGCGAAGACGAGCTGCGCTGTCGCGGCTACATCCCCTTCGCCGAGTTCTCGCCGGAGTGGGTGGCGCTGCGCGCGGCCGGCGGGCTGGGCGCGGCGGTGCGCTTCATCGACCTGCCCTACGGCGCGCGGTTGGGACTGTCCGCGCAACTGGAGTTCTTCGCCACCGCACCCGAGCCGACGCTGGACGCCGAGCCGCCGCGGCAGGCGCCGGACGTGCTCGCCGGGCTGATCGAGGACGCCGGTTGCCGCGACTTCGACGAGTGGTGGGACCGCCACTTCGAGTCCGGCGTCGAACCGGCGACGGCGGCGGACTATTTCGCCGATCTGCTCGCCTTCAGCCTGCTGCTGCGCGCGCGCGGGGAGGGCGACGACGCCGAGAACGCTGCCCGCGAGGCGCACATGGCGGCGCAGGTGTGCGCTGCGCTCGACGAGGGGCGGCGCTGCCTGGTGGTCTGCGGCGGCTACCACGTGCCGGGCCTCCTCGCCGGCCTCGGCGAGCGGATGTCGGCCAGCGTGGGCGAGACGCTCGCCGCGCTGGGCTTCGCCAGCGCGCCGTCAGCGGTGCCGCGCGGCGCAGGACAGGACAGCTGCGAGGTCGGTGCCCATCTGATCGCCTACAGCCTGGAGCGGCTGGCGCGCGCCAGCGGCTACGCCGCCGGCTTGCCGGCGCCGGGCTATTACCAGGCGGTGTGGCAGGCCTGGGAGCGCGGCGCCGCGCAGCCCTACCGGGCCACCTGGCCGGCGCTGGCCGCGCGGCTGGCCAACCTGCTGCGCGAGCAGGGTCTGCCGGTCACCCTGCCGGATGCCCGCGAGGCGGTGGCCATGGCCGGCCGTCTGGCGGCGCTGCGCGGCTGGCGCGGCGGTCGGGCGGAGCTGGCCGAAGCCCTGCAGGCCACCCTGGTCAAGGACGCCGACGATGCCGGGCTGTTCGCCGGCGCCCTCGCCGAGCTGTTCGGCGGCAGCGCGTCGGGCCGCCTGCCGCCCAATGCGCCGCTGGCGCCGCTGCTGGTCGACGTGCAGGCCTTCTGCACGCGCTACCGGCTGCCGGCGCGGCTGGGCGGCGCGCAGCGCAAGGAGCTGGACATCTACCGCAGCGCGCGGCACCGGCTGATCTCCCAGGGGCTGCAGCGCCTGCGCTTTCTCGGCATTCCCTACGCCCAGCGCCTGGCCGGGCCGGATTTCGTCGCCGGCACGGATCTGGCCCGCGTGCGCGAAATCTGGGAGCTGGCCTGGCGGCTGGAAACCACCACCGCGCTGACCGAGGCGGCGCGCTACGGCGCCAGCCTGGAGGAGGCGGCGGTCAACCGCCTGCTGGAGCTGCTGGCCCAACCGGTGTCCGGCAACCCGGCGGAGCTGGTGCTGGAAGTGCTGGTGATGGGCCTGGAGGCGCTGGCCGAGCGGGTGCTCGATGCGGTGGCGCTGTGGCTCGAGCGCAGCTTCGACGCGCTGGCCCTGGCCCAGGCCGCCGGGCGCCTGGCGCTGGCCTACGAGGCGCGCAGCGCGCTGGGCGGGGTGGGTCTGGCGCGCCTGCAACCGCTTCTGGCGCGCGCCTTCGCCCAGGCCTGCCTGCGCCTGCCCGCGCTGGGCCAGGGCGATGCTGCGCACGCGGCCGCGGCGGTCGATGCGCTGGCCGATCTGCACGGCATGGTGCGCCGCGCCGCTGACTGGGCCGACGGCCCGCTGCTGTTCGACGCCTGTTGCGCGCTGCACGACGCCGAGGTGCCGGCGCCGGTGCGCGGCGCCGCGGCCGGGGTGCTGGCCATGACCGGGCGTTGGTCGGCCGCCGATACCGATCTTGCGCTGGCCGCGGTGCTGGGGCTGGCGCATACCGCGCCGCAGGCCATGGGCGAATACCTGCAGGGCTTCCTGCGCATCGCCCGCGGTTGGCTGCTCGGCCATCCACCCACGGTGCAGCGCCTGTCGGCGCGCATCGCGGCGTGGAGCGAAGAGGAGTTTCTCGACGGCCTGCCCGCGCTGCGGCTGGCCTTCAGCCAACTCACCCGCCGCGAGCTGCAGGCCTTCGCGCAGCTGCTGGTCGGCCGGGAGCAGGCGCCGGCGCTGCTTGCCGCGCGGGTGCCGGATGACGCCACGCTGCGCCGCAGCCAGGCGCTGGCCGCGCAGGTGACGGCGGTCATGCGACATTGGGGGTTCGATGACTGATTCGATCGCACGCCGCCGCTGGCGGCTGATCCTCGGCGCCGAGGCCGAGGCCGCGTTGGCTGAGAACGGCGCTGGGGTGCTGGACGACGGCGACCGCCGCCGCGACGCTGCCCTGGAATATCTCTACGGCCGCGAGTTCGAGGGGCGCGAGCGCGCCGGCGAGGACATGGACCGTTACGGCGGCATCGGCCGTCCCGACCCCGGCGCGGTGCGCTGGTTGGGCGAGGTGCGCAAGCTGTTCCCGCGCTCGGTGGCCGAGGTGCTGCAGCGCGATGCGCTGGATCGCTACCGGATGAGCAGCCTGCTCGCCGATCCCCAGGTGCTGGCCCAGGCCACGCCGAGCATCGAGCTGGTGCAGACGCTGATGGCTGTGCGCGAGCGCCTGCCGACGGCGGTGCACGCCGAGGCGCTGCGGCTGATCCGCCGGGTGGTCGAGCAACTGGAGGAGAGGCTGGCGCCGCGCCTGCGCGCCGCCTTCGCCCCGCGGCGCAAGCGCCACGGTCGCGGCGGGCGGCCGCGCCTGGCCGATCTCGACTGGGCGCGCACCCTGCGCCACAACCTGCCCCACTATCAATTAAAGGACGATCAGTTAAAGAGCGGCCAGGTGGAGAATGGGGAGCTGGTGCTGGAGCGGCTGTTCTTCCATCCGCGCGAGGAGCGCCGGCTGCCCTGGCACCTGTGGCTGGTGGTGGATCAGAGCGGCTCGATGAGCGAGTCGGTGATCCACAGCGCGGTGATGGCCGGCATCTTCGCCCGCCTGCGCGCGGTGCGCACCCGCCTGCTGCTGTTCGCTGACGAGGTGGTCGACGTCAGCAGCCAGCTGCAGGCGCCGGAGCAGTTGCTGATGGGCGCGCAGATCGGCGGCGGCACCAACATCGGCGCGGCGCTGGCCGCGGCGTTCGCGCAGGTGGAGGTGCCGCGGCGCAGCGTGGTGGTGTTGATCTCCGACCTCTGCGAGGGCCACGATGCGGCGCGGGTGCTCGGCGAGGCGGCGCGCCTGGTCGGCAGCGGCGTCAGCGTGCTGGCGCTGGCCGCCCTCGACCGCCGCGGCAATCCCGACTACGACCGCGCGATGGCCGCACAGCTGGTCGCGCGCGGCGTGCCGGTGGCGGCGATGACGCCGGACCATCTGGTCGACTGGCTGGCCACAACCATGCAAGGACGCTGAACATGCTGCAGCAATGGCTACACGCCCTCGACGATGCCGCCATCGCCGACTGGGCCAACAAGGGCTTGCTCAAGCGCGGCGCCAAGGCGCTGGCCGCCTGCGACAGCGGGCAGTGGACGCTGGCGGCGGACGCCGCCGAGGCGAACATCGAAGGCCATACCCAGCGCCTGGGCGGCGTCGGTTTCGCCGCGCTGGCCTGCGACTGCCCGGCCTTCGGCCCCTGTCACCACCTGTGCGCCTTCCTCCTCGGCCTGCGCGAGCGGCTGCGCGCTCAAGCGGACGACGGCGATGCACCGGCCGAGTCGCCAGCGCCGGCTACCCCCTGGCTGGATGGCGATGCCGCGAGTGTCGAACAGGCCTTCGGCGCCGCCGCCACCCGCCGCGCCTTGCAATGGCTGGCGCGCAGCTTCGAGGCGGAGCTGGAGGAGGGCGACGCCAGCCTGGTCGGCCAGTTGCTCGACCCGGAGGAGGCCACCGTCCGCGTCCCTCGCGCCGGTGGGCTGGCGGCGGCCACCTGTACCTGCAAGGCGGCGAGCTGTGCCCATCGGGCGCTGGTGGTGCTGCAGGCGCGGCAGGCGGCCGGCGCGGCCATCCCGCAACTGCCGGCGCTCGGCCTGGAGGCGCCGGCACGGGCGCGGCTGGCGCAGCTGGAAGACTGGCTGGTCGCGCTGGTGCTGCAGGGCAGCGCCGGGGTCGGGCCGGCCTTCGTCGACCAGGGTGAGGCGCTGGCCACCGAGCTGCGCCAGGTCGACCTGCCGCGCCTGGGCGCGACCCTGCAGGGGCTGGTGCAGCTGCTGCGCGACGACCAGGCCCGCCGCGGCGGCGCCGCCGAACGCCTGCCGGATGCGCTGGCCGCGGTCTGGGTACTGGCCCGCGGCCTGCGCCAGGAACCGATGCCGCGGCCGTTCAGCGAACTGGCCGGGGTGCACCGGCGCAGCTACCGGCGCCTCGGCGGCCTGCTGCTGCACGGCGTCGGCGCCGAGGTGTGGGAAACCCTGGCCGGCCAGCGCGGCTTTTCCGTGCATTTCCATGCGCCGGAAACGGGGCGCTACTTCAGCTGGTCGGAGTCGCGCGCCCGCGACCTCGATCCGCAATGGCAACCCGCCGAGGCGCTCGAACAGGCGCGGCTGGCCGGCATTGCCGCGACCGCGCTGCTGCAGCGCGGCCACCGTCTGGAGTGCGGCTGGGCCAGCGCCGACGGCCGCCTGTCCGCCCGCGACGGCACCCGCCTGAGCGTTGCCGAAGGCGCGGCTCCGGCTTGCCCGACGGACGATCTGGCGACCCTGCTGCAGGGCCTCGGCGAGCGTCTGCGCGCCGACCCCTGGCAGCGCCCGCTGCCGCTGCTGGCGCGGCTGGCGGTCGGCGAAGTCGGCGAGCTGCTCAGCGACCGCGCCCTGCAGCGCTGGTCGCTGTCGCTGTGCGATCCGAGCGGCATCCCCTTCACCCTGCGCGGCGAGCTGGCCGGCTTCCAGGGCCTGGCCTGCCGCCAGCTGCAGGCCGGCCTGGCGGCAGGACGCGTGCCGAGCGAGGTGTTCGGCCGCCTCAGCCAGCAGGGCGGGCTCGTCGTCCTCGCGCCGATCAGCGTGCGCTGGGCCGGCGCGCCCGGCCTGCTGCACCTGAGCGCGCCCCGGCTCGCGGCTTCCCGAGGAGTTTCTCATGCCTGAGCAAGACAACCTTCAGGCCTGGCTGGACGCCGGCCAGCACTGGCTCGCCCGCGTGCAGGCCGCCGGTCTGTCCTGCGCCGGTCACCCCCTGCTGGCCGAGGGCCACGCCTGGCGCGCGCAGGGCGAACTGCTCGGCTGGGCGCCGGTGTGCCGTCTGCTGGACTTGGCGCTCGACGAGCAGGCAGCGCTGTCGTCGCGGGCACGGGCGCTGCTCGACCTGGTGGCGTGGGTGGCCACGGCGCGGCGCTTGGAGGCGGTGGCGGGGCTCAGCCCTGAAACAGCTCCACCAGCCAGTCGATGAACACCCGCAGGCGCGG
>RCUL01000705.1_pt1 | contig 14850 bp, 11 predicted proteins | sample 2167521 | NCBI WGS metagenome assembly RCUL01 (sample SAMN09932745, study PRJNA488358) | compost metagenome | feature: garden; material: soil; isolation source: compost soil in acetic acid-enriched culture | place: Germany: Experimental Botanical Garden Goettingen | collected 2016-01-27
CGCTCAACCATTGGTGCGCACGGCGCACCCTACGGGGCAACTTCCAAGTCCAAATGGGGTCGCTCCTACAGGATCAAGTGTGTAGCCCGGATGAAATCCGGGGAAAGTCCCGCCGCCTGCAGGTGCCCCACCCTGCGATGGGGCATGTGCGCCGCGGATACTCGCCAAGGGCGGCGAATGGTTCTGAAATCGCCTCTGCCAGGGCGGTTCCCGCCCGCTACGCCAACCCCGCCTTGGCCAGCACCGCCGCCTCGTCCACCGCATCCAGCTGCTCCGGTTTCAGGAAGCGCCGCGCGTAGTCCAGGTAGACCCCGGAGCGGATGAAGAGGCCGAACAGGTCCGGGTCTATGTGGGCGCCGCGGCACATGCCGGTCATGATGCCGAGGGCCTCGGAGAGGGTCTTGCCCTTCTTGTAGGGGCGGTCCACTGCGGTCAGGGCTTCGAAAATATCGGCGATGGCCATCATCCGCGCCGGCAGGCTCATCTCCTCGCGCTTGAGTCGCTTCGGATAGCCGGTGCCGTCCATCTTCTCGTGGTGCCCGCCGGCGATCTCCGCGACGTTCGCCAGGTGTTGCGGGAAGGGCAGGTGATTGAGCATCAGGATGGTCTGCACGATGTGGTGGTTGATGATGTAGCGTTCTTCCTCGGTCAGGGTGCCGCGACCGACGGAGAGGTTGTACAGCTCGCCGCGGTTGAACTTGTATTCGGGCACCTGGAGCTTGAAACCCCAGGGGTTGTCCGGCGCCATCAGTTCGCTGGCCGGGCGTTCGAAGATGTGGTCGGGGCGATCGGCCAGCAGCGTTTCCTCCACCGGCAGCGGCTGTGGAGACGTCCGGGCCAGGCGCTGGGCTTCTTCCCAGGACACTCCCAGGCGGTTGTCGAGGGTGCGCGTCCAGCGGCGCGCAGCGACCTGCTTCAGGCGCTCCTGATCGGCCTCGGCCATGGCCTCGCTGCCCAGGTTGCAGCGGGCGACGAAGGCGAAGTCATCGTCCAGCGCCTGCAACGCCTCGTCCCTCTCTCGGGCTTGCTGGCTTTCGTCGGCGCCCCCGGCCAGGGCCTTCCAGTAGGCGATCCAGGCGTCGCGCTTGAGCACCTCGAAACGGGTGCGGATCTCATGGATGCGGTCGTTCAGGGTTTCCAGCTTGGTGGCCTTGTCCACCACGTATTCCGGCGTGGTGACCTTGCCGCAGTCGTGAAGCCAGGCGGCGATGTGCAGGGCTTCCCATTCCTCGTCACTGGGATTGAAACCGCGGAACGCCGGGTCGTTGCTGGCCGCGGCGGCCCGCGCCAGCATCAGGGTGATCTCCGGCACGCGCTGGCAGTGGCCGCCGGTATAGGGGCTCTTGGCGTCGATGGCGCCGGCCATCAACTGGATGAAGGCATCCAGCAATTGCTTCTGGTTCACCAGCAGCCGCTGGCTCTCGATGCAGAGCGCGGCCACGCCGGAAATGGCCTCGATGAAGGCGATGCGTTCCGGCTTGAGGATGGTGGGCCGCGCTTCATGGCCGGTATCGCGATGCAGCAGGACCAGCACGCCTATGGTGACGCCCTGGCGGTTGTGCAGCCCGGTGCTGACCAGGTGGACGCGCGGGCTTTCCAGGGTTTGCAGCAGGTCCCGGTAGGCGCCGGCCTGGTCGAAGCCGAAGGACTGCACCTGGCTGGGCCCGCCATGGGCCGGGAGCTCCAGCCAGCGCGGCATGGCCTGGCTTTCCAGGCCGTAGCCGCGGATGCCATGGGCGTCGAGGTCCTGCTCACTGTCGTTGAGGAACAGACCGTGGGGTTCCAGGCGGCCTTTCTGGCTGTCGATCAGGTAGATGAGGCCGCCGGAGGCTTCGCTGATGTCGATGGTTTCATCGAGGACCCGACGCAACAGGTTGTCGAAGCGGGTTTCCGCCGAGAGGCTGGCGGCGATTTCGAGGAAGCTGGAAATGGTCTCCTTCATTCCCGCCATGGCCACCGCCAACTGGTCCACTTCCAGCACCGGCGAGCGGCCCATGGTCGGATGGCTGAAGTTGAAGCTGCGGATGGCCTCGGCCTGGGTGACCAGCGCCTTCAGCGGCTTGACCACCAGGCGCGAGAGCAGGTAGCCGAGCGGGACGCAGAGCAGCAGGATGGCCAGGGTCAGCATGGCGCCCTGCCAGCGAATCCTGTAGGCATCGTCCAGCAGCTCGTCCTCGGGCACCAGGATGGCCAGTTGCAGGCCCTTGGGCCCGCCTTCCTGCAGATGCTGGCGCGACACCACCCAGCGTCGCTCGGCAAGTTCGAGGCTCGAGCGCAGGTCGTCCTGGCCGTCCAGGGCAAGGAATGCCGCCAGGGCCGGGCTGAAGTCCTTCACTTCGCCGAGCTCGGGAGCGCCGTTGATCCGGCGCACGAGCTTGCTGGTGTCGGGATAGGCGACCGCGCGGCCGTCCGGCTGGTAGAGCGCCACCTCGGTGGAGGGCGTGACCCGGTGTCCGGCGAGGGTGGCCGAAAGGTCGTCCAGGGTGAGGTCGGCGCCAATCACCGCATCACTGCCGCTGGGGCGGGCCAGGGTGGTGCCGACCGCACCGCTGGAAAAGAACACGTAGGGCGCGGTGGTGATCGCCCCGTCCTGCTCCAGGGCCCGGTAGTACCAGGGCCGGCCTCGGGGGTCGTAGCGCTCCTTGAGATCCTGGCGGCGGACGATCTCGTTGAGCTTGTCGTCGAAGAAGAAGGTCAGCGACTGGGCGCGGGGGCGGTTGTCGCGCTCGATGCTCCAGACCTGGTAGACGGCGTTCGCTGGGGCGTCGAAGGCTTTTTTCAGCGCCTCGCTGCGCAAGGGGCGGACCATGAAGAAGTCGCCGTCGTCGTAGCCCAGGTAGAGCGCTGCCAGCTTGGGATTGTCGCGCAGGGCCTGGGTCAGCGGCCTGAGCAGGCCGTCCAGCCGGTCGAAGCTGTCCTGGTTCTGGTCCATGCCGCCCAGGGCCAGCAGGTTCAACAGCTGATGGATGGGCTGGTAGGTGTGGCGCAGGTCGGTTTCCACCTCCTGGCTGATACGGCCGAAGAGCTCGTCGCTGCTGGAAAGGATGATTCGGCTGGTCTGGCGATAGTTGAAGAGTCCCAGGACCACGCCGGTGAGCAGCAGAAGCAGGGTGAAAAGCACGCTGATATGGACATGCAGGGGAAAGCGACGCCCAGCGAACTGTTGCGGCATTGCGGGAGCTCCTTAGCCCCTGTCCCTGAGGGGCTAAAGGAGCATAGATGAGCCTTGTGACGCTCGTCGTGCAAATCGCACTGCAGAAGTCAGGGGCCGTCCAGCAGTGGCGCGATACGGGCCTGGAAGCTTTCCAGGTCCAGGGGCTTGGCCAGGCAGGCCAGCAACGGCAACCGGAGCTCCCGGCCACGCTGCAGCAGGTCGGCAAGCTCGTCCTCGGCAAGGCTGCTGAGCAGGATTGCATGGCGTATATGGCCGTCGCGGTAGAGCCGCTTCAGCAGGACCAGGCCTGGCAGGTCGGGGAGGTTCTGGTCGCAGATGGCCAGGTCGTAGGGAAGCCTCCCCGGTTCACAGGCGCGAAAGGCTTCCGCCGCGTTCATCGCCCGGGTGACCCGGATGAATCCCGGCTGGTCGAGCAGCATGGTCACCGCCCGCAGTTGCAAGGGATGGTCCTCGATCACCAGCACCTGAAGCTTCCGCCCGTCCCCGGGCGTTGCCGCGTGCATGGCCTAGGCCTCTTCCGGCTGCGCCGAACCCGGCCAGCGCCGCAACCAGTTGGCGAACTCGCGGCCCGGCATGGGGTGCCCGAACAGGTAACCCTGGCCCTGCACGCAGCCGAGTTTGCGCAGTTGCTCCAGTTGGCCGGTGGATTCTATGCCTTCGGCCACTGCATTCATGCCGAGGGAGGCGGCGAGCGCCAGACTGCTGGTTACCGCCGCCAGGACCCGCGGATTCCGTTCCATGGCATGAATGAAGGAAGCATCCAGTTTGAGCTCGTTGCAGGGCAGTTGGCAGAGCCTTTGCAAGGACGAAGTTCCGGTGCCGAAGTCGTCGATGGCGATGCCACAACCCATCAGGCGCAGGCGCAGCAGGTTCTCCAGGCTGTTGGCAGGTATTCCGGGCAGGCCGTTCTCGGTGACCTCGAAGTTGATCAGGGAGGGCGGCAGTTGATAGTAGCCCAGCAGCGCTTGCAGCCGTCCGGGCAGGTCCGGCGCGTCCAGCAGGTAAGGCGGCAGGTTGATCGCCAGCGGCAGGCGGGACTCGGGCTGTTGCCATTGGAGGAAACCCATGGCGGCCTTCAGCAGGTAGTCGGTCAGGTCGTGGACCAGGCCCAACTCCTCGAACTGCGGGAGAAACCGGGCCGGGCCGAGAAGGCCCAGGCGTGGATGCTGCCAGCGTACCAGGACCTCGGCGCCGGTCGGCTGGAGGCTGCGCAGGTCGACCTTGGGTTGGTAGTAGGGCACCAACTGGTTCTGGATCAGGGCCTGGCGGATCTCCTGCGCCGAGGGCCGTTCGATGTCGGATCGCGCGCCCGCTACCGGTGCGCCGCGGCGGTAGCGCAGGATCAGGTTGCGCAGGCTGTCAGTGCCCCGCGCCTTGCCCAGGTCGCCCAGTACCTGCAGGCCGAGCAGGCCGGCCAACTGCAGCGCAGCCAGGCGCAGGTCCGGGGCCAGGCCGCTGAACAGTACCAGGGAGCGGATGGCGCCGCGCTCGGCGGCCTTGCGCAGGAAGGTCAGGCCATCCATGTCCGGCATCCTGATGTCGCACAGCGCTATGTCCACCGGTCCATGGCTGGCCAGCCGGGCAAGGGCGGCTTCGCCATCGGCGACACAGATCAGGTTGCGGCAGCCCAGGGCGCGAAGTTGCCGGGCCACGACCTGGGCCTGGTGCGGGCGGTCTTCCAGCACGAGGATGCTGAGGGTTTCCATCGAGTGAGCCTCGGAGCGGCGAAGACGGCCTATTTTCCGCTTGGCCCCGGAGCGAACTAGCAGGCGCTTTCCTGAGAACGAGTGGGAAATTTCCGGTAGTCGCGGCGCCAATGCCCTTACCAGGCAATCCCGGGCGGCAGGGTTTTGGCGGGCGTGACCCCGGAGCCGGGAGGTCGTTTCCGTCGGGAGCAGCCCTTGCTTGTAGGTTCGTGCCTAAGGTGGGGTAGGCGTATTCCTGAAGTGCTTCTCAGGCCCCTCCCGGGGGTCGACAGTGCAATGCGCTTCTCTATCTTGGCAGCGACAGAATCGCGCCAAGGGAGAGATGCCGTGAGCAAGCTGGTCAATCTGGATGATTTCCTCGAGCCGGGGAACGAGTCCGCCAACAAGGTACTGATCGTCGATGACCACCCGGTGATTCGTCTCGCCGTACGCCTGCTGCTGACTCGCGAAGGCTACGAAATCGTGGCGGAAACGGACAACGGCGTCGACGCCATCGCGCTGGCGCGGGAACACCTGCCGGACCTGGTGATTCTCGATATCGGCATTCCCAAGCTCGGCGGCCTGGACGTCATCGCCCGCCTGCATGCGCTGGACATGCCGATGCGGGTGCTGGTGCTGACCGGGCAGAATCCCAACCACTACGCCACGCGCTGCATGCAGGGCGGCGCAGCAGGCTTCGTCTGCAAGGAAGGCGACCTCGCCGAACTCACCGCTGCGGTTCGCGCCGTGCTTTCGGGTTACAGCTATTTCCCCAGCGAAGTGATCAGGTCCGGCAAGCGCCAGGCAGGGCTGTCCGATGAGCTCGAGCTGATCGACCGCCTCTCCGACCGCGAGCTGGTGGTGCTCAAGTTCCTGGCCAACGGCTACAGCAACAAGGACATCGCCGAGGAGATGTTCATCAGCAACAAGACCGTCAGCACCTACAAGACCCGCCTGATGCTCAAGCTCAACGCCCGCTCCCTGATCGAGCTGGTCGAGTTCGCCAATCGCAATGCCCTGCTGTGAACCCTGCCATGCGCCTGTCCGTCCTGCTGGCCGGCTCCTTGCTGGGGGGGCTGCTGCTTGCCCAGCCCAGCCTTGCCACCGAAATCGTTCCGCTGCAGCTGCTGGGGCGCTCCGACCTGCGCGTAGAGGTACCGCTGGACGAGCAGGACAGGCTCTGGCTGCAGCACAAGGGCGTATTGCGGATCGGCACCAGCGAACCCGATTTCCCGCCCTTCGACATCACCGCCAGTGGCCAGGACTACGAAGGGTTGACTGCCGACTACCTGCAACTGATCGCCAAGGCGCTGCAGCTGGAGCCCCGGGTCCTGCGCTACCCCGATCGGCAGGCCGCCCGCGACGCCCTGCGCGCCGGAGAGATCGACCTGCTGGGCAGCAGCCTGGAGATCGACGCTGCCAGCGAGGGCCTGATCCAGACCAGTCCCTATGTGCAACACCAGCCGATAATGGTGATGCGTATCGACGACGGCCGCGCCGTTGGCGGCGATCTCGCGGGCCTGCGCCTGGCGGTTTCCGAGGAGGGGCCGGGCCTGGACCTGCTCGGCCGTCTCTATCCCGGGGGCCATCCCAGCCAGCACAACTCGGTGCGCAGTGCGCTGCAGTCAGTCGCCTTCGGCCAGAGCGATGTGTTCATCGGCGATGCCATCACCGCCAACTACCTGATCAGCCAGGGTTACCTGATCAACCTGCGGATGACCAACTTCGCCGGCTTCGAAGGCGCCGGCGTCAGTTTTTCACTGTCGGCGAAGAGCGAGCGGTTGCGAGGCATCCTCGACCGCGCCATCGCCGCCATTCCTGAATCCGAGAGAGCCGGGATCCTGCGTCGCTGGGGCGGCGGGTCGGGAATGTTCCTCGAGAATGCGCGGTTGCAGCTGACCGAGCGCGAGCGTCTCTGGCTGAAGCAGCACGGACCGGCACGGCTGGTGGTGGATGGCTCCTTCGAGCCTCTGACCTTCTTCAATGCGCAGGGACGCTTTCGCGGCATAACGCCCGACCTGCTGGAGCTGATCCGGCAGAAAACCGGCCTGGAGTTCGACGTCCAGGACGCCGTCAGCGTCCAGGGCATGCTCGACAGGTTGCGCAATGGTCAGGCCGATATGGCGGCAACCCTGGTCTCGACGCCGGAGCGCAACGAATTCCTCCGCTTCACCCGGCCCTACTTCAGCAGCAGCAACGTGCTGGTGGTCCGCAGTTCGGAGCAGGGCCTGGATGGGCTGGACCAGTTCGATGGCCGGGTGCTCGCCATCCCGGGCGGCCATGCCATGCGCGGTTTCATCCAGCAGCAGTTTCCCCGGGTGCGCCTGCTCGAGGTCGGCAGCGGTATCCAGGCGCTTTCCAGCGTGGCCGAAGGCAAGACCGATGGCGCGGTGCACGCCATGGCGTCGGCAAGCTTCCTGATCAACCGCTATTACCCCGAAAAACTGCGCATCGCTGACACCATAGGACGTGACCCGGCGAGCTATGCCTTTTCGGTGGTGCGGGGCGAACCCGAGTTGCTGAGCATCCTCGACAAGGCGCTGCTGTCCATCTCGCCGGACGAGCTGGGCAATGTAGTCAACCGCTGGTACACCAATGCCGAGGTGGCCGAAAGCACCTGGGCCGAGTACGAGGCGCGGCTCTACGAGGTGGGCTTCGCCTTCCTCCTGCTGTCGCTGCTGTTTGCCGGCTGGGCCCTCTACCTGCGCCGCCAGGTGTATCGACGCGAGCGGCAGGAGCGCTGGCTAAACGACCAGCTGGAGTTCAAGCGCTCCTTGACCGACGGCATTCCCTTCCCGCTGTCGGTGCGTGATCTGGAGGGGCGTACCCTCATCTGCAACCGCAGCTTCGTCGAGGCCTTCGGCGTACCGCGGGAGGCATTGCTCGGCAGGCGCCTGGCAGAAGTGCCGGGCCTCCAGTCCGATGCCCTGGAAGAGCTGGAACGCCTGGGCCTGCGCGCCCTCGAGGAAGGCGAGGCGCTGTTCAGCGACCAGCAGTTGCAGGTCGGCGCGCGTAGCCTGGAGGTGTCCTACTGGGCCATCCCTTACCGGAACGCCCAACAGCGCATCCTCGGCCTGATCTGCGGCTGGGTCGATATCACCGAGCGCAATCGCCTGGTGGCCGAGCTGCGCCAGGCCAAGGACCAGGCCGAGCTGGCCAACGTGGCCAAGAGCCGATTCCTCGCCACCATGAGTCACGAGATTCGCACGCCGCTGAATGCCATCATCGGCATGCTCGAACTGGCCCTGAAGCGCGAGGGGCTGGACCGCGAGGCGATCACCGTGGCCCAGGACTCGGCCAACTCCCTGCTGGCGCTGATCGGCGACATCCTCGATATCGCCAAGATCGAATCCGGGCGCATGGTCCTCGAACCTCGCCGGGCGACGCCCAGGGCGTTGGTGGAGTCGGTGGTGAGAGTGTTCGAGGGGTTGGCGTGGCAAAAGGGCCTGAAGCTGTCCCTGAGCCTGGATCTGGACACCCAGGACGACGTGATGGTCGATCCATCCTGTTTCAAGCAGATCCTTTCGAACCTCGTCAGCAATGCCATCAAGTTCACCGAGGAGGGCGAGGTCCGCGTCCGTCTGCTGGTCAGCGGGGACGGCGAAGAGCGGGTGCAACTGACCGCGGTGGTGGAAGACAGCGGCATTGGTATCGCGGAGGAAGAGCAGACGCAGTTGTTCCAACCCTTCACCCAACTGGCCGGCAGCATGAATGCCGGAACCGGCGGTACGGGCCTGGGCCTGAGTATCTGCCGCCGGCTGGTGGCGATGATGGGCGGGCGCCTCGAGCTGAACAGCGAGCGTGGGGTGGGCACGCAGATCCGGGTGAGCCTGTGCCTGCCGCGGTTGGCGCCCTTGCCCCAGGTGGCGGCGCTACCCGTGCCGGCGGAGCCGCCGCGGCAGGGCCTGCGAGTGCTGGTGGTGGACGATCACCCGGCCAACCGCCTGTTGCTGGTGCAGCAACTGGAGTTCCTCGGGCACCTGGCCGAGCAGGCCGAGAATGGGCAGGAGGCGCTGGATATCTGGGGGCAGGCGACCTTCGACCTGGTCGTCACCGACTGCAATATGCCGGTAATGGGCGGCTACGAGTTCGCCCGGCGCATTCGTGAACGGGAGCGCGAGGCCGGTGCCACCCCGTGCCGGATCGTCGGCCTGACGGCCAACGCCCAGCCGGACGAGCGTGCGCGCAGCCGCGAGGCGGGCATGGACGACTGCCTGTTCAAGCCGATTGGCCTGGACGCGCTGCGTCGCTATCTGCAGGACCTGGCCCCCATGCCCACCGACCCCGCGCTTCCCGGCGGCAACCCGCAGCCGCCATGCCTAGACCTGGGACTGCTGGAAAATGCCACGGGCGGCTCGCCCGAGCTGATCCGCAGCCTGCTGACCGAGCTGCACCGGACCAACCAGACCGACATGCTGGAGCTGGATGCCTTGCTCCAGGCGGAGAATTGGGGCGATCTGGAGCGGCTGGTGCACAGGATCAAAGGGGCGGTGCAACTGATCGCCGCTCAGCCGCTGCTCGACCACTGCATCGATTTTGGCGACGCCCATGAGCGTGGCGCTGTGGATGTCCGGCTACGGGAACTGGGTGAAGCGGTACGGAGCAGCCTGCACGCCCTGCAAGGGGAGCTGGCGCAGCGCCTGCAAGACTGAGGCGCGCACTTCACTTGCTCTCGCGTGCTGTTTCCATGCGCGGTACCGGCTCTCCCCAGCGCAGCCGGGCGCGGTGGGCAAGGTACGCCACCAGGAGCGCCAGCCCAGCGCCGAGCAAGGTGTTGTAGAGGCGCAGTTCGGGCAGGTGCCAGTCCAGGGACAGGCCCTCGGCCAGCAGCACGAAGCAGACGGTGGTCTGCACCACGAACAGGCCGTAGTGCTGGGCGATGTACGCCCGGCTGAGGACGATCAGCGGCAGCATGCAGGCCACCAGCAGGGCAGGAGACTGCAACCAGCTGCCCACCCCGATCAGGATCAGCGCGCCGACCAGGCTGCCCAGGCAACGCTGGATGCCGCGCACCAGGCTGCCGTCGAGGTCCATCTGGATGGTGGTCATCACGGTCAGTGTCAGCCAGTAGCCGCGCGGCAGGTCCGAGAGGTTGACCGCCAGACCGGCGAGGGCGCCGGCCAGGGAGCAGGCGAGGGCGTGGATCAGCCAGAGCCGCTGTGGCAGGCGCCGGGCGTGGCGGCGCATCACCCGTGCGAAGTTGCCGAGGCGCGGCATCAGCGGCCACAGCCGCAGCCCCTGGGACGCGCGCAGGGCGAAGGCCAGCAGCATCACCCAGAGCCCGCCCAGGGCGAACAGCGCGCCCACCGCCATCCCGTTGTGCAGATTGCCGAGCCCCGCCTGGCCCTGGCCCAGGCAGAGGCAGGCGGCAAGCCCCACGCCCAGCTTGCCCAGTTCGGTGCCGTAACGTTGCAACACGGCCAGCAGCAGGCCCATGAAGGCGAAGCTGGCCAGGCTCGCCAGCGGATGGCTGGCAGCCCAGAAGCCGACGCCGGCGCTGACGGCGCCCAGCCCGGTGAGCAGGGTCATGCGCAGCATGCCGAGGCGGTGGAAGGGGTTGGCAAGGGCGGCCTGGAAGGCGCCGGTAGCGGCCCAGAGAAAGCCGCTGTGGCTGGTGAACAGGCCCAGCATCAGCGGCAGCCCGCAGCCCACGCCCGCCATCAGGGCGGCGCCCCAGGCGGGTGGTCCGGCGTGCCAGCGCAGGCTCTGTCGGAACAAGGTACGCATCAACGCTACTCCTGGAGGCCTGGGGTCAGGTCGGGCTGGAGCGGCCGGTCATCTCACGGGCCATTTCGGTAGCGTAGCTGTCGGTCATGCCGGCGATGAAGTCGATCATCCGGATGAAGGACTTGTACAGCGGCCAGCCCGGATCGGGGGCATTGTTGCCGAGCAGGTCGAGGATCCTCCTGTGCTTGAAGGACGGGGTGCGCCCGCCGTGCTGCTCCAGGGCGGCACCACAGAAGGCGTTGAGGAGGATTTCCAGGGTGGTGTAGGCGCCGATCTCATGGAGCGTCTTGCGCTTGTCCTGGAAGATCTTCTCGCGGGCGATGGCCTTGGCCTTGAGCACGCAGCACTTGGCCGGGCCGTGCATGTGCTCCACCAGGTCGCCTTGCAGGCTGCCGGCCAGCAGGGCTTCCTGCTGTTCGACGAAGGCGCGGGCGGCGGCGTTGGTCAGGTGTTCGATGGCCTTGCCGCGAAGGATCGCCAGCTTGCGCCGGCGCGAGTCCCCGGGGCCGAGCTGGCGGTAGGTTTCCGGCAGGTCATCGCCCACCAGGCCGAGCAGCAATGCCTCGACTTCCGCATAGTCCAGGAGCTCCATTTCCAGGCCGTCTTCCAGGTCGATCAGGCCGTAGCAGATGTCATCCGCCGCCTCCATCAGGTAGACCAGCGGGTGGCGTGCCCAGCGGTGTTCGTCGATCCGCGGCAGCTCCAGCCTGGCGGCGATCTGTTCGAGCAGGGGCAGCTCGCTCTGGTAGCAACCGAACTTGTGCTTCTTGTAGCCCAGCGCTTCGGCGTGGCGCGAGGTCCAGGGGTATTTCAGGTAGGTGCCGAGGGTGGCGTAGGTCAGGCGCATGCCGCCGTCGAACTGGTGGTATTCCAGCTGGGTCAGTACCCGCAAACCCTGGGCGTTGCCCTCGAAGCTGAGGAAGTCGGCGCGCTCGGCCTCGCTCATGGCGTCCAGCCAGCCCCGTGCGGCGGCCTGCTGGAACCAGTGGCGGATGGCGTCTTCGCCGGAGTGGCCGAAGGGCGGGTTGCCGATGTCGTGGGCCAGGCAGGCGGACTGGACGATGACGCCGAGGTCCGAGGGCTCGCACCAGTCCGGCAGCGCGTCGCGCAGGGTTTCGCCGACGCGCATGCCCAGGGAACGGCCCACGCAGCTCACTTCCAGCGAGTGGGTGAGGCGCGTGTGGATATGGTCGTTGCTGGAGACCGGGTGCACCTGGGTCTTGCGCCCGAGGCGGCGAAAGGCCCCGGAAAAGATGATGCGGTCGTGGTCCTTGTGGAAGGGGCTGCGGCCGAGTTCTTCGGTGCTGTGCACCGGTTTGCCGAGACGTTCGCGGGTGAGCAGGGTCTGCCAGTCCAAGGCCGGTCCTCGCCGTTCAGTGGCTGAAGGCCCTACTCTAACCGATGCGTCCGCCGACGGCTCAGCCCATCGCCGGGCAGGCGCGTTCTTCCCCGCGCGTGCAGCCGGGACTAGCCAGAGCCCGGCGGACGCCTGAGGAAGGCCTGCAGCAAGGGGTAGAGCGCACCGCCCAGGCGCAGCCCGCGTTTCAGGCTGCCCTTGCGCGCGGCGAGGAAGCCGAGGGCGGCGACCGCGGCCATGCCCCACAGCGGTGCATGGGGGATGTCCAGTTGGCGGGTGAACTCCTGGGCCTGGCGCAGGGGCTGGGTAAGCAGCAGGGATTCGTGGCGCAGTTCCTGGCGCTGCATTTCCAGACGCAAGCGCACCAGTGCCTTGCGCATGTCACGGCGGCTGGCCTTGCGTGGCAGTTCCGGAAGGCTCATGGCAGCAGGCGCTCGCGGTCGCGGGCCAGTTCTTCGAGGGTCGCATCGAAGGGAGATTCGTCATCGTCCACCGCCGCATGCAGGCGCACGCCGCAATAAATAGTGGCGAGCAGATAGAAGAGGCAGAGTCCGCCCAGGGCTTCGAAACGCCAGTTGTCCCACAACAGCATCAATAGCAGGCCGGAGAGGCCGATCACCAGCAGCATGGCGAAGATCAGCGTGAGGCCGCCGAACAGCAGCAGGAAGAGGCTGTTGGCCTTCTGTTCCTGCAGCTCGATGCCGAACAGCTCCACATGGCTATGCAGCAGGCCGAGCAGGGAGGCGCCCAACCGCTTGGGCGAAGGGCCGCGCCCCGTGGGCCGGCCGGAGGAGGCGTCACTCATGGTCAGCGCCGGGCGGCCAGCAAGCCGAGGAGAAACCCGATGCCGGCGGAAATGCCGATGCTCTGCCAGGGATGCTCCTGCACGTAGCCTTCGGTGGCCTGGACGGCAGCCTGGCCGCGTTCGCGCAGGTTCTGTTCGGTGTCGCGCAGGGTGTCGCGGGCACGCTTCAGGCTGTCGTTGATCTGCAGTCGCAGTTCGTCGGCCTGGTCTCCCGCCAGGTTGGCGGTGTCTTGCAGGAGCTTTTCGGTGTCGCTGACCAGGGTCTGGAAATCGGCCAGCAGGTCGTCCTGTGCGCGGGTTGCGGTCTTACGGGGCATGGTGATTCTCCTTGTAGGACTCAATGCCTATGAGTCCGCGCCTTCTTCCAAGGTTCACTCAGAATTTTTCTGCGGGGCACTGGTATAGCGCTTGCATCGGGCTGGTGCGCGGTTGTGGCGCTGTGCGCTCGACCGGGGCGCCCAGGAGGGCCGTTCCGGACTCGGATTTAGCGCTCAACCCTATGAAAACTAAAGAGAAGCGCAGTCAAGGCCAATCCTTGCGGCGGTTTGCACGCACCAAAGCGGGGTCCTGATTCGGTCCTTTGCGGTGCGGCATGGCATCAGGATGGTGCGCGCCCGGGATGACTTGAACTGCTTTGGTGCTTTTTCCTCGCTGCCGGAGTTGCCTTCGCCAATGGAAAACCTCAATAGCGCCGTGGAGACCCTGATCCACGGTTCCAACACCCTGTTCATCCTGATGGGCGCCGTGATGGTGCTGGCCATGCACGCCGGTTTCGCTTTCCTCGAAGTCGGCACCGTACGGCAGAAGAACCAGGTCAACGCCCTGTCGAAGATTCTCTCCGACTTTGCGGTTTCGACCCTGGCCTACTTCTTCATCGGGTACTGGATCGCCTACGGCGTGACCTTTCTCGAGCCTGCCAGCGTGCTGGCCGCCGACCATGGTTATGCCCTGGTGAAGTTCTTCTTCCTGCTGACTTTCGCGGCGGCCATCCCGGCGATCATCTCCGGGGGCATCGCCGAGCGCGCCAGGTTCTGTCCGCAACTCTGCGCCACGCTGCTGATAGTCGCGTTCATCTATCCCTTCTTCGAAGGCCTGATCTGGAACGGTAATTTCGGCTTCCAGGAGTGGCTGAAGAACGACTTCGGCGCCAGCTTCCATGATTTTGCCGGCTCGGTGGTGGTGCATGCCTTCGGCGGCTGGCTGGCCTTCGGTGCGGTACTGCTGCTGGGCCATCGTAATGGCCGCTACCGCGAGGGCCGCCTGGTGGCTTTCGCACCCTCGAACATTCCCTTCCTGGCGCTGGGGTCCTGGATCCTCCTCGTCGGCTGGTTCGGCTTCAACGTCATGAGCGCCCAGACCCTGCAAGGCGTCAGCGGCCTGGTGGCGGTCAACTCGCTGATGGCCATGGTCGGCGGCACGGTCGCCGCGCTGCTGATCGGGCGCAATGACCCGGGCTTCCTCCACAACGGCCCGCTCGCCGGCCTGGTGGCGGTGTGCGCCGGCTCCGACCTGATGCATCCGGTCGGCGCCCTGGCCACCGGCGCGGTGGCGGGCGGCCTGTTCGTCTGGGCCTTCACCGCGACCCAGGTGAAGTGGAAGATCGACGACGTCCTTGGCGTCTGGCCGCTGCACGGCCTGTGTGGCGTCTGGGGTGGAATCGCCTGCGGCATCTTCGGCCAGCAAGCCCTCGGCGGTCTGGGTGGCGTCAGCCTGGTGAGCCAACTGATCGGCACTGGCCTCGGCGTGCTGGTGGCGCTGGCGGGCGGCTTCCTGGTCTATGGCCTGCTGAAGGTCACCTGGGGCATCCGCCTGAGCCAGGAGGAGGAGTACTACGGCGCGGATCTCTCGGTGCACAAGATCGGCGCCACCTCGCAGGATTGATGGGCTGCCATCGCGAGTAAACATCCACGTTCGTAGAGCGTGGATTTGCGGTAGCCCCCTGGAGGGGGGCGAATCCTCCCCCGAGCACAAGGCCGACCTCTTTAGCTCGGTCTGGACCGTAGGGTGCGCTGTGCGCACCGATTCCGGGATCGGCTTCGGCACCACGTCAAACCGCCGGTGCGCACGGCGCACCCTACCGGATCGGCTTCATCCTGCTAGC
>RCUL01000708.1_pt1 | contig 14770 bp, 17 predicted proteins | sample 2167521 | NCBI WGS metagenome assembly RCUL01 (sample SAMN09932745, study PRJNA488358) | compost metagenome | feature: garden; material: soil; isolation source: compost soil in acetic acid-enriched culture | place: Germany: Experimental Botanical Garden Goettingen | collected 2016-01-27
CCGCTCGAGCCTGAGTGGGAAGGTCACGTGACCCTGGAGTTCTCCAACACCACCACACTGCCGGCAAAGATCTACGCCAACGAAGGCGTGGCGCAGATGCTCTTCCTCGAATCCGATGAAGAATGCGAAGTGTCCTATAAGGACCGTGGCGGCAAGTACCAGGGCCAGCGCGGCGTCACCCTGCCACGCACCTGAGGCGACAAAACGAGGGAATTCCTCGCCGCCGGCAGACTCCAAAGAGTTGAACCGTTCCGTCCGGCACCACGCCAGGCGGACGTCAACCAGGAGCAGCCCATGAAACTCGACCCGACCATCAGTGCCAAGCTGGCCGTGCTGCAACCCAACAGCGTTGGGGTGTTGGCCTGGTCGTTGCTGGCTCATCCGCACCCGCACATCGTGCAGGCAGGCGGCGTGCCCGGTCAGCCTGATCCAGACACTCCGGACTCGCCGCAACCAGGCGATAATCCGCCGATGGAACCCGGTGAGCCGACCTTGCCGGACGAGCCACCGCCGGCACCCGTCGCCTGAGCCCTACTTGAGGTTGCCGCTCAAGAACTGACGCAGGCGTTCGCTCTTCGGATTGCCCAGCACCTCTTCCGGCGGCCCTTGTTCCTCCACCAGGCCCTGGTGGAGGAACATCACCTGGCTCGCCACTTTGCGAGCGAAGGCCATTTCGTGGGTAACCATGATCATGGTCCGGCCTTCTTCGGCCAGCCCCTGAATCACCCGCAGCACTTCGCCGACCAGCTCCGGGTCGAGGGCCGAGGTCGGCTCATCGAACAGCATGACTTCAGGTTCCATCGCCAGTGCCCGGGCGATCGCCACCCGTTGTTGCTGGCCGCCGGAGAGGAATGCCGGGTACTGATCCGCCACCCGTGGCGCCAGGCCGACCTTGTCCAGGTAGCGCCGGGCGCGTTCTTCGGCTTCGTGCTTGCTCACCCCCAACACCCGCCGCGGCGCCATGGCAATGTTGTCCAGCACGCTCAGGTGGCTCCACAGGTTGAAGTGCTGGAACACCATGGCCAGGCGTGTGCGCAGGCGCTGCAGTTCGTCCGGGTCGGTGACATGCAGGCCATGATGGTCCTGGGTCATGTGCACCGGCTTGCCGTCGAGGGTCATGCTGCCTTCGTTGGGTTGCTCGAGGAAGTTGATGCAACGCAGGAAGGTACTCTTGCCCGAGCCGCTGGCGCCGATCAGGCAGATCACGTCGCCGGTCTTCGCTTTGAGCGAAACGCCCTTGAGCACATGGTGCTCGCCGTAGCGTTTGTGCAGGTCTTCGATGGTCAGTTTGTACATGCGCAGGCTCTAAAGGTGAGATTCAAGGCGACAACAGGTAGCCGCTGCGGTAGGCCTGGTTACCGGCCACGTGAGCGATGACCATGCCGGCGGTGGCCATGCGCCGCAGCGAGCGGGCATAGAGCAGGCCGGGCTGGGTGTTGCGCACCGGGGTTACCCGGTCGGTCAACGGGTCGATGACTTCGGCGATCAGTTCATTGGCCTGCAGGTACTGGCCCGGTTTGACGTGGAATACCAGCAAGCCGCCCAGCGCAGTTGCCACCGGCTCCACACCGGCCAACGGCGTTGCCGGGTAGCTCAGGGCGGGCAGGGCGGCCGGTTCGCCGTCGATGGCGCCGTAACGGGTCAGGTAATCGAGGATTGCCGCACAGTCCTGTTCGGCCAGCGGATGGCTGACATCGCCCTGGCCACGCAACTCGACGGTCACCGAGAAGCTGCCCTGGGGGATCGGGAACTGCTTGCCGAAGCGCTGCTGCAATTGCCACCAGACCAGGGTGAAGCACTCATCGAAGGACTGGCCACCCGAATCGGTGGCCAGCAGGCTGGCCTGGGCCCCGAGGTAGCGTGACAGCGGCTCGACCTGGGGCCAGGCTTCCGGGGTGGTGTACAGGTGCGCTACGGCTTCGAAGTCGCAGTGCAGGTCGAGCACCATCTCGGCATCGCAGGCCAGGCGCTGCAGGGTCAGACGCTGGGATTGCAGCGGGGTGTGGGCGGCATGGGCATCCAGGGCGCGGCGCAGGCTTTCGCGGATCAGGGCGATGTTGTGCTGCGGGTCCTGGTTCAGGTGATCGGCGATCTGGTCGCCGATCTGGTCGCTCAGGTCGACGAAGTGGCGGTTGAAGTTCTCGCCGCTTTGCAGTTCGTAACGGCCCAGCGGCACATCCATCAGCACCTGCTCCAGGCCCACCGGATTGGCGATCGGCACCAGCACGATCTCGCGGCGCAACCGGCCCTGGGCCTCCAGTTCACCCAGGCGTTGCTTGAGGTGCCAGGCCACCAGCATGCCGGGCAGTTCGTCGGCATGCAGCGAAGCCTGGATGTAGATTTTGCCGGCGTCACGCGGGCCGAAGTGGAAGCTGTGGATCTGGCGGGCAATGCCGGGCACCGGTGCCAGAATGTCGTGAGTCGAGTGATGCATATCAGTCCTAGTGAGTCGGTCCTAGAAAAGCCAGCCAGCGACGTTCGGCGAGGCGGAACAGCCCTACCAGGGCAAAAGTCACGCACAGGTAGATCACGGCGGCAATGCCAAACGACTGGAATGTCAGAAACGTGGCCGAGTTGGCGTCGCGGGCGACCTTGAGGATGTCCGGCACGGTGGCGGTGAAGGCCACCGTGGTGGAATGCAGCATCAGGATCACCTCGTTGCTGTAGTACGGCAGCGAACGGCGCAGCGCCGACGGCATGATGATATAAGCATAAAGTTTCCAGCCGCGCAGGCCGTAGGCCTTGGCGGCCTCGACTTCACCGTGGTTCATGCTGCGGATCGCCCCGGCGAAAATCTCCGTGGTGTAGGCGCAGGTGTTGAGGGCGAAGGCGAGGATGGTGCAATTCATCGCATCGCGAAAAAAGCTGTCGAGCATTGGCTGGGCGCGTACCGCTTCCAGGCTGTAGATCCCGGTGTAGCAGATCAGCAACTGGATATACAACGGCGTGCCGCGGAACAGGTAGGTGTAGAACTGCACCGGCCAGCGAATCCAGAAGCGCGGCGAAACCCTCGCAATCGACAGCGGGATCGAGACCACGAAGCCGATGGCCAGCGACGCGGTCAGCAGCCACATGGTCATGGCCAGGCCGGTGATGTGGGTGCCGTCGGTGTAGAGGAAGTCGCGCCAGTATTCCTGCAGGAGTTCGATCATCGGATGGCCTCCCGGGTGCCGACGTTATAGCGCCGTTCCAGCCAGCGCAGGCCCACGTTCGAGGCACTGGTGATCAACAGGTAGATGAAGGCCGCGACCACCAGGAAGTAGAACAGCTGGTAGCTGCTTTTGCCGGCATCCTGGGCGGCCTTGACCAGGTCGGCCAGGCCGATGATCGACACCAGGGCGGTGGCCTTGAGCATCACCATCCAGTTGTTGCCGATGCCCGGCAGGGCGAAGCGCATCATTTGCGGGAAGACCACGAAGCGAAAGCGTTGCAGGCGCTTGAGGCCGTAGGCGGTTGCTGCTTCGACCTGGCCACGGGGCACGGCGAGGATGGCGCCGCGGAAGGTTTCGGTGAAATAGGCGCCGTAGATGAAACCGAGGGTGATGACCCCGGCGGCAAACGGGTCGATTTCGATGTATTCCCATTCCATGGTATCGGTCAGGGTCGTCAGCCAGGTTTGCAGGCTGTAGAAAATCAGCAGCATCAGTACCAGGTCCGGCACCCCGCGAATCAGCGTGGTGTAGGCCTGGGCGATCAGGCGCAGCGGGCGCACCGGCGAGAGCTTGGCGCTGGCGCCGAGCAGGCCCAGGCCAACGCTGACCAGCAGCGACATGATGGATAATTTGATGGTCATCCAGGTGCCCTGCAGCAGCAAGGGGCCAAAGCCCTTCAAGCTGAATGCCGAGAGCCCCAGGAACTGCAGCAGGTCTTCGAACATGAAACGAACCTATGCCAGTAGACACGATCATGGGGGAACCGGCGTTACCGGTTCCCCCAATGGTTATTTGCCGCTGTAGAGGTTCAGGTCACCGAAGTGTTTTTTCTGGATCGTGGCGTAGGTGCCATCGTCGTGTAACGCTTTGATACCTTTATCCAGGAGCGCCTTGAGCTCAGTGTTACCTTTTTTGATACCGATGGCGGTCTTGGACGGCAGCAATTCGCTTTCGACCGGCTGGCTGACTTCGTAGTCGACGCCTTTTGGCGATTTGAGGAAGCCCAGTTCAGCCTGGAGCATGTCCTGGATCGAGGCATCCAGGCGTCCGGAGGTCAGGTCGGCGTAGACCTGGTCCTGGTTCTGGTAGGCCTGGGTCTTGACTCCGGCTTTATCCAGCACTGCCTTGGCATAGGCTTCCTGGATGGTGCCTTGCTCATAGCCGACGGTCTTGCCTTTGAGCGAGGCCGGGTCGGCAGTCAGGCCCGAGCCTTTCTTGAATACCAGGGCGGTGGGGCCGGAGAACAGTTCATTGGAGAAGTCGATGACTTTCTCGCGCGCCGGGGTAACGGTCATCGACGAGATCACGCCATCGAACTTATTGGCCTTGAGCCCCGGAATCATGCCGTCGAAGTCGCTTTCCACCCACTTGCACTTGACCTTGAGCTCAGCGCAGATGGCATTGCCCAGGTCGATATCGAAGCCCACCAGAGTACCGTCGGCGGCTTTCGATTCGAACGGTGCATAAGACGGATCGACGCCAAAGCGCAGCTCCTTGTATTCCTTGGCCAGGGTATTCCCCGCAGCCAGACACAACGCGAGTGCGGAAAGCGTCAGCCATGCTTTTTTCATTGTGTGTCCTTGGATTCGCAAAGTGTTGGGGTGGCACAAAGCCGTTACCGGTCGATGCCAGACAACACAGTGATAGCAAGTTTCACACCATATTCCAGGCCAGCGCCCACATTCTGTGGGAGCTGGCCTTGCCAGCGATGGACCGCAGCGCGGCCCTGAATAGCCTCAGTAGCGCGCATCCACCGGCTTGCCACCGTTAGGCCAATCCTTGACCTTGTCCGGGAAGTCCGGCCGTGGCTGCTGCGAGAACCAGGCTGCGACATCCACCGCTTCCTGATCACTCAAGCCACCCTGGCCCAGCGGGAACTTCTCGTGGAAGCCGATCGGCATGTTGCGTTTGACGAACGCTGCGGCGGTATAGGTGCGGGCCATACCGGCGCCGATGTTGAACGACTGATCGCCCCACAGCGGCGGGTACACCAGGCTGCCGTCTTCACGGGCCAGGCCCTCGCCATTGCTGCCATGGCACACCGCACATTGTTCGGCATACACCTGCTTGCCGTTGTCCAGGTCCGGCTTGATCGCGGTATCGATCTTGCCGACCCCGCGCCCGGCCACTTTGTCGCCCGGCTGGGTGTTCATTTTCATCCAGTCGAAATAGGCCACCATCGCCTGCATGTCCGCTGATTGCGGCGGCAGCGGCTTGCCGTTCATCGAACGACGGAAGCAGCCATTGATGCGCTCTTCAAGGGTGACTTCCTTGCCCGCCCGGGGTGCGTAGCTGGGGAAGAACGCCGAAACGCCGACAAACGGCGAGCCGTCGGCCACGGTACCGGCGTTGAGGTGGCAACTGGTGCAGTTCAGCGCGTTGCCAACGTTGTCCGGCAGCAACTCGCGGGTCTGCAAGTGCAGGCGCATGCCACGGATCACCTGGTCGGCGTTGGCTGCGGCGAGCAGGTTGGCCAGGCGCGGGGTTTCAAACGCCGTTGAGTCGGTGGTCTGCGGGTTGAGCTGGCCACGCAGGGTTTTCACCTGTTTGGCGGTGATCGGCGAGCTGTCGTTGCCCCAGCGGCTACGCACGAAACTCAGGATTTCGGCGATTTCTTCATCGGCCAGGCGGGCGAAGCCCGGCATGGTGTAGATCCGCGAATGGGTGGCGGTTTGCGCGGTCTCCCAGCCGGTGAGGGTGATGTGCAGCAAGGAGGTCGGGTTGGCCGAGGCGATGCTCGGGTTGCCGGCCAACGGCGGGAACAGGCCCGGGACCCCACGCCCGTCCGGGCGGTGGCAATCGCTGCAGAACTGGGTGTAGCCCAGGCCGCCGCGGCTGCTGAACAGGTCATCCGGGGCGACGGCTGCGGCCAGCGGAATATCCGGCATCGGCAGGTCATCCTTGCCCGGCGGCAGCGATTTCAGGTAGCTGGCGATGGCCACCAGGTCGCCGTCGCTGAAGTGCTGGGTACTGTGATGAATGACGTCGGCCATGTTGCCCGACACCGTGGCAAAGCGGTTCTGCCCGGTCTTGAGCAATTGCACGGTGTCTTGCACCGTCCACAGGTTGCGCAGGCTCAGGGCCTGCCAATGCTCCACGGTTTCACCGGCGAGGAAGTGCTTGCCGCTGCGGCCGGCGTCGCTCATGGCCTTTTCCTGGAAGGCGATGCCGCGCGGGGTATGGCAGGCACCACAATGGCCCAGGCCCTGCACCAGGTAGGCACCCCGATTGAGCACTTCGTCCTTGGCGGGATCGGGCTCGAAGGGCTCGCTGTCGACGAAGGCGAAGTTCCACAGCGACAGGCCCCAGCGCATGTTGAACGGCCAGCTCATGTCCGCTTCCTGGTTGGACTGGCTGATCGGCGTCACGCCCTGCATCAGATAGGCGTACAGGGCGCGCATGTCCGCTTCGCTCATTTTCGCGTAGGACGGGTAGGGCATTGCCGGGTAGAGGTTGGTGCCGTCCGGAGTCACGCCTTCGCGCATGGCCTTGTCGAACTGCTCGAAGCTGTAGCGGCCGATGCCGGTGTCCGGGTCGGGGGTGATGTTGCTGGAGTAGATGGTACCCATCGGCGTTTTCAGTTGCAGGCCACCGGCCATTTCCGGTGCTTGCGGGGCGGTGTGGCAGGCAATGCAGTCGCCGAGCTGGGCGATGTATTTGCCTCGGGCAAGCAGTTCGCTGTCGGCCGCCGCTGCCGGGGACGGCTCGCTGGCGAGGACGGAGAACGAGAACACGGTCGTGGCCACCAGGGCCAGACGGGAGAAGGCAGATGCCATTGCATTATTCCTTTAGTCACCTGGCCTGGGGTGGTCCCCTGGGCGCAGGGCTGCAATCGTTTTTATGGTTCATCAGGCAGAGGCGGGTAACGAAACTTGCCTCAGTTTCGTTGTAAGGGATTTGCCGGCGGGGGCTGTTGATATGGATCAGCGCAGCCGGCATTGCACCGGCTGCGCATGCGGATTGCGCGGTTTTACCTGCCCGGCACCAGGGTCAGGCGCTTGTTGCCGTAGGCGCGGTCGAAGTTTTGTGGTTGCAGCGGCAGGCTCATGTAGCGGCCCTTGAACCAGGCATCCAGAGCATCGGCAAAGTGCGGGCTGGCCGGGTTGCCGGACTGGCCGCTGCTGCTTTGCAGTTGCAGCGGTTCAATCTGGCCGAAGTCCACCACCATGCGCAGTGACGGTGCCAATTGCGCGTTGAAGTCCTTGCCCCAGGCATAGGGCGCAAGGTTCAAGGTGCTGTGGTCGCCGCCCGTGGCCAGCGGGCCGCGACTGACCGCGTCACCCAGTCCATGGAAAGTCGGCGCCGGCCAGCGGTACTGGTGCAGCTTGCCCCATTGCCAGGCGCGCGGATTATTGCCCAGTTGCGCTTCGCCGGCAGTGATTGCTGCTGCCAGGCTGCGGGCGAGAATGGCCGGCTTGTCTTCTTTTTGCGCGGTTTTCTGATCGTCCCAGAACGGGCTGTCTTCGCGACCGAGCAAGTGGTCGGCCTGGGCCGAGTACGACAGCCGGGCGTTGCCGACGAAGGCCTGCCAGCTCGGGCTGGATTCAGGGCCGAGCTCGTCGAGGAAGGTCAGCTTGGCGCTTTCCTGCAGGAACAGTTGGTACAGGGCGGCATCTGCCGAAGTGGTACTCAGCCGACCATCGAAGGCCATCAAGCGGGTGTAGGCCTCGCGGGCCTTGGTCCGTTGCTCGGCAGGCAGGGCGTCGATCGCCTGTTTCAGCGGTTGGGCCATGCCGGGGGCTTGGAACATCTTTTTCAGCTTGTCGGCAAACAGCGTGGTCTGGTCGTTTTGCATCAGCATCAGGCTGCGGCTGTCGTGCTTGCCGTTGCCGGCCAGTTGCGCCAGGCGCTCGGCGCGCTCGGGGTAGTACCAGCTGTTGGACAGCTGCATACCATAGCCCTTGGGCACGCTGCGCTGGTTGGCATTGCCGATCCAGCCCTGGGGCGGGTCCTGGTCATAGGGGTGGAGCATCGGGTCGGCGTAACCGTCCCAGTCGTAGCGTCCGTCCCAGCCCGGCGACGGCAGCAGGCCCTGGCCTTCGCGGCGGTTGGGGAAGCGCCCGCTGACCTGCCAGCCGATATTGCTGGCGTCGGCAAACACGAAGTTCAGCGCCGCAGCGCCAATCTCGCGGGTGTTGTCGAAGGCGCGCTCGACATTCTGCGCCCGCGACAGGTTGAAGAAGGCGTCCAGGCTCTGGTCGCCCTTGAGCTCAGGCATGCGCAGGGCCAGGCCCAGGCTGGCATTCTGCGGTTGGCCGAGCAGGGTGCCGTGGCGGGTGTCGTACAGGGTTTCACGCAGCGGGCGCTGGCCCTTGATGAAGAAGGTCTCGTTGCGTGCCTGGGCCGGCAGCCATTTGCCGTCGGCCTGGTACATCAGGCGGCTGCCTTCCTTGCGCAGTTTTTCCAGGAACAGGTCCTGGTTGTCGGCCATCACCGCACTGGCGCTCCAGGCCAGCTTGCCGTTGTAGCCGGAGAGCACCAGCGGCAGGCCGGCAATCGACACGCCCGCGGCCTGGTACTTGGGCGAACGGATCTGCACCGGGCTCATGGCCCAGGCGCCGAGGTTGTCGCTGGCCATCAGGCTCTTGCCGCTGCGGCTGCGCTGCGGGGCAATCGCCCAGTTGCTGGAGCCGGCCGTGCCGAGCAGGTTGAGCGCGGCCAATTGTTCGCTGACCGCCGTCAGTGGCGCCAGGCCCGCCAGCTGGGTGTTCAGGTTCAGGCCTTTGAGCTTGTCGGTTTCGGCCAGGGCCAGGGGCTCGTCAGGGTAGCTTGGCAACAGCCAGGCCAGCTTGTCGGTGCCGACTTTTTGCGCCAGGCCCAGGGCGGCGAGTTCTTCCTGCAGGTTGACCGACTGGCTGAAGTTGTACAGGCAGAAGATCAGCGCCGAGTCCTCGGGCTTCCAGTATTCCGGGCGGTAGCCACTCTGCGCCAGTGGCGCCGGCAGCTTGTCGCGGTAGCGGAACATATAAGCGTTGACCCCGCGGGCATACACCTCGAAGAAACGCTTGAGGCGTGGCGAGGCATCGGCGTACAGCTGGTTGGCGCTGGCCTTGAGGTTGGCCGCGCGCATCAGGCGGTCGACTTCCAGCACATCGGCGCCGGCCATTTCCGCCAGGCGACCTTGAGCCAGCAGGCGCATGCCGACCATCTGGCCGATACGGTCACCGGCGTGGACGTAACCCAGGGCGAACAGTGCGTCGTGGAAGTTGCTCGATTCGATCAGCGGCATGCCCATGGCGTTGCGGCGTACCGAAACATTCTGCGCCAGGCCCTTGAGCGGCTGCACGCCGGTACTGGGCAGCACGCTGTCACGCTGGCCGGCCATCTGGCAGCCACCCAGGCTGAGCAGCCCGAGCAACGCAGCGGCTACGCCGAACCGGGGGGTAAAAGGGGGAAGGGCTGGCGCGGCCATGTTCAGGCTCCTGCAGGGCGTGGCGGTAAAAGGCGCTACGTTAGTGAGCGCGATCACGCCATGCAAGCGGGGCGCAGCCTTTATTTTCAGTAGCTGACGTGACGTCAAGCCTGAAAGGGTGGGGCTAGCGGTCGCGCCTGCGCAGGACACAAGCGGCGACCACTGCTATGGGGCCGCGATCAGGCCCCGTGGCACTTCTTGAACTTCTTGCTGCTGCCGCATGGGCACGGATCGTTGCGGCCAACGTCCTTCAGGGCGTTGCGCACCGGCTCCTGGTGGCCGTGGTTGCAGTGCGGGCCGTGTACATGGCCATGGTCATGGTCGTGGTGATCATGATCGTGGTTGCAGTCAGGGCCATGGACATGGGGTTGCTGGGTCATCTTGGGTTACTCCGGAATAAGATCGCCGGGAATTATCTCACCACTGCGCGACAAGTGCAGGTCGCGAGCGAAGAATAATCCGCTGCTGAGCTCACCTTCCAGGCGATAGCGCAATGGACCCTCGGCGCCCTTGAGCAGTTTTGCCAGGGGTTTGACCTGCTGCCAGAGGTTGGTGCGCACCGCAATCTTGAAGGTGCGCCGCGCGTGAGGGCCGACGCTGCGCCACAGGCTGGCTTCGCCTTCGGTCAGCGGCAGGTCGTTGATCAGCACCTTGTAGCCCAGGTAACGGATGAACAGACGGCTGTCATTGGGGTTGTCGACCTGCACATGGAGCACGAACTCCTGTTGCAGCAGGCGCATCTTCAGCGGTTCGACCTTGAGCAGATGGACCTGCGGGTCCTGATAGTCAGCGTCCAGCCAGCTGGCGCAACCCGCCAGTTGCAGTAGCAAAACGCCGATCAGCAACAGGCGGGCCATCAGGCTCAGCTACCCAGGTAACTGGAGCAGCACTTCTTGAATTTCTGCCCGCTGTTGCACGGGCAGGGATCGTTGCGCGTGGCCTTGAGGCCAACCGTGGGGTCGATGAAGTACCAGCAGCCCTGGTTCTGCACGAAAGCCGAGCGTTCGCGGTGGCAATGCTCGCCGTCGTTGTCGTGCCAGCGGGCGGTGAAGGTCACGAACGCATGTTCAGGCTTGCCACCGAACACCTCGGCGCTTTCCACCTCAAGGCCCAGCCAGGTGCTTTGCTGGCTCCAGGCCTTGATCGCCTCGCGATCGAGCCCTGCCTGCTGCACCGGCAGGGTGGTGGTCACCAGGTAGTCGACCAGCCCCAGCACGTAGGCGCTGTAGCGCGAACGCATCAGGGTCTGTGCGTCGGGGGCGGGAAGCCCTGCGTGATAATGCCCGCAACAGGTATCAAGCAGATCGCCGCTACCGCAGGGACAAACCGAGATACTCATTGCTTCACCACCAGTACTTGCCAAAATTTTCCGGGTTGGCCCAGAACTTGGCGTTGAGCCAGTCCGGGACCTGTTTGTATTCACGTAGATCATAGGTGAACAGGTTCAGAACCTGCGCATCCCGCTTGAATTTTTCGCTGGCCTGCAACGCCAGGGCAAAGAAGTCGGTCTCCTGCCAGCCGCAGGCGCTCAAGTCGGCCAGCACCGCCACGCGGCTGGTATTGAGGTTGCGGATGCCGCCGAGCAACTGCAGGCCATCGCGTTTGGGCAGGTGCTCCAGGCAATCGACCAGCAGCGCCAGGTCGAAGCGTTGCGCTGCCAGCTCCACAGGTAGCGGGCCGGGGCTGGCGACGTCGATGTGCACCTCGGGATGGGCCAGGGCGAAAGCCTCCAGGGCCGGAAATCGCTCACCTATCAATAGCAGGCGTTGCGGTACGTGGCGATCGAGCAGGGCGGCGAGGGCCTGTTGCGGAGTGCGTTGGGAAAAGCCGTCCATCATCGGGAATCCTCGGTCAGATGCGTCAAGATTAACGGTCTGGCGTCACTTGGCATAGTGCTGCGCCGTCGCATCATGGCCTATTGCTGGCGGATATCAATGAGGCGGTCTTTACTCCCAGAGCATCGGTTTTGCACCGATTCCCCCTAGGAGATGCATCAAAATGAGCATAGTACGCACAGCATTACCTCTGGTTCTGCTAACCAGCGTGTTGACTGGTTGTGCAGGTTTGCAAAAAACCGACTGGCCGAAGTGTGCTGCCGTCGGGGGCGTAGGCGGCGCAGCCTTGGGCGCCATCGAAAGTTCCAGCTGGGCAGGCTGGGGCGCGTTGCTGGGCGGTGGCCTGGCGGCGGGCTACTGCTGGGCCCATGGTGATGGCGACGAAGATGGCGATGGCGTGCCAGACAGCCGCGACAAGTGCCCGGGCACACCGCGTGGCGTGCAGGTCGATGCCAACGGCTGCCCACCAGAGCCGGTGGCCGTGGTTGAAGAAGTGGCCGTGGTCAAGGAAGAGGTCATTGTCATCCGTGATGTTCACTTCGAATTCGATTCGGCCAAGCTGACCGCGGCCGACAAGGAACGCCTCAATACCATTGCCACGCGCCTGAAAAACGAAGCGGCGAGCGCGCGCTTGAGCGTCACCGGCCATACCGACAGCAAAGGCTCCGATGCCTACAACCAGAAGCTCTCGGAACGCCGCGCCCATTCGGTCACCGAGTACCTGATCGAGAGCGGTGTGCCACGCAGCAGTTTCGTTTCGGTACAGGGCGCGGGTGAAACCCAGCCGGTGGCCGACAATGCCACTGCCGATGGCCGGGCGCAGAACCGTCGTACGGAAATTCGCATCGAGCGCTGAAGCGCCAGCGGCCTGCGGCTTGAGAAGTACCGCAGGCCGGTCTTTACTCCTGTGTGACCGGTAGAGGCCGGTGACACAGGAGCAATTCTCATGAGTGTTCTCTCCAAGGCTGCGCTGCCGGTCCTTATGGCCGCAAGCCTGCTCTCCGGTTGCGCGACCCACAGCGATGGCAGCGCCCCACTCAATCAAAGGACCTGGCCTATCTGCAGTCTGCTGGGCGGCCTGGTCGGTGGTGGCCTGGGCGCCATCGAAAGCTCCGCCTGGGCAGCCGGCGCCGGTGCCGCCGGTGCAATTGCCGGCGGCCTGATCTGTTATGCCCAGGACGGTGACAAAGATGAAGACGGCGTGTTCGACCGTCGCGACCGTTGCCCCGATACACCGGCCAACACTCCGGTCAGCCACACCGGTTGCCCGCTGCCGCAGTACCCGACCAGTCAGAAAGCGGCGGAACCTGCGGCTACTTCAGAAGTGATCACCCTCAACGATCAGGGCGCCGTGATGTTCGCCTACGACTCAGCGGAACTGACCAGCGCGGCCCATCAACAGCTGCAGGCGCTGACCGGCAAGCTCAATGGCGCCAACGTCGTCAGCGTCAAGGTCATCGGCCATACCGACAGTCAGGGTTCCGATGCCTACAACCAGGCACTCTCCGAGCGGCGTGCGAGTAGCGTTGCCGAGTATCTGATCAGTCAGGGCCTGGCGCCGTCGAAAGTCACCAGCCAGGGCCGTGGCGAAAGCCAGCCGATCGCCGACAACTCGACCGATGCCGGCCGCGCGCAGAACCGCAGGGTGGAGCTGCACCTTAATTGATCGAAGCGCTGGCACAAGGGCCGTGTCAGCCGTTACTGTTGCAGGCGATGCCAGCGTACCTGGCATCGCCTGTGAAAAATAACAACAGGGGGCGCCTATGCAAGGCTTACTGGGGTTGGCCAAGGCCCTTACCGTGGTGTTCTGGTGGGTGGTACTGGTGAATCTGCTGATCCCGCTGGAGCACCCCTTCCACCTGCTGATCAATGCCGCCGGTGCTGCCCTGCTTGGCCTGCACCTGCTGGAAGTGTTGATGTTCAATGGTTGCTTGCGCGAGCGCAGCCACCGTTGGTTCGATCGCTTGCAGATCCTGCTGGTCGGTATTTTTCATGTTCTTTCAATTCCGGCACCCCGCAAGGAAGCTGCTCATGCGTAAATTGATCATTCTGGCCGCGTTGTTCAGCCCCCTGGCCCTGGCCGATGCCATCAGCGTGGCCGCCCACTCGGTGCTGCGCTTGCCAAACAAGTCCAGCGTCGTGCACTTGCAGCGCCTGGACGTTGCTGATTCCGCCACCCTGTTGTTGCCCGCCAGCCTGGTCGATCTCAAGGTCGATGAGTTGCACCTGGGCCAAGAGGCGCGGATTGCCATCGTGCCGGCAGAGACCACCCTGCAGATCGAAGTGAGCCGGGCCAGTTTGGGCGAGGGCAGCCAGATTGTCGCCCATGGTGCGCCGGGTACGTATGAAAAGGCGGCAAAGGCCGGACGCAACCTGGAGTTGCAGTTGCATGAGCTGCAGGCGTCGACTTTGGCAATTGATGCCCGTGGCGGAGCCGGTGCTCCGGGGTACGTCGGCCTCGATGGCGCCAACGGCAAGCCCGGTGGCTGTACCTGGGGCCAGGCCAGCCGCGGGGCTAATGGCGACAACGGTGGCAATGGCCATGATGGCGCGCCTGGTGGCCGGGTACGGCTGGCGCTACCGGCAGGTTTCCCCGCCGAGCGCATAGTGGTGCAGCTAGAGGGTGGTGCGCCAGGCGTCGCAGGGGCAGCCGGCAAGCCGGGTGCTGGTGGCGCGAGCAAGGGTTGTCTGGTTTACAGCACTGCGGGCGGCGCTGCCGGTAAGCCTGGGGCAGCGGGTCAGCCGGGCTCGGTCGGGGCGGCAGGGGAGTTGATTTTGCAGCGCCTGTAAAAAATACGCCGACCCTGTGGGAGCCGGCCTTGCCGGCGATGGGCTGCGTAGCAGCCCCCCGGCCTTCAATTCACCACAACACCCCACCCGACAGCACCACCGCAATCCCCAGCATCAGGTTGATCCCGACCATCCGCCGAATCTTCGCCATTGCCGCCGCGCCCGCAGGCCAGTCTTCGGCCTGCACCGCCTTGCGCAACTCCGGGTACAGCAACGACTGGATACGAAAGAACAGGGCGAACATCGCGATGCCGCCGCCGATCATCACCTGGACATGGCGCGGTGTCGTTTCGAAGCTGGCAAAACGCGTGTTGATCATGAGCATACCGCTGATCGCCAACAGCGCAATTGCCATCCACACCCACACGAAAAAACGCTGAAACACTTCCACCCAAAGGCGCAGGCGAGCGGGACCGTCCAGGGCTGCAACCGCCGCCGGGCGCAGGACCAGCCAGGCGAAGAACATCCCGCCTACCCACACCAGGGCGGCCAGAACATGCAGGCTATAAGACAGGGCAAAGACGGGCATCGGGATCTCCATTCGGCGCAAAGGGCAATAGCGGGGTATGATAGCGACCCAA
>RCUL01000711.1_pt1 | contig 14705 bp, 13 predicted proteins | sample 2167521 | NCBI WGS metagenome assembly RCUL01 (sample SAMN09932745, study PRJNA488358) | compost metagenome | feature: garden; material: soil; isolation source: compost soil in acetic acid-enriched culture | place: Germany: Experimental Botanical Garden Goettingen | collected 2016-01-27
GCCCCAGATGCGCCGGGGCAGGGTGTTGACGTCGACGCTGGTGATGAACAGGGTCACCGCCACTTCCTCCCAGGACAGGGCGAAGGTGAGCAGGGCGGTGGAGGCGATGCCCAGCTTGAGGTTCGGCATCACCACCAGGAAGGTGGTCTGCATCAGGCTGGCGCCCAGGTTGCGCGAGGCCAGCTCGATGCGCCGGTCGATCTGGCTCAGCGCCACCAGCATGGTCACCACGCCGTAGGGCACCACCATCACCACGTGGGCGATGATCACGCCGGGAATGGTGTCGTAGCCGAAGCCCGGGGCGATGCGGCCGAGGTTGGTCTCCATGAAGTACAGCACCAGGGCCGAGATCACCGGCGGGATGGCCATGGGCAGCAGCACCAGGCCGATCAGTACGGTGGCCAGACGCGAGCGCAGGTACCAGATGCCGAGGCTGAAGCTCACCGCCAGGGCGGTGGCGATGATGCTGGTGGCAAAGGCGATGCCCAGGCTCTGGAGGATGCTCGCCATCCACTCCGGGTTGCCCAGCAGGGCCTCGTAGTGGCGCAGCGACCAGTCGCCCTTGGGCATCGACAGGTAGCGCTTGTTGGTGAAGGACACCGGGATGACCGTCAGCAGTGGGAACAGCATGAAGGCCATGGCGACCGTGGCCAGCAGGCGGGTGGAAAGGCCGGTTTTATGTGTGTTCATGATCGATCAGCCCACCAGTCGGTTGACACGGGTTATGCGCAGCAGCAGCCAGATCAGCGCGCTGACCAGGGCCAGCAGGACCACGCTGAGGGCGGCGCCCAGGCCCCAGTTGCTGGTCTGGAACATCTGCAGGAAGACGTACTCGGCGATCATCACCGTCTGCCCTCCACCCAGCAGTACCGGGGTGATGAAGAAGCCCAGGCAGAACACGAAGACCATGATGAAGGCGCCCAGCAGGCCCGGTACGGTCTGCGGCAGCAGCACCTGCCAGAAGGTGCGCAACGCGCCGGCACCGAGCCCGCGGGAAGCGAGCAGCACGCGCTGGTCGAGCTGGCGCATGCTGGAGAGCAGCGGGAACAGGGCGTAGGGCACCATGAAATGGAGCATGCCGATGACCACGCCGGTTTCGTTGCGGGTCAGTTGCAGCGGTGAGTCGATCAGCCCCAGGCCCATCAGGCCGCTGTTCAGCACGCCGTTGCCGCGCAGGGCGATCAGCCAGCCGAAGGCCCGCACCAGCACCGAGATCCAGAACGGGATGAAGATGCAGATCTCCACCATGCGTTGCCAGAACGGCGGGCTGAACACCCAGCAGTAGGCCAGCAGGTAGCCGATGACCAGCGCCAGGCTGCTGACCGTCAGGCACAGGCGCAGGGTGCGCCAGAGCATGTCGTGGATCGCCGGGTCGGTGGCGATGCGCTGGTACTGCTCGATGCCGGGCTCCGGCAGGGTGAAGCTCCAACCCACCACGCCGAGGAACGGCAGCAGGTAGAAGACCACCAGCAGCAGGGGCAGGGGAATCAGCAGCAGGCTGCGTTCCAGGTTGGCGGAGTGGTTGGTGCTCATGCGCGGCGGCTCACTTGGAAAGGTGGGTCAGGTACTGTTCCAGGGTGGTGGCGTAGTGATCGGCGTACCACTCGGTGTCGAGGAAGATCTGCTTCTTGAAGTTCTCTTCGGACGCGCAGTCCGCCTCGCGCTGTTCGGCCGTCATCAGCTTCTGGGTGGAGCTGTTGGACGGGCCGTTGCCGAGCAGTTCGAACAGCTTGAGCTGGCCTTCCGGCTGCAGCGCGTGCTGGATGAAGCGCATGGCTTCCTGGGTGCCGGCGGGGTTGTCGCTGAGCACCGCCCAACTGCTGGAGTTCAGGAAGGCGTTGTCGTAGCCCCAGCGGATGCGGCCTTCGCTGTCTTCGGCGAGCAGCTTGGCGCGGGTGCTCCAGATGGCGCCCATGGACACCTCGCCCTCGATCATCAGTTGCTGGCTTTCGGCGCCCGAACTCCAGAACGACAGGACGTGGGGCTTGAGCTCGTCGATCTTGCGCAGGGCGCGCGGCACGTCCAGCGGGTAGAGCTGGTTGGCGGGCACGCCGTCGGCCAGCAGCGCGGCTTCCAGCATGCCGTTCATCCACTTGTAGAGGGTGCGCTTGCCGGGGAATTTCTCCACGTTCCAGAAATCCGCCCAGCTGGACGGGCCCTGGTCGCCGAACTGCTCGCTGTCCCAGGCCATCACGTAGCTGAACAGGTAGCCGGCGATGCCGTGGTCGTGGGCCAGGTTCGGTGCCACCTGGTTGCGCTGGATGATGCTGTAGTCCAGCGGCTGGAGGATCTTGTCGCGGCCCAGGGTCATGGCGCTGTAGCTGTCCACGTCGACCACGTCCCAGCTCGGCTTGCCGCTGGCCAGCTGCGAGCGGATGGCGCCTTCGGTGGGGCCGGCGCCGTCGATGCGCACCTGGATGCCGGTGCTCTGGCTGAAGCTGTCGGTCCAGGCGCGGCGGAAGGCGTCGAGGGCGTCGCCACCCCAGTTCACCACCACCAGCGGCTTGCCGTCGGCGGCCCAACTGATGCCGCTGCGCATGGCCAGGGGCACGGCCGCCAGCAGGCCCATGGCCTGGATGAAGGTGCGGCGGTTGATCTGTCCGCCACGGGCTTTCTCGATGAGGATTTCGATGCAGTCGCGTTGATGTTCCTGGCTCATGGGGCAAGTCCTCGCGTGGCAGGCCCTCGGGGCGGGGGCGGCTGCCGATTGTTGTTGTAGGGAAACGCAGTGGAAGACGTGGAAGCGGGATCAGGCTTCCAGCAGGAAGCTCCGTTGCACCGGCCAGCTCAGCCAGACCGGCGTTCCGCTGGCCAGTTGCGCACCCGGATGGTTGCCGGGTACCGCCAGGTTGATGGCCGGCGCATCCAGGCCGAGCTTCAGCGCCAGGTGGGTGCTGGCGCCCTGGTAGACCTTCTCGGTGAGGTGCGCGCAAACGATGTTGTGGCCGCTGAGGTCGGGACGCTCGGTGTGCAGGTCCATGTGCTCGGGGCGCACCGCCAGCAGCAGCGGCTGGCTGCCCAGGGCCTGGGGCGCGGAGGCGTGCAGCTGGTTGTCGCCGCAGCGGCCGCTGGCATGGCTGCCGTTGCGGGTCACGTCGGCCAGCGGGAAGAGGTTCATCTTGCCGAGGAATTCGGCGACGAAGCGGCTGTTGGGCTTGTCGTAGATGTCTTCCGGGCTGTCCACCTGGGCCAGGCGGCCCTGGTTGAAGATGGCGATGCGGGTGGAGAGCGCCAGGGCTTCGCCCTGGTCGTGGGTGACGAAGACGAAGCTGGTGCCGACCTGGCGGTGGATGCGCTGCAGCTCGGCCTGGAGCTGTTCGCGCAGGTTCTTGTCCAGGGCCGAGAGGGGCTCGTCGAGCAGCAGCAGGTCCGGCTCGAACACCAGGGCGCGGGCGATGGCGACGCGCTGTTGCTGGCCGCCGGAGAGTTCCGCCGGCTTCTTGTTCATATGGGCGCCGAGGCCGACGACTTCGAGGATGTGCCTGACCCGGCGCTGGCGTTCCTCGGCTTTCACGCCACGGATGCGCAGGGGGTAGGCGACGTTGTCGGCCACGCTCATGTGCGGGAACAGCGCATAGCCCTGGAAGACCATGCCGAAATTGCGCTTCTCGGCGGGGCGGCGGCTGATGTCGACGCCGTTCTCCATCAGTTGGCCGGCGGTGGCTTCGAGGAAGCCGGCAAGGATCATCAGCAAGGTGGTCTTGCCCGAGCCGGATGGGCCGAGCAGGGTGAGGAACTCACCCTGGCGGATGTCCAGGTCGATGCCGTCCAGGGCGGTGAAATGTCCGTACTGCTTCCTGATCCCCTGGGCGCTGAGCTGGATGGCCTGACTGCTGGGCACGCTGGTTACTCCCCTTGTTGTGCTGGGACGCGCAGGGCAGTCCCGGATTGGGCGTTTGGGTCATTATTGTCAAAGGGGGCGCTACATCAATGGAATTATTTCTCCCTGAATGTTTAGTTTTTTTGGACATTAATAGGTCTGGATCGGCACCGAACCGTAGGATGGGTCGGGCGGCGTTCCGCGAGCGGAGCGATACCCATGCGGTCACGAATGATGGGTATCGCAGGCTCCACCCATCCTACGGACGGTCGCTTCAGCGGTTGTCTGACCACACCTGGGTCGAGGCCTGCAGCTGGGTCTTCACCCAGTTGCTGAAGGCCTGCACGGCGGGGCGCTCGGCCTTCTGCGGGTCGGCCACCAGGTAGTAGCCGCGGTGCGAGTCGATGGCGATCTCGAAGGGGCGTACCAGCAGGCCGCGGGCCATGGCGTCGCCACTGATCAGGTTGTCGCCCATGCCCACGCCCTGGGCGGCGATGCAGGCCGACTGGGCGCAGTGGGCGTCGGAGAAGACGATGCCGGTGCCGGCGTCCACGCTCGAGGCGCCGGCGGCGGCGAGCCAGACCCGCCAGTCGCTGTAGTCGCTCATGTGCAGCAGCGGGAAGCCGGCCAGTTCGTGGGGCGTCTTCAGGCCGCCGAGGGCGTTGATCAGGCGCGGGCTGCACACCGGGAAAAAGCGCAGGGCGACTATCTGTTCCACCGACATGTCGGGCCAGTCGCCGATGCCGTAGGCGATGTACAGGTCGACGTTGGCGCTGCTGACATCGTCCGGTGCACGCGGCGAAATGAGCTGCAGCTGGACCTGCGGGTACTCGCGCAGGAAGGCGCCGATGTGGTGGCACAGCCAGTAGGTGGCGAAGCCGGGATTGCAGCTGACGCAGAGGCGCCCGGAGATTTCCTGGTCGTCCAGGCGGCGGCTGGCCTCTTCCAGGTTGGAGAGGATGCGGTGCACCTCGCGGGCGTAGCGCTCGCCGCGGTAGGTGAGGCCGATGCCGCGGCCGATGCGCTCGGTCAGGAGGAAGCCGAGGCTCTCTTCCAGGCTGCTGATCTGGTGGCTGATGGCGCTGCGGGTGAGGTTGAGCTCCTGGGCGGCGGCGGACACGCTGCCCAGCCGGGCGACGGCGTCCAGGGCGCGCAGGGCGGTCATCGAGGGGAAACGCATGGCGGCTCCGGTGTGCGGGCTTCGGGTGAAAATATCTAAACATTAGTGGCGAAATAAATCGATTGTTGTATCGCTCCACTCAACAATACTAAGGCCAGCCCGCTCCTGGCCCCCTGCGTGGACGGGAGTCGTCACCCCACAAGGAATCCCTTTCATGCACGAGCCCAAGCAATTCGCCCTCGACTGGGTGGAGAACCAGCGCCAGACGCTGTCGGACTGGCACCAGGTGATCTGGCATTACGCCGAGCCGGCCTTCCGCGAGTACAAGTCCTGCGCCTGGTACGTCGAATTGCTGCGCAAGGAAGGCTTCGAGGTGGAGGAGGGCAGCGGCGGCATGCCGACGGCCTTCTGCGCCACCTTCAGGAATGGCGAGGGTCCGGTGCTGGCCACCTACGGCGAGTACGACGCGGTGCCCGGCAACTGCCAGGCGGCAGCGACCCGCAAGATGCCGCGCGAAGGCCTGTCGCGCTTCGCCCCCGGCCATACCGACCCGCATTCGGCCCTGGGCATCAGCGCCCTCGGCGGCCTGCTGGCGGCCAAGGCGGCGATGCTGGAGCACGGCATCCAGGGCACCCTGAAGTTCTTCGGCGAGCCGGCTGAAAAGCTGCGCGCCTCCAAGCCGGTGCACGCTGCCAAGGGTTACTACGACGACCTCGACGCGGCCATCAGCTTCCACCCCACCTACATGCTGCCGCTGAACAACACCACCACCTGGGACACTCACTGCGGCATCGCCTACGCCTACATCTACACCTTTACCTGCGATGACCCGCAGAACTGGATCGCCTCGGACAAGTACAGCCCCATCCCGCAGAACCACCTGGCGGCACGGGCTCCCGGCGCAAATGACGCGCTGGTGCACTTCTATACGCTGAACGAGAGCCTGCGCCGCTCCACGCTGCCCTTCACCGGCCTGTGGAGCTACAACGAGGCCATCCTCACCGCCGGCCAGGCCACCGCCGACAACCTGCCGCCGCACATCTCGCAGATCCAGTACCTGCTGCGCTGCGACTCCATCGAGCAGGCCGAGACCATCGCCCAGGTGATGGATAACAACGCCGCCGCCGCTGCCCTGGCCACCGGCTGCCAGTGGAAGAAGACCTGGGTCTGCAAGTCCCGTGGCGGCCTGCCCAACCACGTGATGGCCCAGGCCACCTACGACAACCTGGCCGCCGTCGGCGCGCCGCGTTGGGGCAATGAAGCCATCGAGCTCGCCCAGGAAATCCAGGCCAACCTGGGCCTGGAACCCATGGAAAAACCCTTCCTGCCGGCCACCGAGGAACTGATCGAACCGCAGGAGTGCGAGCGCCAGCTGCGCCTGCAGATGCCGGCCTGGCAGCAGTACCTGACCTCCGACGACTACCCGGAATACACCTGGCATTGCCCGACCGTGCGCCTGCTGGTGGCGCGGCCGATGCTCTCGGCTCCGGCCGGCTACACCTACCCGGACTGGGTCTCCAACGCCCTCGGCGGCATCCGCCAGACCATCGACCCGATGATCCAGGTCGCCGCCAAGACCATTGCCGCCACCCTGGTGGACCTGCTCACCCGTCCCGACCTGCTGGCCGCGGCCCGCGCCGAATTCGTCGAGCGCACCGGCGGCGGCATCGGCGGCAGCCGCTGGCAGGCGCCGTTGCTGCCCAGGGACTTCCAGGCGCCCCATCGCTTCCGCTGGCCGGAGTACATCCGCACCGTGCGTGGCGAGGAGTGGTGGATTCCCGCCCGCGACGACGAATGATCCCTGCGGGCCGCCCGGCCCGCCGCTTCGACTTCAGAACGACTTTCCCAGAACGGGCGGCAAGCCCGCGTGCAATCGAAAAAAGGTGTCACTGCCATGGGTAACCCCACCGACTACCGTTCCAGCAATGTCCCGGGTCCGGCCGGCGCCGCCGACCTGGTGCTGACCAACGGCCGTATCTACACCGTGGACCCGGCCAACCCCTGGGCCGAGGCGGTGGCCATCCGTGGCGGGCGCTTCATCGCCGTGGGCGCCAATGCCGAGATGGACGGCCTGATCGGTGCCCATACCCAGGTGCTGGACCTCAAGGGCCGCTTCGCCATGCCCGGCCTGTACGACATGCACACGCACCCGGACCTGAAGCTGGCCCCCGGCTACGCGGGCTACCTGGAAGTGGGGCTGGAAGACCCGACGCCGGAGCAGGTGAAGCAGGCCATCCTCGACTACGCCGCCGCCCACCCGGGCGATGGCTGGGTCTACGGCCAGTACTTCGTCCGCTACACCTTCAAGCAAGCCGGCCTGGTGCCGGACCGGGACTGGCTGGACAGCGTCCTGGCGGATCGCCCGGTGGCCATCCTCGACCGCTCCTGGGGCTGCATGATGGTCAACTCCAGGGCCCTGGAACTGGCCGGCATCGACGCCGACACGCTGGACCCGCGCCACGGCTACATCGAGCGCGACAGCGTGACAGGCCAGCCCACCGGCATCCTGGTGGACGGCGCCTACGCCATGATCCACGCCGCCATGCCGCCGACGCCGCAGCACGCGCTGAAGCGCGCCTACCGCGAAGGCGTGTGGTTCCAGAGCGGCCAGGGCGTGGTGGGCACCAAGTACGTGCATGTCTGCGAGCACCGCCTGAACGCCCTGAAGTCCATCGACCAGACCGGTGAGCTGTCGGTGCGGGTGGAAGCCGCCATCAGCTGGCAGGACGACATCTTCCCGGTCAAGCGCCGCTGGGAGCTGCTGGCCGGCGAGCGCCACTACTACCGCAGCGCGCGGCTCAACGCCAACGCGGTGAAGTTCCATTTCGACGGCACCCACGAATCCCGTTCGTCCTACCTGTCCAGCGCCTGGCCGGGCGACAGCAGCTGGCGCGGCCACCTCAACCTGACCCCGGAACACATCACCGACATGGTGGTGGACATGGACCGCCGCGGCATCCGCGTGATCGCCCACTGCACCGGCGACGGCGCCTCCGACCTGTTCCTCGACGCCGTGGCCGAGGCCCGCCGGCGCAACGGCTACAGCGGCGTGCGCCACCAGTGCGCCCACAGCACCACGCTGCTCGACGCCAACCTGCCACGCTTCGCCGAGCTGAACGTCACTGCCGAGTTCTCCCCGGTCGGCTGGTTCCCGTCTTCCTTCGCCTATGCCCGCGCGGTGTTCGGCGAGGACCGCATGCAGCGCGCCTACAACTTCAAGGGCGTGCTGGAGCACGGCGGCGTGGCGGTGATGGGCACCGACTGGCCGGTGTCCAGCATCAACCCCTGGATCGGCTTCGAGGCCATGGTCACCCGCGAGAATCCCTACGGCGAGGAGGAGGGCCGCTTCTACGGCCAGCCCATCAGCCTGGAGCAGGCGATTCGCGTGATGACCCTCAACGGCGCCTGGTGCATGGGCATCGAGGACAAGGCCGGCTCGATCGAGGTGGGCAAGTCCGCCGACCTGATCGTGCTCGACCGCAACCTGTTCGACCGGGAACCCAAGGGCAATATCCACGACACCCAGGTGCAGCTGACCCTGCTGGAGGGCGAAGTGACCTGGGACCGCCACGGCGAGTTCGACGGCACGTCCTACGCGGCCACCTGGCGGCGCGATCTGCCGAATATCCTCTGAGGTCCGCCGGCATGAGCAGACAGCACCCGATTCCCGTGACCCTGGTATCCGGCTTCCTCGGCGCCGGCAAGACCACCCTGCTGAACCGCATCCTCACCAGCGACCACGGCCTGCGCATGGCGGTGATGGTCAACGACTTCGGTGCCATCAATATCGACAGCCAACTGATCGTCAGCCAGACCCAGACCACCGTCAGCCTGGCCAACGGCTGCATCTGCTGCACGGTGGAAAGCGACCTGATCGAACAGCTCGGCCGCCTGCTGGACGACCGCCAGAACCGGCCCGAGTACATCGTGATCGAGGCCAGCGGGGTGTCCAACCCGGGCAAGATCGCCAATACCCTGCGCTACCCGCAGTTCCGCGAGGTGCTGGCGATCGACAGTATCCTCACGGTGGTGGATGCCGAACAGTTCGAGTCGCTGGACGGCGAAATGGCGCAGCTGGCCATGGAGCAGCTGGATGTGGCGGACATCATCGTCCTGAACAAGGTGGATCGGGTCAGCCGCGACCAGGTCGACGCCCTGAAGGCCCGTTGGCTCTATCCCAACGCGCGGGTGCTGGAGAGCGAGTTCGGCGAGGTGCCGCTGGAACTGGTGCTGGGCGTCGGGCGCTTCAAGGCGGGCTGGCGTTTCACCCCGGCCACGGCCGAAGCGGCACCGATGCTGGGTGCGAAGGAAGCGGATCATTCGGCGATCTTCGAGACCTGGAGCTTCGCCAGTGACCGCCCGCTGTCGCTCGGGCCCCTGCGCCGGGCCCTGGCCGCGCTGCCGACCGGCATCTACCGCGCCAAGGGCGTGTGCCAGATCGCCGAAGCACCCGGCAAGCGTTGCATCCTCCACCTGGTGGGCAGCCGCAGCGAGATCAGGCCCGAGGCGGGTTGGGAAGGGCGCGAGCCGCATACCCAACTGGTCTTCATCGGCCAGCGCGGGTCCATCGATAGAGCGGCGCTGCAGGCAGCGTTCGAGGCTTGCGTGGCCTGAAGGTCCATCCTGCGGGGCTGCAACCGGTGCAGGGCAGACTCTTGTGGGGGCGAATTCATTCGCTAAAGGCAGCGAAGCTGCCCCGAGGAGTCCGGGGGCAGACCTGCGGTCTGCTTAGCGAATGAATTCGCCCCCACAGAAAAGCTGTTCATCCGCCTTTCCATTGCCTAGTCAGTTCTGTAGCCCGGATGAAATCCGGGGAAACTCTCACCGCCGCTCCCGGATTTCATCCGGGCTACAGGATCAATCCCGCTGGGGAATCCCCAGCCCGCGGATCACCGCCGGGCGTGCGAGGAAGGCTTCCAGCACCCGCTGCACATTGGCGAAGCGCTCGAACTGCACCAGTTCACCGGCCTCATAGAAACCGACCAGGTTGCGCACCCAGGGGAAGATGGCGATATCGGCGATGCTGAACTCCTCGCCCATGATCCAGTCGCGGCCTTCCAGGCGCTGTTCGAGCACGGCCAGCAGCCGTCTGGATTCCTCGACGTAGCGGTCGCGGGGGCGCTTGTCCTCGTAGTCCTTGCCGGCGAATTTGTTGAAGAATCCGAGCTGGCCGAACATCGGGCCTATCCCGCCCATCTGGAACATCAGCCACTGGATGCACTCGTAGCGGCCGGCGGCGTCCTCGGGCAGCAACTGGCCGGTCTTGTCCGCGAGGTAGATGAGGATGGCGCCGGATTCGAACAGCGGCAGCGGGCGGCCGTCCGGCCCGTTGGGGTCGATGATGGCGGGAATCTTGTTGTTCGGGTTGAGCGAGAGGAACTCCGGCGACAGCTGTTCATTGCGCTCGAAACTCACCAGGTGCGGCTCGTAGGGCAGCCCGGTTTCCTCGAGCATGATGGACACCTTGACGCCGTTGGGGGTCGGCAGGGAGTAGAGCTGGAGCCGGTCCGGCCGGGTCGCGGGCCATTTGCGGGTGATGGGGAAAACCGACAGATCGTGCATGGGAACTCCCTGTTCGAGATGGAGGGGGATGGGCAACCTTACCCGTCAATGGACGGGCAGCGGAAGGCACGGGCTCAACTCCTGGCAGGCGGCCCAGCGGGGCGGGGGATGAGGCGATCAATCGTCGCGGGTGAGGACTTCCAGCAACTCGATCTCGAACATCAGGTTGGAGCCGGGCTTGATATGGGCGCCGACCTGGCGTTCGCCATAGGCCAGGTGGGCGGGCACGAAGAGCTTGCGCTTGCCGCCCACTTTCATGCCCTGGAGGCCGATGTCCCAGCCCTTGATCACTCGGCCGGTGCCGATCACGCACTGGAAGGGCTTGCCGCGGGCGTAGGAGGAGTCGAACTCGGTGCCGTCCTCCAGGGTGCCCCGGTACTGGGTGGTGATCAGGGCGCCCTTGACCACTTCCTTGCCGTCGCCCAGCTGGATATCGGTGATCTGCAGTTCGTCGCTCATTCGTCGTGCTCCTTGGTTCAGTAGCCGGGTGTGGTCGTTTCCGGGCTGCCTTTTCGCAGGATTCGGCCGATCTGGCAACCGGAGGCGATGCCCGGACGATCCGACTCGACTGGCGCGCCCTGCCGATCTGCGGGGAAGCTGTCTCAAAACCCTCCCGCTCACTTGGGCCGCGGGTCCTTCAGGTCGCCATCGGGCACCACCAGGCGCCCCGCACGGGCGTCGGCGACCGCATGGCTGACGGCGCGGGCGACTATGCGCACCTCCTGTTGCAGCGCCAGGTCGGCGTCCAGTTCCTCGTGGCTGGTGGCGTAGGGTTTGTAGTAGCCGATATAGCGATCCAGCTTGGCAGTGAAGCCGGCATCCAGCAGGCCCATCCAGTCCAGCCAGTCGGACAGCGCCCGCCGCGCTTCCTCGATGCCGGCGACGTCGCCATGCACGGCCAGGCCGTACACGCGCCCGGCCAGGTGCTTGGGATAGGGCCAGCCATCGAGCTCCAGTTGCTTGGCCTTGTCCGGGTCCTTTCCGGCGGTGGACGTGGGGTCCGGGTTGCCGCCATCGGCGCAGACCAGGCGGTCGATCATCAGCTTCAGCGGGCTGGGCGCCTGGTACCAGTAGACCGGGGTGATGATGATCACCCCATGGACGGCGACCCAGCGCTGGTAGATCTCGCTCATCCAGTCGTTGGCCTGGTCCAGGGCCGGGTTGGGGTAGCAGCTGCAGGGCCAGTGGCAAAGCGGCATGGCGGTGGACACGCAGCCTTTGCAAGGGTGGATGTGCAGACCGTACTCGGAGGTGAGCCGGCTGAGGTCCAGCAGGTCGCTTTCGATGTGCGCCATGCGCAGCTCCTCGCAGGCCAGCCGGGCCAGGCGCCAGGATTTGGATATCTCGTTGGGGCAGGAGCCGTCGTTGCGCGAAGAGCCGATCACGACCAGCACGCGGGACGGCGAGGCCGGGTCCTTCTGCACCCGTTCGGCCTGTTCCAGGGCGTCCCGCGTGGCCTTCCACTGCGCTGACAGCTGATAGTCCGGGTCGGCGAAGCCATCGCCGGCGCGCACCGTGACGGGGGCCTTGCGGCCAGCCATGTAGGCCTCCCAGGCAATCGCCTCGATGCGCTGGAGTGCCTCGTCCTCGCTGCGGAAGGCCGGGTCGGCGAAGCGCTCCCGGAAACGTTGGCGAAAGTCTTCGCGAGGCAGTTTTCCGGGGGCCTGGCCCTTGCGCGCTTGAGTGGTCATGGCGATCTCCTCATCGGCTTTTCCCTGCTTCTGGAGTTCGGAGCCGCCGCCGGCCGGCAAGGTTCCTCCTGCACGACGGCAGGCGCCACGCATCATGCAGATTGCACGGGCGGCCAATGCGAATCTTGCAAATCCCCCTATGGCGCAGGCTTGGCCAACGAGCCAGGTCCTTGATTCATGGGCTGTTTCAGGGATGCGCGAATCGGGCACGGCTACTGCTTGGTACAAGCACTCTCAACCGGACCGGAGTCCCCCAGATGAAACTCGCATTCACCGCTTTCTACGATGCCTTTCCGCAACACCAGGTCGATATCAAGCCGCGGCCGGACGGCTCGCTGCTCCTGTCCCTGGTGGGAGAAGACGGCAAGCCTTTCTGCAAGGTCATCGACAGTGACGCGCTCTACAGCGAAAGGCACGTACACCAGGCTATCCGTGAACTGCAGCGCGACATGAAGCTGGAGGCCGGCGAGGTGGTCTGGAATGGCAAGGGCATCGACTGGGTATCGCGCGAGTTGCCGACCTACCTGGGTGGTCCGATCCATATGACCGCGGCCAAGACCCTGGTGGCTCGCCGCAAGCTGGCGCATGACCGGGTGCACAGCCGGCCGCGGGTCTGACTGTTCTGGCGCTCTGTGTGGGCGCGGGCTTGCTCGCGAACAGCCCGAGCGCGACTTTTCGCGAGCAAGCTCGCTCCTACAAGTCGAGTCGAAGGTGAGCCGGGTGCGCGAAGGTTGGCGCCGAGAGTGACGCATCCTCCGTCACTCTCTATAGCGGAGCTGGCCTAGGCGTCAGGGGCGCCCGGGGTTCTGCGTGGGCTTGCGTCCGGTATCCATCGGACGTTCCTGGTCTTTCTTGATGGTGCCGCCGCCCAGGTTCTCGCCTTTCTTGCCGGAGCCAGGCGTACGGTCACGGTCGCCACCAGGGAAATTGCCTTTGTTGCCGCCACGTTGTTCGGGCATTTTGGATTCCTCCATTCGGTTTGAGATGCAGGCGCCATGGGCACCTAACCTATCGGAGAGGATGTGGCGGCGGATCGTTCGCACTGTTTTTAGATCGATGGCGTCTGAACGGTGGGCTGGCTAGGCCCCCTGGGCACCCTGGGTCGACCAGATTTCATGGGCCCTCAGGACGTCGTCGGCTTCCATTTCCAGAAGCTCCGCGCGGGTCTCGACCAGATGGACAGGGTGCAGGGGTCGAGCCCGTAGGCGGTGCGCATGGCGCACCCTACCGGAGGCAGAGTGCCGGAGTCATACCTGGCCGTGGCTGTTTACGGCCGAGCGGGGTGCAGGAAGGGGCAGGCGAACCTGCCCCGGCGGGCTTAACCGCGTTTCGCCTTTTCGGCGAGTTCTTTCTGTTGTGCTACTTCTTCCTGCGCCTGGCGCTTCTGCTGTTCGACCTGGGCGAGGCGGGTTTCGTAGCGTTTGATCACGCGATCGCCGCCACCCGATGCCATGGCGGAACCAGCGGAAAGGACTACGGCGAGCAGCGTGGCGGAAGTGATAAGGCTTTTCATGGTTTGTCTCCTGTCGAGATCAAGGGGTTGGGTATTCAGAACAAGCGCCGAATCCGGCGTTGCCGTCCTTGACGGAGTGGGGGCTCCTGATCCGCAGAACGGTCTGCGGCGGCAGAAAGAGCCCCGCGGCAAGGAGCCGAACGCCGCGGGGCGAAGAGGCCGGCCTGGTATGGCCGGGCAAGGGAGGAAAAGCTCAGGCCTGGGGCTGCCAGCCGCCGCCCAGAGCCTTGTAGATGGCGACGATGCCGCGATAGACCTCGACTTCCGCCTGGGCCTGGGCGTCTTCGGCGGCCAGGCGCTCGCGTTCGGCGTCCAGCAGCACGAGGAAGTCCACCGTGCCTTCGCGGTAGCGGGTGGCGGCCTGTTCGGCGGCGGCGCGGGTGGCTTCCGACTGGCGCACCAGGGACACCAGGCGCTGCTGGCGCTTGCCGTAGTCGCTGAAGGCGTTCTCCGACTCTTCCAGGGCCAGCAGCACCTGCTGCTCGTAGCTGGCCAGGGCGCCTTCGGCGTCGGCTTCGGAGGCGCGGATCTGCGCCCGCACGCTGCCGAGGTCGAATGCCGCCCAGGAAATGGTCGGCGCCACGGCCCAGGCACGGGCGGCGGAGGAGCCGATCTGCGAGCCACGGCCGGCGGTGAAACCGAGGAAGCCCGACAGGCTCACGCGGGGGAACAGGTCGGCGGTGGCGACGCCCACACCGGCGGTGGCGGCGGCCAGCTGGCGTTCGGCCGAACGCACGTCCGGGCGGCGGCGCAGCAGTTCGGCCGGATCGCCGATGGGCAGGGCCTTGGCGATCACCGGCAGCGGCTTGGGCGAGAGGTCCACGGACAGCTGTTCCGGGCGCTGGCCGAGCAGGGTGGCGATGCGGTTGCGGGCGCGGGCTTCCTCGGCCTGCAACTGCGGCAGGCTGGCCTCGGTGGCGGCCAGGCGGCCGTCGGCGCGCAGCACGTCGAGTTCGCTGCCGACGCCGGCATCGCGCAGCTGCTCGGTCAGGCCACGGG
>RCUL01000712.1_pt1 | contig 14680 bp, 9 predicted proteins | sample 2167521 | NCBI WGS metagenome assembly RCUL01 (sample SAMN09932745, study PRJNA488358) | compost metagenome | feature: garden; material: soil; isolation source: compost soil in acetic acid-enriched culture | place: Germany: Experimental Botanical Garden Goettingen | collected 2016-01-27
ATATACACCTGATGCACATAAAGTAAAATTTAATGAAAAGGATGACAAAAATAAGAATGAGGCTTATAAAATAGCAAAGATGCTGGCGGAATTCAAACCGACAATAATTTGTGTGGAAGTACTTCCAACCAAAAATGAGGAATTGAACGCAGACTACAGAAGTTTTAAGGAAACTAAAGATTATACACCAAAATATGGAGGGGAGATCGCCTTAATTGCTTACGAAATTGGTAAAATGACTGGCGTAAACAAAATATATGGTATCGATGAGCAGCAGACCGCAGCTTATAACTATAATATAGGGAATGAATTGGAAAATCAGGTAGACAGTATAACCTCAAAAAAATACAACGCCAGTATTCTTAAAGAATTTATGGCCGCAGAAAACCTTTCTGTGCTAGAAAAATTGAAGCTATTTAATTGCAAAGCGACTTTCCAAAAATTTATAAATCTAAATGCTGATATATTAACTCACAACAGTACAAAAGGCAATTTCGAAGGGGCAGATGAAGCCAGCAAATTTTATAGACGAAATCTGCGGATATTCTCCAATTTAAACCAGATACCAGTCAATAACGATGATCGAATTCTTATAATAATGGGAGCTACCCATAGTGCTTTTCTGGATGAATTCATGCAGAGAAGTCCCAAATACCAGCTTGTTGATATTGAAAATTATCTGAAATAAATAGTAGGAATACAAGGTAATTTAAGGCCATTTGGATACTTTCCAAACGGCCTTTTTATATTTATAGCATAACCCATGTCTTCGTGTTACGCTGTACAGTTCTTTGAATAAGCCCTCAAATTTTGATCCTCAAAAGAGTAATCACATTGTTTGAAATAAGCTTATAACCAATTTACACTTCCTGTTTCAACATCATAATTGGCACCAACAATCTTGATCTTACCTTCTTCTTCAAGTTTACGAAGTGTTGAACTTTGTCTGCGAATATCTTTAATTGCATGTTTAATATTCTGTTGGTTGAGTTTCTCCAGCAATACGCTATTTTTGGATGAACGCTCTTCATTCTCATCAATCACTTCATTGATAATAGGATCAAAATGATTAACTAAATGGTTCAAGTTGTCCATTCCCATTTTTTCGATTTGTGCAGCATCCAATCCACCTTTCAAAGCACCACATTTGGTATGGCCTAAAACGACAACCAGTTTAGATCCAGCAACATTACAGCCAAATTCCATAGAGCCTAGAATATCTTGATTGACAAAATTTCCTGCAATTCTGATACTGAAAATATCACCCAAACCTTGGTCAAATATAAGTTCAGCAGAAGTGCGGCTATCGATACAGCTTAACACCACAGCAAATGGCCATTGACCCTCACGAGTAGCATTTACCTGTTCGAGTAGATCCCGGTTTGCTTTTAGATTATTGACAAAGCGTTGATTGCCTTCTTTTAAGAAGTCTAATGCTTTTTCAGGAGTAATTGTCGATTGTGTTTCGTACGTATGTGCCTTCATAAAATTTAAATATTTGAATATTAAAGATAGGATAAATTCGTTAAATTTTAATGGCAAAAAGAGCTCCAATTTCTTCTCCCTTGAATTTTCTGGCTGTACCAAGCAATGCACAGCACATGTAGGACTATTTTTTTGATATCTGTTAGACGGGTAGATAGAAGCCTAATATATACTAGATTGCCGTCAAATTTGCTGATACAATGACTCATGCCACCGCGAAGCAAAAAAAGCTTATGAAGCTGCGAATCATAAATAGCTATAAACAAATATTAAATAGCCTTTAACTTTTGTTGTTATGTAAGTTACCTTTATATCGAATTGGTTTTTAATCCTTTTAGGAAGTTATAAATCTGCTTGTCAAATAGTATCAAGAAAACTTTTCTTGCTACACATAATCGAGAAATAAATATGAAATTGATTTTTATTATTCTTTTTTCCATAAGCCTTGTTTACGGGCAGTCCGATAAAAATCTGACCGTCGGCTATGGAGATCGGTACGACAGCTTGCCTAAAATAAATTTCAAGACAGCGGCAGCAGAAAATTATGAAAAGGCATTCAGTTCCAATTCCATTGTTAATATCACACCTGCAATTGAAAAGAAAAATTTCGTGATTCCAATAGGAAAAGGTAAGTTAAAATTTAAAAAGTATGATTCCTCAGCAGGCCAAGGAGATGGATTCCGGGGTTGGGAGTATAACGGCTATTTTCCACAGCTGAAAATGCATATTTTGGTAAGCCATTCTGTTGCCGAAAGTTTGGGCTTTAGCGATTTGGTTTTGTTGGATAGCATTGAGGGTAGCCAGCATAGGATTGCTTCGGTAGGTGATGGTGCTGTTGAAATTCCTATTCCATCCCCTGACGGACGGTTTCTGGCATATTACTACAATGAGGTGTATGCACCTAATAGCTGTTTTATAGGAATTCTTGACGTGCGAAAAGGAACTCCATTTCGGATTCGTCTTTCCGAATGCAGTAGTTTTCAAACCGAAAACTGGGCGGTGGAAAATATCAGATGGATCAACCAGAATACCATAATTGTAAAAGCTTATACACTTAAAAAGCTCGGTAATGAGAGAAGCAAGCAATTTACTTATTACACTGCTGAGTTAAACAATAAAATAGATATCAATTAAAGTACCATTCATTGTGGACGTTCTGGATTTTAAAACGACTTTATCATGTGGAAAAATATTACGCTTACTATACTCGCGCTAATGGCTTTAAGCTGCAGAAACGAAACAGAACACAAAAAACAAACTGATCCACAACATGCAGTTGTCACCGGTGACGAAAAGAAAGATACTGCAGGAGTTCTACTGACTGAAAATAAGAATATGCAGCTGGGAGGGAGCGATAGCGTGGACCTATCCGCTGTACATACCACCAATGAATCTAATGCAACTACAAAAGTGAAATTCAATGAACTTGTAGTAGTCATTAATGGCATGGCTATTTTTGATGCAGAAAAAATGGAACGGATTCAAAAAGATACTGCTGAGATCGAAGCTGAAGTTGGAGAAACCATTGAAGGACGTACCATATCCATTTCGAGCGAGCAACTTATCGGTTTGAACATTGAGCAACGCTATGAAACGAGTGTAACCATTATGAATGAAGGGCCTCACTGTGATCTTATTGATTGGGAGCATTTTAATTCCAACTGGAAGTCGTTAAAACAAAATTCAAACGGGCAATTTGTAGGTGATAAATACACCGAAGAGGATTATAATACCTTTCCCGAAGTCTCGATGGATGAGTTGAAACAAACAGTAAAAGAGCAGTGTGGAGAGGATTGGTTTAAACTTTTGGAAAAAACAAATTCTCCACGTGAATATCCTTGTGCCATAAGTATAAGTCGATATTTCTTACGAATCGTAGGTAAGCGGAAAGACAATGGACAAAAAGTAACCAAATTAATTATTATTAAAACCCCGATGGGATGTTAATGGTCGAATGAACCATTTTATTTTTGCCGTTATTTTCCGAAAATCACACTTTCCCAATCTTAAACAATATCCCCATATCTATTGTAAAAATGGTCTTCGCAACTGCTGTAGTCTTTGGGTTACCAAATTGCATAATAAGTATCAATAGAAAACGTAAACGCTAAAGTATGTCTGAACGCCTAAAGCATCTTGTTTCGCCGCTTTTTATTTTTTTTCTTGTTCTATTAATTATCAATGATTTTTTTCTGAAAGCGGTATTCCATAATACGTTTACCTGAAAACTATCTGATTTCAGTGGACTTTTTATTTTCCCTATTTTCTGGTCCGCTATCTTCCCCAAACAAAAATTAACGGTTTTTATATCCACAGCAGTCTTATTTGTCTTTTGGAAAAGTGAATATTCCTCGGTTATCATACAATTTATGAAGCCCTACTTTGGTATTGGAAGAACCGTGGATCTTTCGGATCTGATCGCATTACCCATGATATTGTTGGCATGGTTTTACACAAAAAGGAGGGCGCAACAGTCCGTCAATCCAGTCTTAATGACGCGATTGAGCACATATTTTAGCGCAGCTGTCGCAATTTTCTCTTTTTGTGCTACCAGCCAGCAAAGATATATCCAATCTTTTGATCAGCCGCAGTATGTACTGTTAAAAGATCCGACAATCCAGCATCTTAATTTCGATGATGAATTCGAATTTTATAATAGAGATTCCTTACTTGTTGTCAAAATAAATTATCGATCTACCAGTAGGCCTGAGCGGAACGATGACTACAATAAGAATCAATCGGTCAAAACTCTTGATCTTGCCGTTTTACATCGTATAGCAGATAGTGCTAGCCTGGTTTCGCCCGGAAAAATAACTTTGCTCACAGTCAATACTGAAGAGGGGAGTGATTCTTTAAGATTTAATGGTGGGCGACTTGATGGACGGTTCATCAGGACAAAAGGAGGTAAGACTATCATTGAAGGATTTTATAAGATGGGATTGGAAGACTCCACCTGGATAATCAGGGACACGATCAGTGCCGATAAGGTCATAAAGACATTTGTTAATGGAGAAACAATCAATATCAAACACTATAACCATGATAAACTCCAATCCTCTTCAAATATCAACACCCGTTCTGACACCATTTTTAATATCTATTTGCAGTTAGTAATTCTGGTCCTATGTCTGGCGGGGATATGTTATTTATTATATAGAAATTATCGCAGGGCCATCCCGGATCATTTTAAGCTCAAATTACTTTGGAGATTGCTGTTGTGCTTTATTTCACCGCTCGTCGTCTGGCTGTTTTATGTCGGGATCATGTTATTGCTTATGAATTATAGTCAAGATATTTTCGAGACTTTAGCGACAATTATCTTTATTTTTATCACAGTTTGCCCATTGATGTTTGTCATAGTTTTTTTGATAAAGATCAGAAGGCCAATAGATATTCTCTGGTACAGTCTCTTGTTCGCTCTAGCAGCCAGTATCTGGGCAACGTACCTCACACTTGGAGCGCTTTCACAATGAAATGATAAACTCACCTCTGTTGAAATCCTAAAAACCACGAATAATAATCTAAAGGAAATGATTACCATTGCTTCGGATAAATGTAAGTATCTCGAAAAGTTTATAGCTATCCTTGGTCCAGCGTCTTAGGTGTATTGGGCGATGATATCCTTGTCACAAAATCGTGATTCCTGATAAAAGTAAAAAAGACTACTTGTTTAGTAGTATTTATCAGTAAGATGTTTTATATTTGTGATCAAATCGTTTATCAATTGGCGTTGGCAGCGATACAACCTAACAAAAACAAAGTTCAAATGAAACCACAAAGATCAACCTTTTCCGTCATTCACAACATGAAAAACATTCGATTTAACCTTACTCCATTTCGAATGCGCTATTGCGCTTAAATTTTTTCTTCTAGACTTTTTTAATTGATAGTAAAGGATAGTGATTCTCTTATTATCAATCATGCCACAAGTAGCATCATCCTACTTGTCAGTATTCACTTATTAAACTAATTCATCCCTATGAAAAAATACGAAGTATTTTTCCAGTGCTCGCTATTGCTTTTTTTTCTGTGGAACAGTATTCTTTTTGCTTCTGCCCAGGAGGGCTCAGTGCCCAAAGTGTTTCAAAATGAATCCGCTGGGCAAAACTTGGAGAAAGATTATTATTTTCCGGCAGGAAGCCGTTTTGTGACAAACATCCCCACGCCAAGTCAATTTTTCAATCATCAAATCGGTCATAGTCATACCCGTTATGACCAGATTGTTGATTATTTTAAGATACTTGAGCAACGTTCCGGCCGGATAAAGATAGATACGATTGGTCGTACCTGGGAAGGGAGACCGCTGGTCGTGCTGAAAGCTTCTTCACCCGACAACATCCGTAATAGTGAACAAATTCGTCAACAGCATATCGAAACGATTAACAAAGCAAAAGAGAACCGGATCGTATCTAATGAGGCACAGCCCGCATTGGTATTTTTGGGTTTTAGTGTGCACGGTAACGAAACCTCAGCTGCCGAAGCATCTATTTTAACCGCTTATTACCTAGCAGCTGCCGAAGACCCAGCTGTTGCGACCTCACTTGCAAAGGGAATATTTTTTATAGACCCAGTCCGTAATCCAGATGGTTATGATCGTTATGTCAATTGGGTCAATGCTAATGTAGCATTTCCACCAAACGGAAGCCCTCTGGATAGAGAGCACAACGAAGTTTGGCCCGGAGGCCGAACAAATCACTATTGGTTTGACTTAAACCGCGATTGGATCAATCAGGTAAATCCCGAAAGTAAGGCGCGTGTCAGCTACTTTCAACATTGGCTGCCCCATTTTCAAGGCGACTTCCATGAGATGGGAGCAGCATCTTCCTTCTTCTTCGAACCCACAAAGACCGATGCTCAAGAATCTCCCTTAGTCCCTAAAAGTACATATCAGCTAAATCAGAAATTTGCTACTTATTATGCGAAGGCATTGGATGAAATAGGATCTTTTTATTTCACCAAAGAACAATTTGATAATATTAATCCAACCTATGGATCTACTTATCCTGATCATGTCGGAAGCCTAGGAATCCTCTTTGAGCAAGCAAGTCCACGGGGCCTCTTTCAAAAAACAAGCAATGGTGATCTAACTTACCCCTTTGCTATTCGAAACCACTTCAGAATAGCCTTGGGGAGCATTACAGCATCTATTGATCATCGTACGACACTTCTGGAAAATCAACTGAGATTCTTCCAGTCCGCGTTCGAATTGGCCCAAAAAGATCCAGTTAAAGGTTACTTGGTGGATCTAAAGTATAATAATAACACTGCGGCACATTTCAAAGAACTTCTTGCCAGGCATCAAATCCGCTACCTAACGAACAATCGTGACCGTAAGGTAGATGGTAAAGATTTTGAGAAAGGAACTTCCATCATTATTCCGACAGCGCAGGCAAACTATCGGCTGGTCAGAGTCATCTTTGACGAAACCAAAACTTATGTGGACAGCGTTTTTTATGATGGCTCGGGCAATTCCATTGCCTACCTCTATGGGTTCTCTTATGCTAGTCTAAAACAAGGGTTGGACAACGGAGAAACTGATCAGAGTTCTGTTACTAATCCACCCGCTATTGCCCTGACGAGGAGCAATTATGCTTATCTCGTAGATTGGCGGCAGGAGGGAGCAGCTTGGTTGTTATCCCAATTGCTACAACGTGGAATTCTTGTGAAGTCCACTAGTAGTCCCTTTGAACTGTCTGATCAGGGCAGGACAATAGGATTTGATTATGGAAGCCTGTTGATTCCCATACAAGGCCAGCCTATCTCAGCGGATGAATTATTTGATTTCTTACAAAAATTGAATAAAAGAGGAAATATAACGATTGAATCCGCTTCCACGGGATACAGCGGAAAGGGAATAGATCTCGGAAGTAGTGGATTTAAAAGCCTCGCACCTCAAAATGCATTACTTTTAACCGGAAATGGGATTAGTGCTTATGAGGCCGGTGAAGTGTGGTATACATTTGAACGCCAATTGGAACAGCCCATCTTACGGTTAAATATTGATCAGTTCAGTCGTGTAAACCTCGAGGAATACCAAGTACTTGTCATGGCTAGCGGTGAGTACACCGGATTGAGTTCGGCCGCTATTGAACGTATTCAAGCTTGGGTAAAAAATGGAGGAACGTTAATTGCTTTTGGACGTACGGGACAATGGCTTGCAGAACAGAAGATTGCTTCTTTTAAATTTCTTGACGGGAGGAGCGATAGTGTGGTGCCGAAAGAGGGAAAACCAACGAAAACAAAGGAACGTTTTGATTATGCTTCCGCCCAAGGTAGGGAAGGAACAAAACGTATCGGTGGAACCTATTTTAACACTGAAATTGACATAACTCATCCGATCGGTTATGGTTACATACAGAAAACAAAGCCTGTTTACCGCAATCACACTCTTTTTGTTGAGCTGGGTGACCAGGCCTATAATAATGTTGCAATTTATAGCAAGTCTCCCTTATTAAATGGATACGCATCGGCCGAAAATCAAAAGAAAATCGCAGGTACAGCCAGTATTCTCGTAGAAAATAGTGGGAATGGACGTATTGTATATTTTGTTGACGATCCCTTATTCCGAGGTATTTCCTTTGGCAATGCACGCAGCTTTTTTAATGCGGTCTTGCTTGGACAGGTTCTTCAATCTGGGATAAGAAGATAAACGATTCCATTTATATCAATTAAAATAAACACTCCTAAATAATTTAAATAGATGAAAAATAAACTAACATTATTTACTGTTTCGATGCTGTTTCTTGCCACACAGGCATCGGCTCAAAAAGTAGCAGCGCTACGTTTAACCGGAAAAATAGAAGGATTGAAAGAAGGTAAAATATATCTTCAACAATACGATAATAAAGTATTTAAAACGATTGATTCTGCCTCGGTCCACAACGGTCGATTTAGTTTTGGGACTAAAGTGCCGTTACCCGAACTCTATGGTCTGAAGTTGAATGAAGAAGGTTATCCCGTCCAACTTTTCTTGGAGGATGCTCCAATTGAAGTGCTCATCCAGTCTGGAGAAAATGGCGATCATGCTACCGTGAGAGGATCAAAAGCTCAAGCTTATTTTGAGCGCGCAAATAAAGAGCAACGTAAGTATACTGCCAAGCAGTTTATTGAAGCAGATCCCAAATCTATTGTCGCTGCGTATGCATTGTTCCGCAACTATTCCTATAATCTGTCTCCGGATGAGCTCGAAGAGCATATAAAGTTGCTGGATGTCTCATTGCAACAAACACAATATGTACGCATCTTGAAAGATTTAATCTTAAAACAGCGTGCCGTATTGCCGGGTAATAAAGCCTTAGATTTTGTGTCTACTGGTCCCGATGGAAATAAAATACGATTCAGTGAGCATCTTGGTAAAGGATTTGTGCTGCTTGATTTTTGGGCCGCCTGGTGTGGTCCTTGCCGTCGGGAAAATCCCAATATTGTTGCAGCTTTCCAGAAATATAGAAGCCATGGATTTAGCGTATTTGGCGTATCACTGGATAAGAAAAAAGCAGACTGGCTAAAAGCCATTAAGGACGATGGACTGGATTGGACTCAGGTTTCTGATCTTTCGTTTTGGGATACCGAAGCTGCTGCTCTGTATGGTGTCCGTTTTATCCCAAGCAACCTACTTATCGATGAGCATGGTATTATCGTTGCCCGAAACATTAAAGGCGATGCCCTATTACAGAAATTAAAGGAAATCTACGGCGAGTAAAGAACAAAAAAAACATCAAAAAGAAAAACAATGAGAAAATCAAGCTTGTTTTATTTGCTTCTTTCATTAGCTGGGAGCGGGGCCGTGGTGCCTTCCTTCGCACAGGAGCAAACAAAATCTATTATAAATGCTGTACTCAGTGGTGTTGTACAGGACGCTGCTACCGGAAAGCCTCTTTCTGGTGCAACCTTAAGTCTAAAGGATGTAACCCATCATGTAAGTACCGATAAATTTGGGAGGTTTCAATTTGTAACCGGACAGAAATTGCCCTTTACAGTTACAATTTCCTTTGTGGGGTATACAAGTCAGACCTTGGTCATAGATCATTCTCCAGTGGTTATTGAACTTGAGTCTGTGGATCATACACTTGAGGAGACCGTCGTCGTAGGTTATACTACTGCAAAAAAATCAAGTTACACAGGATCCGTAGCGACGGTAAGTGGCAAAGAATTGGATAATCTACAGATTACGACGATTGGGAAAGCATTGCAGGGGACGGTACCCGGGCTACAGTCCATTGCCGCAGCAGGTCAGCCTGGAAGTGATGCTGAATTATTTGTCAGGGGTGTAGGCTCTGTAAACGCTTCAACAGCACCGCTTTATGTCGTAGATGGTACCCCAGGGGCCAATCCCAATAGCCTCAATCCAAAAGATATCCTATCCATTTCGGTCTTAAAAGATGCAACAGCAAGTGCACTATACGGTTCACGTGGTGCAAATGGCGTCATCGTGATCACAACAAAATCCGGTGAACTGAACAGTAAGACCGCCGTTAACTTTTCGGCGAATTACGGTTATACAGGTAGGGCAGTGAAAGATTATGAATACCTGTCGCAGCAGGAGTACTATGAATTGCAATGGGAGGCAATCCGTAATACACAGCTCGACCAAGGGAAATCCGCCGGCGATGCTGCCCAGTACGCTACAGATTATTTGGTGGATGGTGCGCTTAAAGTAAACATCTTTGGGGCTAACTATCCAAAGCCTGTGGGACTCGATGGAAAGCTGGTTGCAGGAGCAACATCACTCTGGAACGATAACTGGGGAAAAGCAATTGCCCGAAGGGGGATCCGCCAGCAATATGACCTTAGTTTGAGTGGTGGTGGGGCAAGTACACGTTATTATCTTTCTGCCGGTTACCTCAATGAACAGGGCTGGATTCGCACGGCTGATTTCAAGCGGTATAATTTCCGAACAAATATACAGTCAAAGGTCAACAACTGGTTTGAAGTCGGTGGGAATGTTGCCCTGTCATCAGGCTTTCAACGTGCACCTACACAAAGCGATAGCAATACCGGCAACTTCGCTAACTTTCAGCGTTTAGTGTCCGATCTGTATCCCGTCTATCAGCGCAATCCTGATGGGAGCTATGTGCTGGATGAACAGGGCAATAAGATCTGGGATTATGGGTTATGGCGCCCAACCACAGCTGCGAGTGGTTCAAATATTTTAGGTAGCGCTGAAAATGCAATTTCCGGCACCAACAATGAATCAGTTTTGTTGGGGACCAATATCAAAATATCATTTGCGGACAATTTATTCTTGAAGACCTCGGCCAATATCGACTACCGAAACACGAGTTCACATACCTATTCGCATTCGTACTATAGTACGGGTGTCCTTACAGATGGAGCGGGATCCGCAAGCCGAAGTTCGAGCCGTACACTCAACTATACGGTCAATAGCTTTCTGAACTATGCGGCTACATTTGGTAATAAGCATAGCATTAGTGCTCTGGTTGGTCCCGAAATCTATGTGGAAGGAGCTTCTTCACTATCAGGTAATCGCACGGGCTTCCAGGTACTTGGTAAAACGGAGCCATCCGCAGGGACACTGAGTGGTGTTTTTAACGGGACTTCTTCCGATTATAAGCTCGCAAGCTGGTTGGGACAGGTAAATTATGATTATCTGGACCGCTACCATTTTTCTACGAGCTACCGTAGAGACGGTTCATCCCGCTTCAGTAAGCAATCGCGTTGGGGTAATTTCTGGTCCGTCGGTGCTGCTTGGAACGTGAAAAAAGAATCCTTCCTGAAAGAAATCAGTACGATTAACAACCTGAATCTAAGGGCGAGTTATGGAGCCCAGGGAAATGATAAAGTTGGTAACTATGCCTATGGCGGATTCTATTCCATTTATAACAGTTTGGACAATCTGGGGCTTTTACCGTCTGATTTACCTACACCAGATTTGAAATGGGAAACAAATCTTAATCTCAATATCGGCGCTGATATCGCTTTATTCAATAATCGGTTGGTAGCACAGATCGATGTCTATGACCGGAAGTCAAAAGACCTGCTTTTCCAAAAGCCACTTTCACCGTCTACAGGTTATAGCGGGATCGATGCCAATATTGGCTCATTGAGCAACCGTGGAATTGATGGGCAGATTACAGGGGTACCTATTCGAAACAAAGATTTCAGATGGTCTATTACAGCAAATGTGGGGCACTATAAAAATAAAATCACCAAACTACCACAAAAAGAAATTCTCACTGGATCCATTGGGCAGTATGGTAACACGAAAAAAATGGTTGAAGGTGGTTCCATCTATGATTTTTATATCAAGGAATGGGCGGGAGTAGATCCAGAGACTGGCAAGGCAACCTGGTATAAGGATGTAAAAGATGCGACAGGAAATATAACTGGGCGCACGACGACAACGAATCAAAATGAAGCATCATTTTATTTTGAAGGAAGTTCATTGCCAGATCTTTATGGTGGTATTAGTAACAGCTTTAGTTACAAAGGAATAGAATTGTCTTTCTTGTTTTCCTATAGTCTAGGCGGAAAAATCTTTGATGGTGATCAACCCATGATTATGCATGTGGGTTCAGCACCGGGGCGAAGCTGGTCCAAGGAAGCCCTCAATAGATGGACACCCGAAAATAGAGATACCGATTTCCCCCGATTGTCTTACGTGACCGATTCCTGGAATAGTATTCCTTCCACACGTTTTCTAAGGAGTGCAAGCTATGGACGCCTAAAGAATTTGAACTTAAGCTATACTATTCCGCGTAATCTTGTGTCAAAATGGTCTCTTTCCGATGTCCGGATACGTTTTGTAGGTGAAAACTTATTGACGTTCTATGGAACTCAGGGCCTGGACCCAGAGCAAACGGTAGGTGGAGTTACCTACTATCGCTACCCGGCACAGAAGTCATACGCTCTCGTCCTCAATGTTTCCTTTTAACATTCCTATTTGATTTATTATGAAATTAAAATATATCACCATCATTTTTCCTTTATTGGCACTCTCATCCTGTCGAGACAGTTTCTTTGAGACTGCTCCGGCAACCCAAATTACGACCCCTGAGGTATTTTCTTCCGAGAATAATATTGACGCCTTTATCAACGGATCAATCCGCTTTTTGATGGAAAATAGCACCTCTCAAGACAATCCCGGACTCCCGACCATATTCCTCACACATGAAGTGATGGGAGAGGACGCTATTGCACGTGACGGCCGTTATGGTTTTCGGGACTCTTATCCCTATAAAGATCCTTTTGACAATACCACCCGCCGAGCGCTTTTCTTTTGGACTTTGCAATATAAATCTATCGACCATGCCAATAATCTGATAGCCAATGTGAAAATTGACGATAACAGTAAAGAAAGTTTAAAACATCTCAAGGGGCAAGCCTATGCCTTGAGAGGATTGAATTATCTCAATCTCGTGCGCCAGTACCAGTTTACCTATGTGAAAGACCCAAATGCCAAGGCAATACCGATCTATACTGAACCGACTACACCAACAACGGTTCCCAAACCACTGGCTACAGTAAAGGAGGTTTATGAGCAGGTTATTTCCGATTTGAAAGAAGCCGAAAAATTATTGGTGGGTTTCAAGCGGAAAGTGAAGAACAGACTCGACCTCAATGTCGTTTATGGTCTACTGGCCAGAACATATTTGACACAGGAAAATTGGGCCCAAGCACGTGATTATGCGGCAAAAGCACGTGCCGGTTATCCGATTATGACGGCAGAGCAGTACAAGGAAGGATTTAACGATGTCAGTAATTCGGAATGGATCTGGGGGCACCCACAGACCGCGACCCAAAATTTGGGTGGAGCTTCTTTCTTAGCCTATATTGAGACAACTCCCTATGCAACAGATGCCAAAGGTGTAAACCTATATTTTGGTTATAATAGCATTATTCCTGACCCCAATTTTATCAGCTTATTTACAGCTGCTGATGTGCGTAAATCGCTCTTTGAGATTGCCAAGCAACCTGCTGAAGCGATCTATCGCTCCTATCGTTACCGTAAGTTTAGAAATAAACACCCCAATCGCGATGGACATATCGTTTTAATGCGATCATCAGAACAACTCCTTATCGAAGCCGAGAGTAGAGCTCGCCTGGACGATGTAAAAGGTGCTATAGACCTCCTAAACGAATTAAGACGTAAACGGACTTTGCAAGATCTTGATGTCGCAAATTTCGATAAGGCAAAGGCGGTACAAGAAGTTTTATTGGAGCGCCGTAAAGAACTATGGGGTGAAGGTTTCCGTCTTTACGATATTCTTCGGACGCAGACGGCGCCTGTACGTCGTGAGGCTAATGAGACCTTTGTGGATGATGCTGGAAAGACAGTAGCTGTGATGGGGCATTATATTCTCAAGTTTCCGGATGGATCCAGCTTATCTCCAAATAGCAAATATTTTTTATTTCCAATACCTCTAAATGAACTGAATAATAATCCGAGTTTGCAAAACTAATTGATAGTCAGTTGTTTATAAGAATTCCTAAAAGGCCGCTTAGAAAAAACGCTAAGTGGCCTTTTATTACAAGGCTGCTTCTTTCTAGTATAGAAAAGAAGCAGGCTATCAAATCTGGGAATGAACCAGTTGTTAATAGATCATTTATTCCATTTATTGATGAAGGCGAATTTCTTCTGCTTGATGCATGAATAAGCTAGCAAGCGAGATTTAGCTTATTCTATTTTTAATAAGAGTGCTATATCCTGTTTTGCGAGAACATGACCTTTATTGACAATATTACTTTTTAGATAAAGAAAACATTGGTCGTTATGGTCGAGCTTACCGATAGTCAGTTTTATCGATTTTATATCGAGCGTATTAATTTCTGATGGATCCATCTTATCGGGGTCTGCAATTAGTTTTCCGTCTTTCCTAATTTCTTCAAAATCCCAAGAGTATCCCTTCCATGGTCCCGCAACTAACGTTGTATTTTTGCTGTCCATGATGCGTTGACTTTTGTATTTCAAGGGTATACTGTCGATCACGATCGTATAGTCCTTAAGATGAATTGCGAGCTCTTTTAAATAATGTGGAAAGTCTTCGGGCACGAAATAGATGCTGTTGTCTTTGTGAATGATCTTAAGCTTTACAATCCCTATTTTATCTATTTTTACCGATTGTGAAACTTGTATAAATACCGCGTACTCCTGTTCGCTAATGCCCAAATTTTTGTGATAGGGCATAAGTTCCCCAGGTTTTAATCCGCTCATTGTTTTTAGAAACCAATCTTGGTT
>RCUL01000713.1_pt1 | contig 14677 bp, 14 predicted proteins | sample 2167521 | NCBI WGS metagenome assembly RCUL01 (sample SAMN09932745, study PRJNA488358) | compost metagenome | feature: garden; material: soil; isolation source: compost soil in acetic acid-enriched culture | place: Germany: Experimental Botanical Garden Goettingen | collected 2016-01-27
ATCCAGAGCCCGGGAGCCAATGCGCTCGATACTGCCGATGCCGTGCGCACGACCGTTGCGCGACTTCAGGACAACTTCCCGGCGGGCCTGAGCGCGCGCATCGCCTACGATCCGACGGTGTTCGTCCGGGCTTCGTTGCAGACCGTGGCCACCACCTTGCTGGAGGCGATTCTTCTGGTCGTGGTGGTGGTGGTGCTGTTCCTGCGCAACTGGCGGGCCTCGCTGATTCCCCTGATGGCCGTGCCGGTGTCGCTGGTAGGCACATTCGCCGTCATGTACCTGATGGGCTTTTCGCTCAATACCCTGTCGTTGTTCGGATTGGTGCTGTCGATCGGCATCGTCGTCGATGATGCGATCGTCGTGGTGGAGAACGTCGAGCGCCACATCGAAAACGGCGAGCCACCTCTGCAGGCAGCGCGACGCGCCATGGACGAAGTCACCGGGCCGATCATCGCCATCACCTCGGTCCTGGCGGCCGTGTTCATCCCCACAGCCTTCCTCAGTGGCCTGCAAGGTGAGTTCTACCGGCAGTTCGCCCTGACCATCGCCATCTCGACCATTCTGTCTGCGGTCAACTCGCTGACCCTCAGCCCGGCGCTGGCCGGCCTGCTGTTGCGTCCGCGCGAGACGGGCCACGGGGTGGCCCCGCGAGTCCGGGCGGGGCGTATCCAGCGGCTGCTCCAAACCCTTGGCCGGCCGTTGCGGCATGCGCCGAATGCCTATGGCAACGTAGTGCGCAAAGTGGTTCGGGTCAGTGGACTGGCGCTGGTGGTCTACGGAGGGCTGCTCGGCCTGACCTACATCGGCTTCCAGGCGGTGCCGCCGGGCTTCGTGCCGATGCAGGACAAGTATTATCTGGTCGGCATCGTGCAGTTGCCGAATGGGGCTGCGCTGGACCGCACCGAGGCCGTTGCCAGGCAAATGTCCGAGATCGGACTCGCCGAGTCTGGTGTGGAAAGCGTCGTGGCGTTCTCGGGGCTTTCGGTCAACGGCTTCGTCAATGTGCCGAATGCCGCCGTCCTGTTCTTCATGCTCGACCCGTTCGAGGCGCGTACCACCGAGGACCTCAGCGCGGAGGCCATCGCCGGGCGCCTGCAAGCCAGGTTCGCCAGCATCCCCGACGGTTTTCTCGGCGTGTTCCCGCCGCCGCCCGTGCCGGGCCTGGGTACTATCGGTGGCTTCAAGATGCAGGTCGAGGATCGTGGTGGGGCGGGGTTGCAAGCCCTGGCCCAGCAGACGCAGATCCTGATGATGAAGGCGACCGAGTCCGGGCAGCTCGGTGGGTTGATGACCAGCTTCGATATCAACGCCCCGCAACTCGACGTGGAGATCGACCGTACCAAGGTCAAGAGCCAGGGAGTGGACCTGGCCGATGTGTTCGAGACGCTGCAGGTCTACCTCGGCTCGATGTACATCAATGACTTCAACCGCTTCGGTCGCACGTACAAGGTCACGGCCCAGGCAGATGCACCGCACCGCATGCAGGCTGAAGCCATTGGCCGTTTGCAGGTGCGCAACGCGGCCGGGGCGATGTTGCCGCTGTCCTCGTTCGTCACCGTCACGCCAACCTCCGGACCGGACCGCGTGATCCACTACAACGGCTACCCGTCGGCCGACATCAGCGGCGGTGCGCTTGCCGGCGTCAGTTCGGGGCAGGCGGTCGCGCTCATGGAGCGTTTGGCCAGGGAGGTGCTGCCGGAGGGCATGACCTTCGAATGGACCGATCTGACCTACCAGCAACAGCTGGCTGGGAACAGTGCACTGTTCATTTTTCCTCTGTGTGTGCTGTTGGCGTATCTGATCCTCGCCGCGCAGTACAACAGCTGGCTGTTGCCGCTGGCGGTCCTGCTGATCGTACCGATGTGTCTGCTCAGCGCGATTGTCGGGGTCTGGCTGGTGGATGGTGACAACAACGTCTTCGTCCAGATCGGGCTCGTCGTGCTGGTCGGCCTGGCCGCCAAGAATGCGATCCTCATCGTCGAGTTCGCTCGCACGCTGGAGGCCGATGGAGCTAGTCCGCTGGAAGCAGTGGTTGAGGCTTGCCGCTTGCGCTTGCGGCCGATCCTGATGACCTCGCTGGCTTTCATCGCGGGTGTCGTTCCGTTAGTCATGGCCAGCGGTGCCGGGGCTGAGATGCGCCAGGCCATGGGGGTGGCGGTGTTCGCCGGGATGCTCGGCGTGACGCTGTTCGGCCTGTTCCTGACGCCGGTGTTCTATGTGTTGATCCGGGCGTTGGCGGTGCGTTTGGAGCGGAGCCCCACGAGTACCCAACAGCATCTGGAAGGGAGTGCATCATGAGCCGATGCTATCGACACCTGCTATCTCCGCTGAGTGCGTTCATCCTGCTGACCGGCTGCGCTGCGGTGGGGCCCGATTACTCGCCGCCGGACCTGCACATACCTGCCAGCTTCGGTGAGACCGCCCCAGGGCTTGACTCCGGGGAAGTGCAGGTCGAGTGGTGGCGCGGCCTCGACGAGCCGGCGCTGGTGAGCCTGATCCAGCGGGCGCTTGCCGCGAACCACGACATCGCTCTCGCCGCCGTGCGCCTGGAAGAGGCGAAGGCCTTGCTGCGCGGGAGCAGGCAGGAGTTCCTGCCGCGTGGCGGGCCCGCGCTCGGCTACCAGACCCAGCGGCGCGGCGAGGTCGAGAAGCCGGCCGGGCAGCAGCGTGAAATCGAGACCTATCGCGGCGCGCTCGATGCGTCCTGGGAGATCGACCTGTTCGGGCGGGTGCGACGGTCGGTGGAGGCTGCCGAGGCGCAAGCGGGGGCCCGCGAGGCCCTGCTGCGCAGCGTGCAGGCGAGCGTCGCCGCAACCGTGGTCGCGACCTGGTTCGAATTGCAGGGCATCGAGGCCGAACTTGCCGTCGTCAACGATATCCGCCAGAACCAGCGTGACAGCCTCGAGATGGTCGAGCGCCTGGTCAGCGCCGGCTCTGCCCATGAGTTCGACCGGTTGCGTGCCGAGGCGTTGTTGCGCAATGTCGAGGCGGCCGTGCCGGAACTCGAGCAGCGCCGCGCGGCTTCCACCAATGCGCTGGCCATCCTCCTGGCCGATACACCGCAGACATTCAGGCCGCCGGCAGCCCGCTCGGCCCATGAAACGCTGACGGTACGGACGATCGGGGTGGGTGATCCTGCGGGACTGCTCTCGCGCCGTGCCGACATTGCGGCGGCCGAACGCAACCTTGCAGCGGCGACAGCGCGAATCGGGGTCGAGACGGCCGGGCTGTATCCGCAGATCCAGGTGCAAGGTTCGATCGGCCTGATCGCGGGCGATCTCGATGCATTGGACGACGGCGGCGCGACATTCAACTTCCTGAGCCCGGTGCTTCGCTGGGCGGTGCTTGATCGAGGCCGCGTCCGAGCGCAAATCGCGGCTAGCGAGGCCCGCGCCCAAGAGGCTTTGATCCTGTACGATCAGACGGTATTGCGTGCCTTGCAGGAAACCGATGACGCCTTCAAGCGCTATGGCGCGGCAGGTGACGCGCTTCGTCTGCGTCTGCTCGAGTCGGCGGCCAATCGCGAGGCAGCGCGCCTTGCCAGGGAGCGTTTCATCCAGGGCGACGGCCAGTACCTGGATGTGCTTGAGGCCGAGCGCTCGGACTATCTCAGCCGACGGGCGCTGACTATCGCCCGCACCACCCAGCGCCTTGCCATCGTCAGCATATACAAGGCACTCGGTGGTGGCTGGGAGACCTGTGCCGGGCCGGACCAACGTTGCCACGTGGCCGACGGCAACGACCATCTGCCGCTCGCGCAACAGGCCGGCGACCGCTCTTGACCATCCTCATGGGTACTTCAGTCATGTAGGGAAGTTCGAGGCGACATCTGTTGCCGTGCAGCCAGGGGCCCAAACCGATGTCCTCGACCGGCTCCGGTCGATCGAGGGCATGACCGAGTTCGCTGTCTGGAGGGCTGGCGCTGCCCAGATATCGGCAGCCCGGATTTCCATCGCGTGCCGAGTGTTCACGGACTGCCTGGTTGGAATGAGGCAGCGCGCGTTCATTCAGGAACTCTTGCTTATGTCCCTAAGTCCTGTAAATCGGTTCGTCGTGATCTCCGGATGCTCGGGAGGCGGCAAGTCCACGCTTCTCGCCGAGTTTGCTCAACGGGGATATGTCGTTGTAGAAGAACCTGGTAGACGCATCGTACGTGCAGAGGTGGAAAACCATGGTACCGCCCTACCGTGGATAGATCTGCCTGCGTTCTTGCGTCAAGCCATTGCAATGGCTCTTGCAGATAGAGATGCCATCCGCACATCGGATGATTGGGTCTTCTTCGACCGGGGGATTGTCGACGCTGCAGTCGGCCTTCAGCACCTTACCGGCGATTCGTACAACCGGCCCGCTGCCTCGGTGCTTTGCAGCACCACCGTGCCCACGCCCCGATTGGCGAACCAGCGCAGCAGCTGTTGCATCAGTTGCCGGGCGATGCCGCGATTGCGCCACTGCGGCGATACCACCACCGATTGCACCCAGCCGGACAGGCCGTTGAGGCAACCGGGTGCCGGCGCCCTCTGGTCGATGATGCCGGTCGCGCAGCCCAGGATGTGCCCCGTTTCCCGATGCTCAACGGCGAGCACCTGGACGTGATCTCCTTCCTGCAGCCGGCTGGCCAGCCAGCCGCGATAGGCTGTCCGCCAGCGCTCCCTGTCCTCGGGGGTATGGCAGGAGTAGGGCGCCGTGGTGCCTTCCAGCAGGCAGGCGCGCAGCTCGATGAGGCTGGCGAGATCCGCCGGGGTGGCGGCGCGGATATTCGCTTCGGCTGGAAGCATCTCAGGCGCCCTCCACCGCAAAGGCCTGCGAGGCCAGCGGAATGGCAAGGTCATCGAAGGTCTCGCGCAGGGACGCGGCGAGGTGCTCGATCTGGTCGTCGCTGTGGTTGGGCGTGGCGTTGACCCGGAAACGCTCGGTGCCGACTGGCACGGATGGGGAGTTGATGGGCTGCAGGTACACGCCATGCTTGTGCAGCAGTTGCTTGGCGGCCGCCTTGCAGCGCTGGGCGTCGCCCACCAGCACGGGCAGCACGTGGGTCTGCGAGCAGGGCATGACCGGGATGTCGTATTGCTTCAGGCTTTGGCGCAGCCTGGCGGTTCGCTCGTGAAGCCGTTCGCGCTCGGCGCTGCTGTTCTTCAGGTGCTCGACGCTGGCCAGGCAGCCCGCGGTGATGGCTGGCGGCAGGGACGTGGTGAAGATGAATCCGGTGGCGAAGGAACGGATGGCATCGATGATGACTTCGCTCGCGGCGATGTAGCCACCGATCACACCAATGGCCTTGGCCATGGTCCCCTGGATGATATCCAGTTGGTCGGCCAGTCCCAGTTCGGCGGCCATGCCGGCGCCGCGCGGGCCATACATGCCCACCGCATGCACTTCGTCGAGGTAGGTCAGCGCGTTGTGCCGTCTGGCCACTTCGATGATTTCCGCGATGGGCGCGATATCTCCGTCCATGGAATAGATGGACTCGAATACCACGATCTTGGGCCGACCGTGGGGATAGCTGGAAAGGATCTGTTCCAGGTGCGCCACGTCGTTGTGGCGGAAGACCTTGCGCTCGTTCGAGGTTGCCCGGATGCCGTTGACGATGGAGGCGTGGTTCAGTTCGTCACTGATCACCACGCTGTCCGGAATGCGGCGAAGCAGACACTGCAGGGTCGCATCGTTGGAGCCGTAGCCGGTGGGGAAGACCAGCGCCGCCTCCTTGCCATGCCATTCGGCGAGGCTCCTTTCCAGGCGGTCATAGAGTTCGTACGAACCACCGATATTGCGTGAACCACCGGAACCGGCACCGTAGGTCTCCAGGGCCTCGTGCATCATCTCGCGCACGTCGGGATGCTGGGACATGCCCAGGTAGTCGTTGCTGCACCAGACCACCACCGGCTTGCCGGACCTGCCCTCCAGCCTGGCCAGGGGGTAGCGGCCGCAGATGCGACTCAGGGTCGTGAAGGTGCGGTACTGGTTGGAGGACTTCAATGTCTCCAGTTGCTCACGAAGAAGTGCTTTGAACATCCGTATATCTCCTTAGCTGTCGATGACACGTCGTTGTGTTCATTCCCATCGGGGCAGCGCTCTGGCTCGCGGTATAGCGTCCAGCGGGGGTATTCTTCGGCGAATTTATAGGGGTTACAATTTGAGAATTTATACTGTTACTAGAGATAATCGAATGAGCGCATCACGCAGCCTGGATCGCACGAAGCTGGAATTGGCCGAGTTCCTGCGCAGTCGTCGTGAGCGCATCTCGCCGGAGGATGTGGGGTTGCCCTCGGGCAGCCGCCGGCGCACCCCGGGGCTGCGCCGGGAGGAGGTCGCCGCGTTGGCGGGTGTGGGACTGTCCTGGTACACGTGGCTGGAGCAGGGCAGGGACATCAGTGTGTCGGCGGCCTTTCTCGACAACCTGTCCAGGGCACTCAAGCTGGATGCCACCGAGCGTCGCCACCTCTTCCTGCTGGCTCACCAGCGGCTGCCCGCTGAACCGGCCAAGACCTGGTGTGTGCTTCCGCCCCTGGTCAACCGGCTGATGGCGGACTTGCCGCTGCGCCCCTGCTATGTACTCAACCTGCGTTGGGATGTGCTGGGTTGGAATGCCGCCGCGGACCGCCTGTTCGGCTTCTCCGCGCAGCCGCTGGAGCGCCGCAACTTCCTCTGGATGCTCTTCGCCACGCCAGGGATGCGCGCGCTGTTCAGCCCCTGGGAGGATCAGGCCCTGCAGATCCTCTCGAGCTTCCGTCGCGACTTTGTGCGTGCCACCCAGGATCCGGACATCGCCGCGCTGGTGAAGGACCTGCGGAAGATCGACCCCGACTTCAAGCGCTGGTGGCAGCAGCAGGAGATCCACGGTCCCTGCCAGGGCACCCGCCACCTGCACATCGAGGAGGTTGGTGATCTGGTCTTCGAGCACACCACCCTGACCATCGACGAGGAGCGCCACGTGCGCCTGGTCTACTACGCGGCCAAGGACGGCCAGCCGGAAAGCCTCGCCTTCGAGCGGTGGTTGCTGCGGGAGTTCGAGTCGACCTGAGCGCGGGGCATCAGCTGATGGCGGGGCCGCGCTGGCGGCCCACCTGCCAGCTCACCTGGCTGCCGTGCAGCATTGCGGACAGGTTCTGCCCGAGTCGCTGCTCGATCACGGGCCGCCAGGGCACCAGGCTGAATTCCATGCCGTTCTCAAGCACCGCAAAACGGCCGCTGATCAACCGGAGATCGCGCCGATACACCCCGCTGACGCTCGTGCCGTCCACCGCCTGGCGGTACGGCAGGCCAGTCTCTGCGGTGATTTCGCGCGCGGCCGAGGCGAGCTCCCGGTCGCGCAGGGTGGCCAGCAGGTTGCGCGTTAGTACCAGCCTATGCCCCTGGCGCGTGGCCAGTCCGTTCTCCACCAGGAAATCGGCTCGTTGCCGCAGGGCCTCGCGCACCTCCTTGCCGAAGCCCTGGGTGGCCAGGTCCCGGCCTCCGCCAATCAGCTGCCGGTCCAGCCAGGTCGCCCCGAGGGCGCGAGCCTGTTGCCCGACCGGCAGATCGCTGCTCACCTCGACCCGCACCTCGCCCAGACGCCGGGCATCGAACCTGCGGCCTTGCTCGGGCAGGTCGTTCGGCACCCGCCAGACGCCATCGGCAATGCGCTCCACGATACCCGCACGACGCAGTGCCTCCAGTCGGCGCACATGATTCTCCACTTCCGCCCGGACCTGCTTCTCCTGGGGCCGGGAGCTGGCCACGGCCAGGTGATGATCGCTGCGATAGATGCCGCCGACCGCCAGTGAGGCAATGCTGCGGTCGATCGCCCGGGGCTCGCCTGTGCCCCGTGTCTCGACCACTGCGTCGAGCGGGTATTGCGACAGGTTCACGCGTGCCGGCAGGGACAGGTAGTGGGCCTTGCCATCTACACCGTCAACCACCAGAAAACCACGTTCGTGAAATTCGTCCCCCAGCCCTCTGGCCATGATCCGCCCGATCACCGGTGGGTGGTTTTCCCGGGGCTCGAATATCTCCAGTTCTCGCTGCAGTCCGCCCATGGCGCGCTGCATGGTGCGCAGTATGTCGCCGCGCTCGCCCAGGGCTCGCAGCGTGGCTTCCAGGTCGCTGCGGATGGTCCACTCGCCTGGTTGTGTCTCGCTGGCCAGGCCCATGCGTTGCAGGTGCTGCAGCCGGCCGATCAGCAGTTGCCTGCGGGGATGGTGCGTGAGTCTCTCCAGGCGCAGCGGCCCCTCGTCCATCTCCCTCTTCAGGGCACGATCCAGACTGGTCCAGCGTTCCTGGTGGACCTCGCGTTTCAGGCTGCTTTGTATTTCAAGTTCGGTGCGAGGACCGAGCCAGTCGGTGGCCAGTTCCGAGGCGCGTGCGCGCATGCCCTCGGCAATGTAGTCGCGGGCGATGATCAGGTCCTTGCCGGTGTCGTCCTTGCCGCGCAGGACGATGTGGGTGTGAGGGTTGTCGGTATTCCAGTGGTCGACCGCCACCCAGTCGAGCCGGGTACCCAGGTCGGCTTCCATGCGCGTCATCAGTTGCCGGGTGTAGGTGCGCAGATCTCCAAGTTCCTCGGCATCCTCGGCGGAGACGATGAAGCGGAACTGGTGCCGATCATCACGTCCCCGTGCCTCGAAATCCTTCAGGTCCGCATCGTCAGTGGTGGGACCATAGGCCCGGCCGGGTTCACCGGTACGCCCGACACCCTCGCGTTCGATGTAGCGCAGATGAGCGAGGGTCGAGCGCGCTGCCGCCTGGCGCAGGTTGACCAGCCGTGTCTTGATGGTCACCCGGCGCAGGTTGGGGACTTGTGATCCTGCGAGAAAACGTGCGGCTACATGCCCACGACCGAGCCGTGCACCCGGTTGACCACCAGCCCGGCGGATCTTCGTAACTCCCGCTTTGCTGGACTGGCGCAGTACTTCACCAATGAAGGACTGGCCTCGCTGTTTCGGTGGCTTCACGCGCAGGCGGAAGCTGTCGTCCTCATCTCGATTGCTCATCCTCTGGATCCTCCTGTTCCATCGGGGCCGGACGTGCATGGCACCGGTGCCGCGCATACGTGCCCGGGGCGCAAGCCCCTTCCAGGCACGCCACAAGTGCCATGGCGTGCCGTCTCCCTCCCGTGTGCAGAACCATCTCAAGGGCCACGAAGTGCCGCCCCCTTTTATCTTGCCCTCCGCTTTTCCCGTGACTTCTGCAAATGGTGATCACCAGCAACTGCTCATGGCTTCAGCTTCACCGGGTGCGCCGTACCAAGCACCGCGGTGGCACGCACAGGGCCGAAGTAACGACTGTCGAAGGACTCCGGGTTTTTGGTGCCCAGCAGGAACAACTCGTCGTCGACCAGTCGCCGGCAACCCTGCCAGCCGCGCAGCACGCGTCCCATCCGGTCATGCGTCAGCACCCTGGCCATGGGGCGGTCGTCGACCAGCAGCCAGTCGCCACTTCGGCAAACCCGTTGCGGTGCCAGGGCGGCGATGGGTTTGAGCACTGGAACATGCATCGGCAGGTAGCCGCGCTGTGCTGCCAGCATCGCAGTCTCTGCAGGCAACTCGACCAGCACGATGTCGCCCGGCGCGAGCTCGGCGAACGGCTGGATGCGATACCAGCCTGGCGCGACGCTGTCCGTCGGGTTGTAGACCAGCTTTACGGATGAGAGCTCCAGACTGGTCCACAAGAGCAGTCCCAAGGCAACCATCGTTGCGATCAGGATCCGCCCGCTGTGCTGTCCGGGTTTCTGCTCACTGTCCTGCGAGACGACGTGTTGTCCGGCAGTCGCCAGCCTGACGCGAGTGATGTGCGACTTCATGACGACACCTCTGGAAACTCCCGCTCCAGCAGATCGCGCAGCATCTCGGTCACGGTGACGCCGCTGTTGAAGGCCGAAACCTTGATGCGGGCACGCAGGGCGGGCGTGATGTCCAGGGTCAGCCGGGCGGTGTACAGGTCGCGCTTGTTCAACTCGATAGCGTCACCCTGGCGCACCCAGGCGTCCGCTTGCGGGGTAGCCGTCGGCCGTGCGCCGATCCCGATGCGCTTGCCGCTCATGACGACCATCCCAGCAGTTCGTCCACCAGCCGGCCAATCTCGCATGCCGCCGCGCTGTGCGGTGCCAGTTCGCGTGCCAGTCTTCCCGCCGCCACGCTTTCGGCGAACAGGATGCGCTGGCGCACCTCCGCCTGTAGCGCTGGCAGCGGCTGTTCTGCCAGGGCGCCACGCGCCTCGCGGCCGATCACCGTGGTGCTGACGCGCCGGTTGATCACGAAGGCCGCGCGCATCGAGGGACGAAACACCTGCGCCTCGCGAATCAGGTTGACCATCTCTGCGCTGGCCCACAGGTCGTAGGGGCTGGGTTGCACAGGGACCAGCACGCGATCGGCTGCCAGCAGTGCCGAGCGCGCGAGGGCGGCGATGCGCGGCGGCCCATCGATGATGATGTGGTCGGCCTTCCGGGCGAGCTCCGGCGCTTCCTGGTGCAGAGTCTCGCGCGTCAGGCCGACGGCGCCGAACAGCCTGGGCAATCCCTGCTGGCTGCGTCGTTGCGTCCAGTCCAGCGCGGAACCCTGCGGATCGGCGTCCAGCAGCACTACCGACGCACCGCGCAGCGCAAGTTCACCGGCGAGGTGGGTGGCGAGCGTGGTCTTGCCAACACCGCCTTTCTGGTTGAGCAGCGCGACGATCATGGCTGTGCCTCCGTGCTGCCCATGAACGATCGCGGCGCCCCATAACAAGTTAGATCTCTTGGGTTAGTAGAGTTAAGGAACTCTGGAAGCCTTGCCATTCCTGGCGTACAAGGGATCCGATGCGCCTGATGGCACGATAGTCGTGCGCCTGATAGCACGAGTCCATCTGCGCCTGATAGCACGAGAGGATTCACAGCTTGTCCGTGACTTATCCCCGTGCCGTTGGCGGCACGGGGCGAAACGCCAGCAACTCCGTCGACGGTGGCAGGTGCACGATGTCCAGCACATACCCCGGCAGCGATTGCCGCGCCACCAGCGCGCGCAAGTCCAGGGCGAAGTCCGAGTAGCGCGCCGTGCTGCCGGACTTGCGGTAAAGGTGGCGAAAATCGAACTGCCAGCCGTCGTCCTGTCGCCCACCGTGCTTGCGCACCAGGCGGTACAGCCAGCGCTCGATTCCACCGGTGAGACGGAAGTAGGCCGGATCGATGGTCAGCACCAGCGCCTGGTTGAGCACCCCCCCGTAGAACCAGTCCGGCAGTATCAGCTCGATGCCCAGTGGGCGGCCATCCGGCGCCGCCAGCTCCTTCCATTCGTTGATCCAGGAAAAGCGATGCAGGCGTCGCCCGGTAGTCTCGCGAATCGAGGTGGCCACGCTGGTGGACTGCAGGCGATCCAGGGCGGCCTTCAGGCGCTGGTAGTCGCGCAGGGAGGTGCCCCGGCCGATGAAGCGCAGAATCTCGTACGGTGTGGCCCGCATCCAGCGGGAAGTGGGAATGCCGGCATCCTGTGCTTCCACGATCTGGCTGGCGGCCCAGATCAGGATGTCGGCATCCCAGATGGTGGCGATACCATGCTCCAGCGTGCCCTCGACTCGCACTCTGACTCCGCCCGAGTTGAAGTCGATGGGCACCGTGCGCCGCGACTTGGCGAGCGAGAAGAAGGGGTAGGCCATCAGGTCCTGTGCATCGCGCGGCGCCATGTCTCCCGGCAACGCGCGAAACAGATCCAGTTGTCGCCCTGGTGCTGGCTGCTCCTTGCTGGCGCACATGGGAAAAGACTTCACTGGTCATGACGACTGCCTCCCGGGGTGCGATCGAAATAGTCCGGATCGGAGGTCGTCTCGAAGCTACGCGCATTGGCCCAGGCCTCGAGATCGGCCAGCGCATACATCACTCTCCGGCCGAACTTGCGAAAGCGAGGTCCGCCGCCGATGCCGCGTTGTTTCTCCAGCGTGCGTGGCGACAGGCGCAGGAATTCCGCGGCCTCGTCGTTGGTCAGGTAGCGGTTGGGGGCGTCGGCCGGTGTCATTGCGGTTGCAGCCAACTGTCGCAACAAGGATCTCGACATGGTGTGTCCTCCTGGGTGTGGTGAGGAACACCGTGCCGCCGCCAGCGAACAGGATCATGCCGGGTTCGGTCATGGCGAGCCCGGGAGTGGAACGAAAGGGGATTCTTGCGGTGGCGGTCTCGACTCTGAGCCCTGACTCACAGGCAGGGCATCGATTGAACCAGTCGATGCCGCCAGTAACGCCGCCAACACGTCCGGCCACGTACGCAATAGCGTGAAGCCGGCATCCCTTGAACCCGTAATCCCGGATTTCCGTATATCCGCAGATGCACGATGGCGTAGAACCGGCTATCCGTAAGCCCGGATTCCTGCAAAGGCGTAAACATGCCTGACCGCAAAAGTCAGAATGCAATAGATCCAGAGATGAGACGCCTTTTCCGGCGAGAGATCATGGCGGCAAGGCGTGACTCTGCTGCAACAACAGATAGGCGAACCCCGCCGAAGGAGCGGGGTTCGTTGCCAGCCTGGACTGGAGTGAAGGGACTCTCGTACTTGCTCTCAGTACGCCATCTGTCTTTCCCGGATCTTCTCGGTCGGCACGCAAAGTCGCTGATGGATGCGACCAAGGAACCCGACTTCGAAGGCCTGGCGTTCAAGGGCAGTGGGTAGCTGATCGCGCTCGGCGATCATTACCGCCCACAGCCATGTGGTTCGGGCGTTGTCCAGCCAGGTCTGGGCAAGGCTCACGCCGCGGCCAAAGGCTTTTCGGCATTCGCCGCTCCAGGTGATGTCCGCCCCTGGATGACCATCGCGCGGCGGCAGGTGAGTAATGACATACCTATCCATCGCAGGACCCTCCCTGTGCCTCCGAGATCGCGCGGCGGTAGAGAAGGACCATCTCATCCAGCAGTTCCTGTGCGGCAAAAACCGACACCTTCAAACGCAGGTGTTCAGGATGGAACCCCTCCGGGCCAGCGAACTCGTGCAGTAGCTCACCAAGCATGACGGCGCGCAGCTCCGCCTCCGCTTGCAGCGAGTCGGAAACGGGCTCGAGCTCGTTGAGTGGGCTGGGGCGTTTGGGGAATGGGACGATGCAACTTCGAAATTCAGCCATGGCGCACCTCCAGCAGGTTAGTGGAGTGCATGGCGCGGAACCCAAGGCGGAGCCCTTGGGTAAAAAGGGGATAGCGCATTTCCTTACGCTCCTTCGTGGGGTTAAGGAGCCGCGTTCCATTCGCTACCACACGAATGGAGGCGGACCGTGCAAGGGTGGTAGACCGACCCACGAAGGAAGGTCGGCCAGGCCGAAGCCTGCCTCACACGGCCCGCCATGAGTGCACGAGAATGCCGCAAGTACTCAAAAGTGCCTGCTCTCGTCCATGGCGCTACCGCGCCTTCGTGTGAATCGGGCTACCACACCCGGTCGTGGGATTTACCACGACGGGCGCACTCTAGCCCGCAGGTATTCCGAAGGCAACCCACTGGGGCGTACTTGGGCATATCGCTCCTATCTGCGCTTCCTGATCCCTTCGACCTTTCAAGGGACTATCCAACCTTGTGCATTCAGGACTATCAGCAGGGCGAAGCAAAAGGGGGCGTAGCCCCCTTGGTCAGATCAGACCGTGCTCGGCAAACGATACAGTTTTCGTCCCGGCCACGATGACATGGTCCAGAGTGCGCACGTCTACCAGCCCCAGAGCCTCCTTGAGACGCCGGGTCAGCCCCTTGTCTGCCTCACTTGGCTCGGGACTTCCGCTCGGATGGTTATGCGCCAGGATCAGTGCCGCCGCATTGAGGCGTAGTGCTTCCTTGACCACTTCGCGCGGATAGACCGACGCACTGTCGATGGTGCCGCGGAACATCTCGACGTATTCGATCAGCCGATGCTGATTGTCGAGAAACAGCACAGCGAACACCTCGTGTTCGAAACCGGCCAGCTTGGCGCCGAGGTATTCCTTGACTAGGTCAGGGTTGGTGAATGTCACCCCTCGTTGCACCTTGCAATCAATTACCTGACGCGCTGCAGCGAGGATCTGCTCTGCGCTGGCCGGCAGGTAGCGCCCCTGATCGTCTCGAACGAGCAGGCAGGAATCGAAAGCGAGAGAAAGTTGCGACATGGCCGTTCTCCGGTTGCTCGGGCGGAATTGCCCGGAACCGGAACCAGCACGGCGCAGCGCAGCAGTCAGGGGGCGCCAGCCGGCCCCGCCGCAAGCGTGCAATGCGCACGCGCAGCCCTTGACGGCGAGAACGCCGTGATAGGGTGAGGGGAAACAGCAAGACCGCCACCCAACTCCCATGTGGCATGGATTGGCAAGCGAAGCGCGCAGCGCCGTAGGCGCAAAGGCTAAACGGTCAACCTACTGCATGGTGGGGCACTGGCTACCGACCTGGCCCACCGGAAGAAGTTTTGTCTCCAGGTCATTGCACCTGCGAGGACAGCAGCTCCGCACCATCCCGCTCAACGATCAGATGACGCAACTCATCCGACACGACTACTTTTTCCCCCGTCGAGTTGAGCATCCAGATGCAGATGGCGTGGCCATGGCCGACTTGGGTGCCGTTCCAGACCGCGAACTCCATGCGGAAGCTGGTGTTGCGAATCCAAGCGACGCGGCCAGTGACGAGGATTCTTGCAGCGTGCTCAAGCGAGCGGTTGTAGGTGAAGCCGAGCTCCTTGATCACCGGCCCCGGGGCGTCGCGGGTGAAGGACGGCACGCCCAGCGACTCGATGTAGGCATTGC
>RCUL01000714.1_pt1 | contig 14641 bp, 14 predicted proteins | sample 2167521 | NCBI WGS metagenome assembly RCUL01 (sample SAMN09932745, study PRJNA488358) | compost metagenome | feature: garden; material: soil; isolation source: compost soil in acetic acid-enriched culture | place: Germany: Experimental Botanical Garden Goettingen | collected 2016-01-27
GGAGATGGGGCTTGGCGACCAGGCTTGGGTCACCTACCGGGACTCGCCCAACATCCGCCTGAGCTTCGACGGCGTGCGCGCCAGCCTCAACCTCAAGGACGGCCGCAAGCTCGACGCCTTCGCGTTTCGGCCGCTCAAGACCGGCGAGGACAGCTGGGACGATGGCAGCAACAATGCAGTCAAGTTCTATGGCCTGTATGGCACCTTGCCGCTGACGGCGGCCTGGAACATCGACCTGTTCGCCTTCGGCCTTGAAACCGATGACCGCAGCCTGGCCGGTGAAGCGGGCGACGAGCAACGCTATACCTTTGGCACGCGGGTGTTTGGCCGCCAGCAGGCGCTGGACTGGAGCTGGAACCTGGCCGGGCAGACCGGGCACCTGGGCAATGCCTCGATTCGTGCCTGGGCGCTGTCCAGCGATACCGGCTACACCTTCGCGCACGCCTGGCAGCCCCGGCTGGGCATGCGCATCGACGCCGCCAGCGGTGACCGCGAGCTGGGCGATGGCAAGGTCAACACCTTCGACCCGCTGTTCCCGCGCAACGGCGTTTATGGTGAGGCCAGCCTGACCACCTTGAGCAACATCATCGTGGTGGGGCCGACGTTCGGCTTTTCACCTTGGCGTACCTTGCGCTTCGAACCGGGCGTCTTCGAAGTGTGGAAGCAGCGTGCAGAAGACGGTGTGTACATGCCCGGCATGAGTATGTTGGCCAATACCCGTGGCACCGGGCGCCATGTGGGCACCATCTACCGTGCCAACACCCGTTGGCTGGCAACACCCAACCTGACCCTGGACGTCGACCTGAAGTACTACGACGTCAGTTCCGCCATCAAGGACGCCGGAGGGGAAGATTCTTCGTTCATCTCGTTACGTGCCACGTTCAGGCTTTGATCCTAACCCAACGCATAACAACAAAAGGGCTTACCCATGCGTGATTCATCCCCTTCTTCAAGCAAGCCGGTGCTTACCATCGGCCTGTGTTTTCTCGTGGCATTGCTCGAAGGCCTCGACCTTCAGGCTACCGGCATCGCCGCACCGCACATGGCCAAGGCGTTCGCGCTGACGCCGGCGATGCTTGGCTGGGTGTTCAGTGCAGGGCTGCTGGGGTTGCTGCCCGGTGCATTCATCGGCGGTTGGCTTGCCGACCGGCTGGGCCGCAAGAACATCCTCATCGTGGCGGTGCTGTTGTTCGGCGGCTTCTCGCTCGGTACCGCCCTGGCCGACAGCTACGCCTCGCTGCTGGTTGCACGGCTGATGACCGGCTTGGGCCTGGGCGCCGCGTTGCCCATCCTGATCGCCCTGGCCAGTGAAGCGGCGCCCGAGCGGCTGCGCAGCACCGCCGTGAGCATCACGTATTGTGGCGTGCCCCTGGGCGGCGCCATCGCTTCGATCATCGGCATGGCGCCGTTGGGCGAAGACTGGCGTGTGGTGTTCTACGTGGGTGGTATCGCACCGATCGTCATCGCCCTGGTGCTGGTGGTATGGCTGAAAGAGTCCCAGGCGTTTCGTGCTCAAACCGGTGAGAAGGTTGCCGGCCAAGGCATGCTGGCCCAGCTGTTCGGGCCGGGGCATGCAAGCCGCACCCTGCTGCTGTGGGTGGCGTGCTTCTTTACCCTGACCGTGTTGTACATGCTGCTCAACTGGTTGCCGTCGTTGTTGATCGGGCAAGGTTTCAGCCGCCCACAGGCAGGCACGGTGCAGATCCTGTTCAACCTCGGCGGTGCGGCGGGCTCGTTCCTGACCGGGCGGATGATGGACAAGGGCCACGCCCGCCGCGCAGTGTTCATTGCGTACATCGGCATGCTGGCGGCGCTGGCGGGGCTTGGCCTGTCGACCAGCTTTGCCTTCATGCTCGTGGCCGGGTTCATTGCCGGCTACTGCGCCATCGGCGGCCAACTGGTGCTGTACGCACTGGCACCGACCCTGTATTCGACTCAGGTACGGGCCACTGGGGTGGGGGCTTCGGTTGCCATCGGGCGCTTGGGTTCGATGGCCGGGCCGTTGGCGGCGGGGCAGATCCTGGCAGCCGGGACGGGGGTGGGTGGGGTGCTGCTGGCGGCTTCACCAGGCTTGGTGGTGGCTGCTGTGGCGGCACGGGCATTGTTGGCCAAACGTAACCGGCAACCGCAGTAAGCCGGCCCGCAGGCGATCAAGGCGCCAGGCAGTTCGGTGAACCTGCCTGGCGATTCTTGAGCTAAGTGTGTGCCTGCGTTCATTTCCAGAACCCCTTGTGCGCAGCAGCTGCTTCGTCCTCCAACAATGGGCCGTGCACGATCACATCACGTTGGCCCCGGGCGAACACCTCACGGCACGGCAAGGAAAACGTCGGATTTTCCGGGTGGTCCCCGGTCAGCCCGAGCAGCGTATGTTCCGACAGCGCATACACCACCCGGCCAATACCGGTCCAGTACACGGCACCGGCGCACATGCAGCAGGGTTCGGCGCTGGTGTAGAGCGTGCAGTTGGCCAGTGCTTCGGGCGGCAGGGCCTTGGCTGCCAGGGCCGCAGCGACCAGTTCGGCGTGTTGGGTGGGGTCGCCTTCGGGCGGCATGGAGTTGTTGCCAGCGCTGGCGATCACCCGGCCTTCGGCATCGGCGACGATGGCCGCGAAGGGGTGGCGACCGCGTGCTTTGGACTGCTCTGCCAGGCGCATCGACTGGCGTAGCAGGTCCAGGTCGAGGGCGGACAGGTCGGTGGCAGCTGGCGTGTAGAGAGTGGTCATGGATGCTCCTGGGGATAGGCAGGGGTAAAAGGGCTCACTTGGCCACGCTGGCATCGGCGCGGTCCGGGTCTGTGGTCTTGTCGTCATTGAGCAGCAGGTTGAGCGTGATCGCCGTGATCGCGCCGAGGAAAATGCCGCTCTCCAGCACCAGCTTGAGCGGGCCGCTCAGGTGATGGAAAAGCGCCGGGAACGACATTGGCAACACGCCGATGCTGATCGAAACGGCGACGATGATGCCGTTGCGGGTACCTTCGAAAGGCACGCGTGAGAGCGCCTGGATACCGGCCACCGTGGTCATGCCGAACATGACGATGGCGCACCCGCCCAGCACCGGCGTGGGCACGGCGGCGATCAGCGCGCCCAGTTTAGGAAACAGCCCCATCAGCACCATGATTGCGCCGGCAGCGGCGACCACGAAGCGGCTCTTGACGTTGGAAAGCGCGATCAGCCCGGTGTTCTGGGTGAAGGCGTTGTACGGGAAACTGTTGAACAGCCCGCCGAGCATCGTCGACAGGCCGTCTGCCCGGAAAGCGTTGCCTAGTGTGCTGGTATCTGTGGGCTTGCCGACCAGTTTGCCGATGGCCAGGCAGTTGCCCGTGGTCTCGGCCATGATCACCAGCATCGCCAGCACCATGATGAGGATTGGCGTAGTGGAGAACTGCGGCGCACCGAAGGCCATGGGTGGGCTCAGCTCGAACCAGGCGGCTTCGCTGACCTTGCCGAAGTGCGTCATGCCAAAGGCTGCGGCCAGCAGGCTGCCGCACAGCAGGCCGATCAGCACGCTGAGGTTGCCGATAAAGCCCGAAAAGCGCGCATACACCAGCAGCGTGATGGCGACCGTCGCCATGCCCAGCAGCAGGTTGGCGGGGTTGCCGAAGTCCGGCGCCCCCGGGTCGCCGCCACCCAGCCAGATGGCCGCTGCGGGCATCAGCGAGATACCGATGATGGTGATCAGGCTGCCGATCACCACCGGTGGGAAAAAGCGCAGCAGCCGGCTGAACAGCGGCGCGAGGCCGATGGTGATGGCGCCGGCGGCAATCACGGCGCCAAACACCTCCTGCAGGCCGAACTGCTTGCCGATCATGATCATCGGTGCCAGCGCGATGAACGAGCAGCCCTGGATCAACGGCAGGCGCGCCCCGAAGCGCCAGAAACCTAGGGTCTGGATCAGTGTGGCGATGCCCGAGGTGAACAGGTTGGCGTTGATCAGCGTCACGATCTGCGCCTGGGTAAGGCCCAGTGCGCTACCGAGGATGAGCGGCACCGCGACCGCGCCGGCATACATCACCAGCACGTGCTGCAGGCCAAAGGTGAACAGTTGCCGCAGCGGTAATACTTCGTCTACAGCGTGGACCTTGCTTGGGCTCATGGCGTGAATCTCCTGAAGGTGCGGCTCTTTTCGTTGTTTTCGGCGCCTGGAGTGACACGCAGCGCAGGGTTCGAACAGGGCAGCTGCAAGCGTGGTCGAGGCCGATGATCCGGCGAAATGAACGATGGAACAAATGAATAACCATCGTTAGCATCGATGGATCATGTGGCAGGGCAGGGGGTTGGGATGCGCTTTTCGCTGGAGCAATTGCAGGTGTTCGTCGCCGCAGTACAGGCGGGCTCGTTTTCGGCAGCGGCGCGGCGCCTGGGGCGTACCCAGTCCACCGTCAGCGCTGCAATCAGCAACCTGGAAACCGACCTGGGCGTGGAGTTGTTCGACCGCAGCAGCCGCATTCCGGCATTGACCGCCGCCGGGCATAAACTGCTGCTGCGGGCCGAGGGCATCCTTGAGCGTTGCTATGCCCTGGAGGGCAGCGCCGACAACCTGGCGCAGCAGGCCGAGCCTGCGCTCACGCTCGCCATCGAGGTGCCGTATGGGTCACTGATCCCGGTGTTCAAAGCGTTCGATCAGGCGTTCCCCTTCGTCGACTTGCTGATTCGCCACCCGGTGCACGGCGATGTCAGCGAAATGGTGCTTAAGGGTGAGGCAGACCTTGGCATCGCTTTTTCCCAGCCGGGCTACCCGCCTGCATTGGCCTTCCAGCAGCTGGGCAAACTGATCATGGCTCATGTCTGCCACGCCACCCACCCGCTGGCGCAACTGCAAACCTGCACCTTCGCCGACCTGCACGCCCACCGCCGCCTGGCCTTCTTCGCCCACGCGCAAAAGCTGCCCAGCAGCGAATACCTGCGTACCGTGCAGCTTTGGCAGGCCGAGAGCTACCTGGCGCTGGTGGAAATGGTGCGCGGTGGCCTGGGTTGGGCGACCCTGCCACGGCAGCTGGTGCAGCGGGAGCTGGATGCCGGTGAACTGATCGAGTTGCAGCTGCAGGCCTATCCGCACACCGACTGGTTGGTCGGCGTCGACCTGCTGTGGCATCAGCAGCGCCGGCCGGGCAGGGCTGCCCTGTGGTTGCGCGATTGCCTGCAGCGCACCAAGGTGTTCGAGCTGGACCGGCGCGGCATGCCTACCACGTTGTAGGCGCCATGTGCTGAGCCTGCCAGGCGCGCTGGCCTGCTGCCGATGATTGCAATGTCGTCTACATTTCAACAAACCTCTACACCGCAAAGGATGCTCTCATGGCCAAGTTGAACGCTCTGATTGCCGCTGTAACGTCAGTGGCATTGCTCGCGGCGTCGGGCGCTGCGCTCGCCGACCCGGGTAACGGCAAAGGCAACGGTAATGGCAACGATAAGGGGCATGGGCAAGGCAAGGGGCAGGCCCCGCATGCCCAAGGGCAAGGCAACGCTGGCGGCAAAAAGGGTGGCTCGGGTAGCGATGACTGGCATGGCGGGCCGTCGATCGACCGGGGGGATGTGCTGGGCATTCTGGGTGGCCACCGCAGCTATTGGAGCCCGGGCCCAGCATTACCGCCGGGCATCCAGAAAAACCTGGCGCGCGGCAAGCCACTGCCGCCTGGTATCGCCAAGAAGCTCGATGGCCGGCTGCTTGGGCAGTTGCCTCATTACGACGGATACGAGTGGATGCAGGCCGGGGTTGACCTGATCCTGGTAGCTGTCGCGACGGGGATTATCTACGAGGTGGTGAACGGGGCGTTCGATTGAGCCCGTTGCGTAGCTGCGTGTCTTCAAATGTAAAGTTATGGAAAAGCTCCCACAGGCCGGTCAGCTGCGCATCTAGAATCCGCACGCTGCTGCACCTGGTGACAGGCAGGCGGCAGATCTTGCCTTTTGGAGTTTTTGTCAATGAAGTTGAAACACGTAGTCCGCGCAGCGCTTGTTGCCGCACTGGTATCCACATTGTCGGGTTGCTGGATGTTCATGCCGCCAGGTGGCGGTGGCGGTGGCGGTGGCGGGCATGGCGGTGGCCATGGCGGGTTTGGTATGGGTGGTCACGGTGGCGGGCCGCGGTAGTACCGCTGCGTTCAGGTGGTTGAAACACGCCACGGGGCAGCTCATTTCTACCGCTTAGTGCCACAGGGCAATGCTGCCGAATTGATTTTCCCGCCAGCTTCGAGCACCGGGCTGGCGGGAGGAACCTTGATTTCAAATGCTGACCAGGCGCTGATAAACCGCCTGATCAATGCCTGCATTTTTGGGGAATCAGGCGGCAAGCTTGCCGCGAACTTCCCGAGCATGCTCCAGCTCTTTGTGGACGCTGTCCTGCAGGACCACGTCCTTACCGTTTCTCTTGCCGGCCAGTGCACTCTGCACCAGTTGGCTCAGCAGTTTGACCAGCATGATATTGTTGGACAGCAGGTCTTTTTCATCCTGGCTGAATGTGTTGTAGTCTGTGGTGCGCTGGACCAACTGCTCCAGGCTGGTGACGTGTTTCACGTACAGGCTGAATGTAATGGTCAGTTCACCAATGACTTTGTCGCTGATGAGCTTGAGCTTCTTCAGGTAAACAGTCGATTCCTTGATCAGGTCGACAGTCTTGTTCACTTCCTGGCGGATCTCTTCAGCCTTTTCGAGGCTCGAGTTGCCCTTGGCATTGAGCAGCAAACCACCCACGGCAATCACCGGCCCCGCCACTGCGCCGCCCAGTACCATCGAGCCCAGCGCCATACCGCCGCCACCCGCAGAAAGCGCGCCGCCGCCCAGGGCTGCGAGCGTAGCGTTGTAGGCTGCCACACCAGACAGCGAGCTGATCGCCGTGCCGGTCGACGCCACACCCAGTGCCATGGTGCCACCGTAGGCTGCAAAGCCTGCGAGTGCGCCAGCGCTTGCAGTCAGTGCCGAGCTGCCGAGAAGGTCGATTGCCGAAATGGAGATTTCCTTGATCTGATCCAGATCGTGCTTGTCGAAGCGGATGTCCTCGCCGTGAAATTCTTTGAATTGCGGCTTGTTCTTGATTTTCTCGTAGGCGGATGCAAAACGTCCAAAGCTACGGCTGATGTCAAGCTTGAGTGCGCCCAGAGCCTCAAGCGATTGCTCGGTGTTCTTCTGGTCACCATCAAGTTGTTCGCGGGCGCGGTCATAGCGTTCCTGCGCGTCGGCCACGATGCCCTTGGCTTCGGAAATTTTCTTGGCGCCTTTCACGCCGCCGGCGATCCCGGCTCCGCCCGCGACTACAGCTGCACCGATCAACAGAAACGGTAATGGCATCTCTAACGTGTCCTTTTGCTTTTGAGAGTTTCACAGGCAGCCTGATTGAGCTCATGGAAGTGCGCTCGGCTCATGTGGCTTGCGTAAATATGGTCGTAGCTGTCGTCGATCCGGCACTTGAGCGGTCGTTGCTCATAAATGCCGCAGCGGCTGCTGGTTTTGTCGTAGTGGCGGCAAACCCCTGTCCCGTCGTCCAGGTCGCTGTACAGCGGCTGCCCTGCCAGGTTCTGGCAGCACAGCCCACAGGCATCGCAGTTGAACCGCGACATTGGCGTTTAAAACACCAGCACAGCGTCTTTGTCGTTCATGAAGTCGTCCAGGCCCTTGCGATCTTGGTAGGGCATGTCGATTTCGCAAGTGGCCATTGCACTGAACAGTGCGTCATTGAGGTCAGCATGGGTTTGCGCCAGCACCAGGCTGGCATTGACCTTCTGCAACGTGTCCAGCTCGGCTTGCAACTGCTTGAAATCAATACCCGCGAGTTCGGCGGTGTAGGCTTCCAGGCGCTGGTTGACCAGCTTGTAGTAGTCCAGCGTGTGGTCCAGTGTCGACTTGAGGCCGTTGGCAAACTCGACAATTCGGTTCACCAGCGGCGAGTGGTCGATGAAGTACAGCAAGGAGATGTTCAGCAAGCCGCTGGCCAGCGCACCGACGAAGGTGGAAAGTATCTCTCCCAGCACTGGCACCTGCATGCCAGGCACTTTGGCGATGGCTTCTTGCACCAGCACCCCGGTACACACCGACACGCCGGTTGCAACGATCTTCGAGACTGCGCGCAGCAACTCACCGAAAGGCAGCCGCTGAGGGTTGAATACCAGCGTGCGCACCGCTTCAAGGATGGCTGCCCAGGATTCACGCAGGATCTTGGCAACGTTTTTGGCCGTGGTGAAGAAGATATTGATCAAGGTGGTCATCACTGACGACAGCACGCCGGCCAGCAGGCCGTCCTTGAAGCGTGTCAGCAGTTCACCGCGCCGGGCCTGTACCCCTTCAAACGCGGCCTTGCAGGCATTACCCAGGTGCTGCAGGAAGAGGCCGAGGTCGAAGTTGCCTTTCATGCTCTGCAGAATGTGCGGCAGTTCCTGGCGTAGGGCATTCCACGCTTCAAGCAGGACCAGGCCGAGCGTTTCCCGGGCGCCCATACGAACCCCTTGGTTGAGGCTGGCACTGGCAGTGTCGGCCAGGAATGCAGTGCTGGTGTAATAACTGTTGGCCAGTTCGCGTTCGTAGGCTTCACGGGCGATCCGGTCTTTTTCACGCAGTTTGCCCGGGTCGACGGCGTCGAGTTTTTCCAGCTTGTTTAACGTTTTGCGTTCTTTATCGGTGAGCCCGACACTGCGCTGTTTCGATTGAAGGTCGCTGATTTCAGCCTTGCGTTGCGCTTCATTCTGGTCGAGATAGCGAATGAACTCGTCAGCGCTCTTGTCCTTTTTCGATGTATTGACAGACCCATCGGTGGCGTTGAGGTTACTGCGCTGGTTGGCCAGTTCTACACCATCACGGTTCGCCAGAACCCGGGCAGGGTCGTCGTGGATCTTTTTCGCCGAGATGGTGTGGTCGCGATGTACATCGGCGTTCGGCGCGAACGTCTTGCCCGTATAGGCATCCTGCAGCGTGCCGGATTGCTTGCCAGCTTTGTACTCTCGGCCTACTTGTATGTAAGTGTCGGTGGAGTGGTAAGCCGCGCTGTCATAGTCGCCGCGCGCCGCATAAGCAGCCTCGTTCGCTGCAGATGCATATCCAACGGACTCGTCGCGCACGGTATGCAGGGTATCTACATGGCCACCACGCCGATCGTTGGCCAACAGGAAGTCCAGACCAAATGAAGTGAGCAGGCTCTTGATGACGACTTGCTCATACTGGTGCACAAGCGCTGCGCCGACATCGGGGGTGGCTTGGTGGACGGCTTGGGCCAAAGGGTCCAGGGCGAGTTGGGTCATCGAACATGCTCCTTGCACGAGTAGGGCGTCTTGCGGCGATTGGCAGATATACCTGAACCGGAACGGAATATAGCGAAGTGCCATCTTTGCTTCAAGGCACGGCGCCAGTACTTTGATAGCATGGCCGAAGGAACGTGACCTCAGGCGGTGGTTACCCCGCTGGCACCGCCTTGCCCCGATCAAGAGAACGGGCTACCGAGCCCGTTGTTCATTCATTCGTACAGCCAAGGCTTCAACGCCTCCAGGTTTTTCACCACGATCTGCTGCGCCGATGCCTTGGGCTCAAGCTTTTTCGGGTCGATCTGATAGCGCTGCAGCACATAGCCCACCAGTGCGCAGCGTGTCGGGATCACCAGCTCACCGGCTTGCATACCCAGGTCAATTTCGATGATCGCCTTCTGTGCGGGTTTGAGGCGCGAGTCTGGCTCGATGACCACATCGATCATCGTGTTCCATTCCTCATCGTCATCGATCAGGTTCTCGCTCATGCGCTCGAACTCTGGTACGCCCCTGAACCTGCTCAGCACAAAATCCCGGTACTTGCGATTCTTCTCGCAATACGCGCGCACGTGCCAGCGCATGCCGGTGTAGACCAGGGTGTGGGGCGAAATCAGCCGTGTCTCCGGTACCGGGTTGGCCAGCGACACGTATTCGATAGAGAGCACTTCACTGTTACGGCAGGCCTTGAGCAGAGGGCGCAACACGTCCGGGCGAATTGTCCTGTCGGGAACTTCCAGCACCTTGGTATGGGCATACGCCAACGCCAACCCCTCCACGTGGGGCGCCCGCGAGTGGGTCTGATTCAGCAATTGCAGATAGGCATTGGCACTGTCATCGATGAACAGCGGCTTGAACTGCTTGCCGGGTACATAACCCTTCAGTTGCTTGTCATATGTAAGGTTTTTAGGCGCATGCTCGCTGATGTAGGTATTGATGTCCTTGGAGGCCTGCTGGCGGCTGATGCCAAAGCTCTGCATCAAGTGGCCCGTGGTCAGGCGGCCCTCCCACCAGGCCACGGTTTCGATCAGGCGATAGCGAAGTGCCAGGTCCCAGCGGACCTGGTCTATTTGCTGAGTACGTTTCATGGCCCGTCCATGTGTGCGAATTGTTTACCTGTATAAGTCTACAATCTATACGTGTAAAAAATCACTACATATCCTTTGGCTGTCCTCGAAACAAACTGACCTGGCAAAAGGATTGAACAATGGCTACGACGGATATGATTTGGGCAGCGGCGCTTCTGATGATGCTGGTGATTGCGGTGCTGTTGTTGGCCCAATACCTGAAACTGCAGGAAGTGTGGGAAACCCTCGTCAACTGCCGCACCACCCTGCGTTGGGCGCGGATTCAACAATCGGAAAACAATGAGCTGCGCTCGGCACTGCGTGCGCACAAGGCGCATGTCGACCAGTTGCAGCGCAAGGTGACCCTGCTGCAAGCGCTGGTCCCTGAAGGCAAGTAGATCTGGCCTTTACTCTGTCGTGTTGTCGAGTTCGGCAAGGCTCACTGGGTGCTCGACAACTCTGGCACCCAACGCCCTGTTTGCTACCCCGAACGGCACATGCACCATCGGCAGATTCCCCGCAGCCGAAGTCAGGTGAGTGCGCTGATCATCGAAGAACATGTGCGGCTTGAGAATCGACAGCACGCGGTCTTTTGCCATTCCGCCCAGGAAGAACGATTCATCCGGTGAAACACCCCAGTTCTTAAGCGTCGTCACCACGCGCTCATGGGACGGTGCATTGCGCGCCGTGACAATGGCAATACGCAGAATGCGCTTGTATTCAGGGTCGAGCGACAACTTGCGGTCTTCAAGCTGGCGAATCAGCGACAGCTTGCGATACAGGTCTGCCAACGGCCCCGGCTGATGCGGGATGGTCTTGTGGGCATGCTCATGGGCCTGAAACTCGGTCAGGTCCTGGCGCTGCTTGTACACGCTCTCCGCTTCGTCATCGGCAATCACCCCATCGAAGTCGAAGGCCACCCGCAATTCGGTGTCGATCTCGTCATCATAGATCTTGCTCGGCAGCACCAGGCCGGCGGGGTAGTCGGCGTCGATGGCACGCTGCACGTCACCTTCGTGGGCGCTGAGAAACAGCGAGGCGTTGAAGGCGGGGATGTACTCGTAGGGCGAGCGGCCGGACATGAATGCGGCACGGGTGATGTCCAGGCCGTAATGGGCGATGGAGCGGAACACCCGCAGGCCGGTTTCGGGTGAGTTGCGCGACAGCAGCACCACTTCTACCGGCAACTGCTCGGGGAAGGCCTTGTTGATGCTCAGGAAGCGGCGGATGAAGGGGAATGCCACGCCTTTGGGGAAGGGTACGTCGAGGTTGGCTTCCTGGTGCAGGCGGTAGGCTTCCACGCCATCTGTCTGGTAGATATCGTCCGAGACGGTCAGGTCGAACAGTGCACTGGAGGCGACGCCGACGACGAGTTTCTGTTCGATGGGGTAGGGCATGGCGGGCTTCCTGGTGATGGTGCAGGGGCGCCTTGTCAGCAGGCTAGGCTCGAATCCTAGCAAACCCGGGCACCTACCGTCACAGACCCTGACCTGCAGCAAGTCCTGCGGCCAAACCACCACTATGCTGAACCCTTCAACTCAAGCTCACTCAGGTAATCAAGGAGGCATTCATGAAAGCTGCAGTTGTTGCAAAAGGGCGCCGTGTGGACGTGGTGGAAAAAAACCTGCGCCCGCTTGCGCACGGTGAAGCGTTGCTGAAGATGCAGTGCTGTGGCGTGTGCCACACCGACCTGCACGTCAAGAATGGCGATTTCGGTGACAAGACCGGTGTGATCCTCGGCCACGAAGGGATTGGCGTGGTGGTGGAGGTAGGGCCGGGCGTCACTTCGCTCAAGCCGGGCGACCGGGCCAGCGTGGCGTGGTTCTTCCAGGGCTGTGGGCACTGCGAGTACTGCAACAGCGGTAACGAAACGCTGTGCCGTGAGGTGAAGAACTCGGGCTATACCGTCGACGGCGGCATGGCAGAGGCGTGCATCGTGGTGGCCGACTACGCGGTAAAGGTGCCCGAGGGGCTCGACTCGGCTGCCGCCAGCAGCATCACCTGCGCCGGTGTGACCACCTACAAAGCGGTGAAATCGTCCAACATCCGCCCCGGGCAGTGGATTGCGGTTTACGGCCTCGGTGGGCTGGGCAACCTGGCCCTGCAGTATGCGAAGAATGTCTTCAACGCCCGGGTCATCGCGATCGATGTGAATGATGAGCAACTGGCGTTCGCCCGTGAAATGGGCGCCGACCTGGTGGTCAATGCGCGCAGTGAGGATGTAGCCAAAGTCATCCAGGCGCAAACCGGTGGCGCGCATGCGGCCGTGGTGACGGCGGTGTCGAAAAGCGCGTTCAACTCTGCAGTCGATGCGCTGCGTGCCGGTGGCCGGCTGGTGGCTGTCGGGCTGCCGCCGGAAGCCATGAGCCTGGATATTCCGCGGTTGGTGCTCGATGGCATCGAAGTGGTCGGGTCACTGGTCGGTACCCGCCAGGACCTGGCTGAAGCCTTTGAATTTGCCGCGCAAGGCAAGGTGGTGCCGAAGGTCACGCTGCGGCCGATCGAAGACATCAACGACATTTTCGAAGAGATGCTGGAAGGTAAGATCAAGGGTCGGATGGTGATCAACTTCGCGGATTGAGCGGTGCGCGGTCAGGTGCATGGGGCGGGTTTTTCAGCGCTGTCTGGATCGAGCGCCAGAACACCCGAGCCATGCACCCGTCCCTGTCGTCAACCTTGGCGACCTCACCAGGTGATCGGCTGACCGTCCCACGCCCAGAAGCTGCCACTGTCCGCCGGCCCAAGCCGGCCAATCTGCTCCAGGATGCACTGCGCCGCGAACGCAGGTTCAAACAATTGTTCGGCGGGCACATTGGCCTGAAACGGTTGGGAAAGCTGCGTATCGGTAGTGCCGGGGTGCAGCACCAGCACCGTGGAAGCTGGGTTGATGCGTTTGAGTTCGATGCTTGCCGTATGCAGTAACTGGTTCAACGCGGCCTTGCTGGCGCGGTAGCTGTACCAGCCGCCCAGGCGATTGTCGCCGATGGACCCGACCCTGGCCGACAGCGCGGCAAAGGTGCAGGGCTGATTGCGCAGCAGCGCCAGCAGGTGCTTGAGCAGCAGCACCGGCGCGAACGCGTTGGTCGCGAAGCTGGCCTGCAGGCCAGCCAGGTCGAGTTGGGCCAGGGCCTTTTCCGCCTTGGCACCGTCGCGCTGCAGAATACCCAAGGTGCTTATCACCAGATCAAGGTGCGTGCAGGTGCGGCCGACCTCACGGGCCAGTGCTTCAAGGGACTGTTCGTTGCGGGCGTCGCAATCGATGCGCACCAGGCGCTCGCCATGTGCAGCGGCGAGCGCGGCCAGGGCTTCGCTGCCCCTGGCCTGGCGCGACACCGCCCACACCCGCGCCATGTCATCGCGTGCCAGCAGCTGTTTACAAAGCGCCAGGCCGATGCCCTGGCTGGCGCCGCAGATGAGTGCGTTCAGCGTCATGGTGCAGCGGCCCTATTCGCTTGCCAGGCGCTTGAGCAGCGCCGTGGCCACCGCCTCGGACGATGCCGGGTTCTGCCCGGTGATCAGGTGCCCGTCCTCGACCACATGGCTTGCCCAGTCCGGGCCCTTGGAATACTCACCGCCATTGCGCTTGAGCATGTCCTCGACCAGAAATGGCACCACATCGGTCAGTCCGACCGCGTCTTCCTCGCTGTTGGCGAACCCGGTCACTTTCTTGCCCTTGACCACTGGATGACCGTCTGGTGCGTTGACGTTCTTGAGCACACCCGGCGCATGGCACACGGCGGCAATCGGTTTGTTGGACGCATAGAAGGCTTCGAGCAGCGTCTTGGAATCGTTGTCCTCGGCCAAGTCCCAAAGCGGCCCATGGCCACCGGGATAAAACACGGCGTCGAAGTCGTAAGGGTCGATTTCGCTCAGCGGTACTGTGTCGGCCAATGCCATCTGCCCCTCGGTATCACTGCGAAAACGCCGGGTCGCGTCGGTTTGCGCATCGTCCTCGTCGCTCTTGGGGTCCAGCGGCGGCTGCCCGCCTTTGGGCGAGGCGAGCGTGACGTCTGCGTTGGTGTCGATGAACACGTAGTAAGGTGCGGCGAACTCCTCCAGCCAGAAGCCGGTTTTTTTGCCGGTGTCGCCCAACTGATCGTGGGATGTCAGCACCATCAGGATCTTTTTCATCTGAGCCTGTTCTCCAAACATGAATGGGCAGCGCGCGGTTCGCCCTGCATTACTGTGGGAGGGCTGCGCAGGGCAGACGTTCCCTGCGCAGCAGCATCCTGTGTTGTCAGCTTTGCGCAGTCTGCGGCCATACCACGGCCTGGCAAAGCAAGTATGTCCGATATCCTGCGGCAGAATGCAGCATCGCCCTTGCTGGTGATGCAGGCGCTGCGGTGTATGGCACCGG
>RCUL01000720.1_pt1 | contig 14584 bp, 11 predicted proteins | sample 2167521 | NCBI WGS metagenome assembly RCUL01 (sample SAMN09932745, study PRJNA488358) | compost metagenome | feature: garden; material: soil; isolation source: compost soil in acetic acid-enriched culture | place: Germany: Experimental Botanical Garden Goettingen | collected 2016-01-27
TCGACGACCCGGTCAAACGGGTCGACAACATGACCATGGCCTGGGGCCTGGAGGCCCGTACACCGTTCCTGGACTACCGCCTGGTCGAGCTGTCGGCACGCATCCCGGCGCGCTTCAAATTGCCCGATGGCGGCAAGCAGGTACTCAAGCAAGCCGCACGCCGGGTGATCCCCCATGAGGTGATCGACCGCAAGAAAGGCTACTTCCCGGTACCCGGCCTCAAGCACCTGCAAGGCGCCACCCTGGACTGGGTACGCGAACTGCTCACCGACCCCAGCCAGGACCGCGGGCTGTTCAACCCGGCCATGGTAGACCGCCTGCTGAGCAACCCGCATGGCCAGCTTACCCCGCTGCGCGGCTCCAAGCTGTGGCAGCTGGCGGCGCTGAACCTGTGGCTCAGCGAACAAGGAATCTGACCGATGAAAGCCCATGAAACCGCCTACGGTCAGCGCCTGCTGCGTGGCCAGGCGCCGTCCTACGAGCGCCTGCAGGCGCGCCTGGCCGGCGATGGCAGCGAGCCCCACAGCCAGCCGCGTGCGCTGCACTGCGGCTGGGGCCGGCTGCTGATAGGCCACACCTACCCGGACCCGGCCAGCCTGGCCGAGGCGCTGCAGCAGGAACGTCCCGGCGAGCGTGACATCGCATTGTATGTGGCGGCCCCGCAACAGCTGCTGGCGCAGGCACCGCAGCAGCTGTTCCTCGACCCGTCCGACACGCTGCGGCTGTGGTTCACCGACTACCGCCAGGCGCAACGGGTGTTTCGCGGTTTCCGTATCCGCCGCGCACAAAGCGCCAGCGACTGGCAGGCCATCAACACCCTGTACCAGGCACGCGGCATGCTCCCGGTGCAGCCCGAGCTGCTGACGCCGCGCCACCAGGGCGGGCCGGTGTACTGGCTGGCCGAGGACGAAGACAGCGGCGCGGTGATCGGCAGCGTCATGGGCCTGAACCACAGCAAGGCGTTCGATGACCCCGAGCACGGCAGCAGCCTGTGGTGCCTGGCCGTGGACCCGCATTGCACCCGCCCTGGCGTGGGTGAGGTGCTGGTGCGCCACCTGGTCGAGCACTTCATGAGCCGCGGCCTGGCCTACCTGGACTTGTCGGTGTTGCACGACAACCGCCAGGCCAAGCGGCTGTACGAGAAGCTCGGTTTCCGCAACCTGCCGACCTTCGCGGTCAAACGCAAGAACGGCATCAACCAGCAATTGTTTCTGGGCCCCGGCCCTGAAGCGGGGCTGAACCCATATGCAAGGATCATCGTCGATGAGGCCTACCGCCGTGGCATCGAGGTGCAGGTGGACGACGCCGCAGGCGGGCTGTTCACCCTCAGCCTGGGCGGGCGTCGGGTGCGTTGCCGCGAGTCGCTGAGCGACTTGACCAGCGCGGTCAGCATGACCCTCTGCCAGGACAAGCGCCTGACCCAGCAAGCCTTGCACAACGCCGGCCTGCTGGTGCCGGTGCAGCAACTGGCCGGCAATGCCGACGACAACCTGGCGTTTCTCGACGAGCACGGCGCGGTGGTGGTCAAACCGGTCGATGGTGAGCAGGGCCAAGGGGTGGCGGTGAACCTGACCACTTACGAGGAAGTCAGCCAAGCCATAGAACACGCCCGCCGTTTCGACAGCCGTGTGCTGCTGGAGAGCTTCCACCCGGGCCACGACCTGCGCATCGTGGTGATCGGTTTCGAGGTGGTTGCGGCGGCGATTCGGCACCCGGCCCAGGTGGTCGGCGACGGTAAACACAGCACTCTTGAGCTGATCGAGGCCCAGAGCCGCCGCCGTCAGGCTGCTACCGGTGGCGAAAGCCGCATTCCGCTGGACGACGAAACCGAGCGCACCCTGCGTGATGCGGGCTTCGACTACACCAGCGTATTGCCTGCAGGCCAGCGCCTGGCCGTGCGCCGCACCGCCAACCTGCACACCGGCGGCACGCTGGAGGATGTTACCGAGCGCCTGCACCCTGTGTTGGCCGACGCGGCCGTGCGCGCGGCGCGGGCGCTGGAAATTCCAGTGGTGGGCCTGGACCTGATGGTGCGTGATGCCGAACAGCCGGACTACGTGATCATCGAGGCCAATGAACGCGCCGGCTTGGCCAACCATGAACCGCAGCCAACGGCAGAGCGCTTTGTCGACCTGCTGTTCCCGCATAGCCGGGCGTTGGCGTGAATCCATGACGGCCCTATCGCCGGCAAGCCGGCTCCCACATGGACCGTGATGAGCCTTGCCGGCTTCTACATGAACCATGATGAACCATGTGGGAGCCGGCTTGCCGGCGATAGGGCCCGCCAGAGCAAAGCTTTACCCGAGGAGTACCCATGTCTGAACGATACCCCGAGCCGGACCTTGACTACCTCAAGCGCGTCCTGCTGGAGATGCTCGCCATCCCCAGCCCGACCGGCTTCACCGACACCATCGTGCGCTATGTCGCCGAACGCCTGGACGAACTGGGCATTCCCTTCGAGCTGACCCGCCGCGGCACCATCCGCGCCACCCTCAAGGGCCGGCAAAGCTCCCCAGACCGCGCCGTCTCGGCCCACCTGGACACCATCGGCGCCAGCGTGCGCCAATTGCAGGACAACGGCCGCCTGGCCCTGGCCCCGGTGGGCTGCTGGTCGAGCCGCTTCGCCGAGGGCAGCCGGGTCAGTGTATTCACCGACACCGGCGTGTTCCGCGGCAGCGTGCTGCCGCTGATGGCCAGCGGGCACGCCTTCAATACCGCCATCGACCAGATGCCCGTCAGCTGGGAGCACGTAGAAGTGCGCCTGGACGCCTACTGCACCACCCGCGCCGACTGCGAGTCGTTGGGCATTGCCATTGGCGACTTCGTGGCGTTCGACCCGCTGCCGGAGTTCACCGACAGCGGCCATATCAGTGCCCGCCATCTGGACGACAAAGCCGGCGTGGCCGCGCTGCTGGCTGCCCTCAAGGCAGTCGTGGAAAGCGGCCGCCAGCCGATGATCGACTGCCACCCGCTGTTCACCATCACCGAAGAAACCGGTTCAGGCTCTGCCGCTGCCCTGCCCTGGGACGTCAGCGAGTTCGTCGGCATCGACATTGCCCCGGTGGCACCCGGCCAGGCGTCGAGCGAACACGCCGTCAGCGTGGCCATGCAGGACTCGTCGGGGCCCTATGACTACCACCTGTCACGCCACTTGCTGAAACTGGCCGGCGACCAGGAGCTGCCGGTGCGCCGTGACGTGTTCCGCTATTACTTCAGCGATGCCCATTCGGCGGTCACCGCCGGGCACGATATCCGCACGGCGCTGGTGGCGTTCGGTTGCGATGCCACCCATGGTTACGAGCGCACCCACATCGACAGCCTGGCCGCGCTCAGCCGCCTGTTGTCGGGCTACCTGCTCAGCCCGCCGGTGTTCGCAAGCGATTCCAACCCGGCCAATGCCTCGCTGGAGCGCTTCAGCCACCAGCTGGAGCACGATGCGCAGATGGAGAGCGATACCCGGGTGCCTGCCGTCGACAGCCTGGTGGGGAACAAGGAGTGAGCCGTAGCGGCCCGGTTTGGCGTAGCATGGGCGCATTCTTTTACCAAGCTGAATGCCGCCCATGCTGATCCCCTACGAACACTTGCAAGCCGAAACCCTGACGCGCCTGATCGAGGATTTCGTCACCCGCGACGGCACCGACAATGGTGATGACACGCCGCTGGAAACCCGTGTGCTGCGGGTGCGCCAGGCGCTGGCCAAGGGCCAGGCGTTCATCCTGTTCGACCCGGAAAGCCAACAGTGCCAACTGCTGGCCAAGCATGATGTGCCGCGCGAACTGCTCGACTGACCGGTACCGGCCGCTTCGCGGAGCAAACCCGCGAAGCGGCCGGTGAGGTCAACCTCAAGCCGAATTGCCCTTGCGCTTCTCCCCCGCCTTGATCCGCTTGTACACCTCCGCCCGGTGCACCGACACTTCACGCGGCGCACTCACGCCAAAACGCACCATGCCATTGCGTGTTTCCACCACCTTGATCTGAATATCGTCACCAATGTTGATGACTTCGCCGACTACGCGTCCAATGACCAACATGTTCCGGTCCTCCGGCAACAGGGAAAACCGGAGAGTGCATGGGGATATTCGGTGACTCAACGCCCTCGCAGCAATTCAGAACAAGCCTACATCGGCAGGTAATTCGCCCTACAGACGGTACTACAATCCGCGCGCCTGGGCCTTGCCACGCATTTTCACCGCCATCTCTGCCATCTCGTCATACAGCCGCTGGGGCGCCTGCTGCTTGAGCTGCCAGGCCTGGCGCCCGGCCTCGTGGGGCAGGATCAGGAATTCACCGGCGTCCACCTGCTGGTGGATGTAGTCGGCAATGTCCGACGCACTGATCGGCGAGCCCTCCAGCAGTTTGCCCACCTGGGCCTTCATGGCCGGGTTCGGGCCGCGGAAAGAGTCGAGCAGGTTGGTCTGGAAGAACGACGGGCACACCACGTGCACAGCCACTTCCAGCTGGCGCAGCTCTACCAGCAGGCTCTCGGACAGCGCCAGCACACCGGCCTTGGCAACGTTGTAGTTGCTCATGCCCGGCCCCTGCATCAGGGCAGCCATCGACGCCACATTGATGATGCGCCCCTTGCTGCGTTCGAGCAGCGGCAGGAAGGCCTTGCAGCCCTTGACCACACCCATCAGGTTGACCGCGATCTGCCAGTCCCAGTCTTCCAGCGACAGCTCGGCGAAGAAGCCGCCCGAGGCGACACCGGCGTTGTTGACGATCACATCGATACCGCCGAACTTCTCTTCGCAGGCCTGGGCCAGGGCGGTCAGCTGGCTGTAGTCGCGCACGTCGCAGCGCTGGACGAAACCCTCGCCGCCGGCACCGCGCACAAGCTCCAGGGTTTCGCGCAGGCCTGGCTCGTTGACGTCGGCCAACGCCAGGCGCCAGCCCTCGCGCGCCCAGCGCAGGGCGATCTCGCGGCCGAGGCCGGAACCGGCGCCAGTGATCATGATGCGTTTGTGCATGGTGGCAGGCCTTGTACTGATGGGTGGTCAGCCCAGTCTAATCAAGGCGTTGGCGCCAGAGAGGGTTCATCAGGGTAGTGAATGGGCGGGCATGACCAAACGGTCAGTACCAGGCAAATGGAATCTTTGCCAAGCGGCGCCGGTCCGAATTAACAAGAGGCCAGCTGTACGAGGCTCTTGACCCCTAACCACGCAAGGACTCCGTCATGACCACGATCCTCATCATCATCCTGATCCTGCTGTTGATTGGTGGCTTACCGGTCTTCCCACACTCGCGCAGCTGGGGCTATGGCCCATCCGGCATCATTGGCGTGGTGCTGGTGATTCTGCTGGTGTTGTTGTTGCTCGGCATGATTTGAACCGGGGGCGTGCAAGGCCAGTTGCTGTTCAAGCTGCAGCATGGCCTCGCGCAGCGCCCCCACATCCTGCTCGATATCGCCCGGTGCGGGCGGTTTGGCTTGGCATCTGCGCTCCAACCGCTCGCACAGGTCGACTATCACTCTTGCCCGAGCGATCCGGGCGCCTCCCTTTATCCGATGGGCCAGCATGGCCAGCGCCTCAGCATTGGCCGGCACCTGCGCAAGTAGCTGCAGGTCCTGCAGGTTGCTGGCACGAAGGTCGGCCAACAACGCTCGCAGTGCAGCCTCGTCGCCGGCCACCAGCCGCCTGATGTGCTCGAGGTCCAGCAGTGCAGGACTGGCACGGGCCAAGGCCCGAACCAGGCCGTCCAGCCCCAGAGGCTTGAACAGGCAAGCGTCCATGCCTGCTGCACGGCAGCGCCGGCGTTCAACCTGTGTGGCACTGGCAGTCAAACCGATCACCTGGCACCTGGGCCTGCCGCTGCGCCGCTCGTGCTCGCGAATGGCGCGGGCCAGCGCGTAGCCGTTGAGCCGAGGCATGTTGCAGTCACTGATCACCCCGTCGAAGTGCTCGCCCAACCACAAGCGCAAGGCCTGGGTACCGTCCTGGGCAACGCACGCCTGATGCCCGAGGTATTCGAGCTGTTGCACCAGCAACAGGCGATTGGCCGGATAGTCGTCGACCACCAGCAGGCGCAGCGGCTGGGGCGGGTGACGAGTGTCACCGGTAGCGGCCGCCGGCCGTTGCTGGGCAGCACTCAACTGCGGCAGGCTCAGGCGCACGTTCACTTCGGTGCCCTGCCCCAGCACGCTGTGCAGGTGCAGGCTGCCGCCCATCATCTCGCACAGGCTGCGGCTGATGCCAAGGCCCAGGCCGGCGCTGCAGCGCGGTGACTGGCATTGGTTGCTGGCCTGACGGAACGGTTGCCCCAGGTGCGCAAGCTCGCTTGCGGCAATGCCGACACCGGTATCGCGCACCGTCAGCTCCACCGCCAGGTAGCCGTCCACCGCTGTTGCCGACAGGTTCACCGTCACCTCGCCGTGTTCGGTGAACTTGATGGCATTGCTCAGCAGGTTGGCCAGCACCTGCTTGAAGCGCAGCGGGTCGAGCATGACCTGGGCATCCACCTGGCCTTGGGTAACCAGGCGCAACGCCAGGCCTTTGCTGCGCGCCTGCTGCTCGAACAACTGCAGCACCCGCCCCACGTGTTCGCGCAGGCACACCCGCTGGGCAGCAAACTGCAAGTGCCCGGACTCGATACGGGTGATGTCCAGGATGTCTCCGATCAATTCCAGCAGGCCACGCGCCGCTTCGTCGGCCACCTCCAGTGCCAGGTGGTCGAACTCGCCTCGCTCGGCCTTGCGCCGTGCCAGTTCAAGCATGCCCTGCACGGCATGCAAGGGCGTGCGAAGCTCGTGGCTCATGGTGGTCAGGAACTGGGTCTTGGCCTGGTTTGCGGCATCGGCCTCACGCTTGGCACGGCGCAATTGCACCTGCAGGCGCCGCAGGTAGCGGATCCACAGCAAGGCCAGGCCGAGCAACAGCAGGGCCGTGGCAAAACCCAGCAGGATACGGCCGCGGTAACGTTGCCACACACCGTCAGCGACGATCATCGGGTTGCGCCAGCGACGCACCAGGCCGTCAATCTCGTGCGGTGACAGGCTGAGCAGGGCTTTGTCGAGTATGCCCTGCAGTTCAACCGCCCCGCGGGCGCTGGCCAGGGCGAAATGCGCGGGCGGCAGCGGCAGGCTGGCGCTGATCTTGAGCTGGCCCGGGTAGCCACGCGCGATCAGTGCTCGCGCGTCATCGAGGGTCAGCACGGCGGCGGCCGCCTTGCCGCGAGCCACGGCGCGCAAGGCTTCAACGGGGCTGGCCACGGCCATTGGCACAACCTGCGGATAATGCTGGCCGAGCATTTCATGCAGGGCACTGCCCCACACCAGTGCCAGCGGTCGCCCGGCCAGTTGCTCGAGGTTGCCAGGAGCCTGCGGTGCATCGCGCGTCACCAGTACCCGCGAGGCACTGAGGTAAGCACGGCTGAAGGACACCTGGCGCTCCAGGGCTGGGCTGCGCGGCAGGCCGGCAATCAGTTGCACCTCGCCCTCGCGCAGTTGTTCAAGCATGCCTTGCAGCGTGCCGCCAGCCTGCACCTCGAAACGCAGCCCGGTGCGCCGGCTGATCAGTTGCAGCACATCCAGGCTCAGGCCCCGCCATTGGCCCTTGCCATCGCGAAAGCTCAGCGGCAACAGCTGCTCGTCCATCGCCACTTGCACGCGTGGATTGTCGAGCAACCAGCGCTGCTCGGCCTCGCTCAACTGCAGCGGCACTGGCCGCTGCGCGGCGGCGCCCAGTGGGCTCCAGCGTTCGCGAATGCGCTGGTGCTGGCGCTCGGTGAGGTTGCCAAGGGCGGCATCGACCAGCCCCGGCAAGGGCGTATCGCCATTGAGCATGGCAAAACCGATGCCCTGCCGGGGCAGCCCGGCGTGGCCGACTTCCTCGACACCGGCAAGTTGGCCGCGGCCCAACGCGTAGCGGGCCGCCAAGGCATTGCCCAGGTACAGGTCGGCATGCCCGAGTGCCAACGTCGCCAGGGCATCGAACGGAGAAAGGTGGGTTTGCACACGTGCCTGAGGGTAGCGGTCGCGGACCTGCTCCAGGCTGCGATAGCCCTGGACCATCACCAGGTCGAGGCCGTGCGTGTCATCGACCCGTTCACGGCCGCGCGCCTCACGCGCCAGCAGCAAGGGGCAATCCTCGGCGTAAGGCCGTGACAGCCGCAACCCCGCGTCCAGCGCCTGGCGGCTGGTGACCGAGCCGAGCAGGTCGACCTCGCCTGCACGCAATGCCGCATGCGCCTCGGCGAACGCTTCGAAAACCTGCACCTGCACCTGCAGGTTCAACTGTTCGCCCAGCAGCCCGGCGTAATCAGCGGTAATGCCTTCATAGGCGCTGCCGGTGCCGAGGATGTCGAGGGGCGGGTTGTCCTGGGCCAGCACGCCCAAACGCAGCGAGCGGCGCGCCCACAACCAGCGTATGCCTGCTTCATTGGGCTCGTGGCGGGGCCCGTCCAGGGTGGCCCGCGCGTGCAACTGCGGCCTGGCCAGCGCTGGCAGTGTCAGCACGAAACAGAGCAACGCCAGGAGCAAGGCACGTAAGGGCACGCGAGGCGAAATTCAGATCAGCTGATTGCGGCGAGCGAAATCCGCCAGGTCAATCAGCGAGTTGAGCCTGAGCTTTTCCAGCAGGCGCGTCTTGTAGGTGCTGATGGTCTTGTTGCTCAGCAGCATGGCCTCGCCGATGGCTTTGTTGCTCAGGCCGCGGGCCAGGTACTGCAAAACCATCAGCTCACGGCTGGACAGGCTGGCGATGCACTGCGGCTCGGTGGCCTGCAGGTCCTGTTTGTGCACCGAGCTCAAGGCCACTGCGGGGAAGTAGGTAAAACCCGACAGCGCAGCACGTACCGCCTTGCCCAGTTCATCCAGGTCATCGGTCTTGGCCACGTAGCCGGCTGCCCCCGCCTGCAGGCAGCGCAACGAGTAGGCCACGGCCAACTGTGAAGTCAGCACCACGACCTTGCTCGGACGGCTGCAGGCCTGGATGCGGCTGATGACCTCCAGCCCGTCCAGGCCAGGCATGGCGATGTCGAGGATCACCAGATCCGGCGCCAGCTCGCGCACCAGGCGCACCGCATCGATGCCGTTGTCGGCCTGGCCAACCACTTCGACCTGCTGCTGGCGCAGCAACTGGCAGACCGTGGCACGGATAAATGGGTGGTCGTCGACCACCAGCGCTGTGGGCATGATGCACTCCTTTGTAATTCTGCTCGCTGCCTACAACTCGGCATCGAACACCACGGTGGCCAGCCCGGTATAGGTACTGCCGGTATTAGGTAACATACGACGCACATCCTCCTTGGCTATTTCAAAGTGCATCTGGCCAGGGCGGTTGAGGGTGGGCTGCACTGCTTCGAACTGCAGCGCTTGAGCACGCCCCGTCGGTAGCGCAAGCCTTTCGACCATCTGACCTCGGTGCTGGATGCCGGCGGGCAAGCTCAGGGACAGCAGGACAGGTACTTGATCGCCCTTGTCGTTGGTGATTGCGCACCGGGCGTCGATATCGTACTGGCACAGCTTGTAAACCTTGAACGGGCCAGAGGATGACAGCCTGAATGGCAAGTCTCTGTACAAGCGCTGTGGCACACTCCCCCCGGCAAGCCAGTGCTGCCAGCCATCGCGAGGCTCCAGCACGGCGCGGTCAGTACCCGGCGGAAACTCGAAAAAGAAGGCATGCTGGACGTCGAGCACGAGGTTGATTGTGACGCTGTTGGTATTGAGTGCAGTAACGCCATCACCAAAGTCGAAGTCGCCGCCAGGGCCAACGCTGTATGTGATGCTTCCTCGATAGAGCCCGGTTTTCATGCGAAATGGGGCAGGCATCCGGAGGTTGTAAGACACGCCCATGTCAGTCACGTCGATGAACCCGTGATAATCAGGCCCATTCCGGGAATTCAATGAGTGACAGCCGGCAGGCGCTGTCGGGTTGGTAATGTCCCAGAGGAAGAATACCCAGGGTGGATTGCCAATGGACGCTACACGGGTGCAACCACCCTGCACGACAGCGTTGTACGTAGGACTCTCATACCAGGGCACGCCCCCCGTTTTCTGGCTGACCCCTGTGAACTCGAACGACACTGTGTGCGGCTCACCGGTAACTTCGTGGAAGACATCGACCTGGCGCCGGCCCGGCATCTGGATGAAAAACTTTGCCCGTGGTGAGACGGTAGTCACCTCTTTTGTGTAGGTCAGGGGCAGATCGACCACGTCATTGTTGGTACAGCGATAGGCAAACCTGCGGCAGAACAATGCAGGAGGCGTCGTGTTTTCGAATTGCCCCGACCCTTTGCCCAGATACTGCGCCGACACCGTGACATCGAGCGCCTGGGCACTCGGGACCAACAGCATGAGCCACCACGCTACCCCCCATGCCAGCCAGAATCGAATCAGATGAGTCATCACGTTTACCCCTTGACCACCATGACTTTATGATCACCCCCTTCATGAAGCTCGAACTGGTGCACCTTTTGCGCATGCCCCTCGAACTGCCGGCTCCGGCCTGGCAGCAGGTGGTGCTTGGTCGCGGGCTCACATTGTTCCCCTGCCACCTGGCATTGACGGAAGTGGTCCAGAACCACGGTGGAGTTACCTTCATTGACCACGGTCAGTTGCCCGTTTTCACGTTGCACCGGCGTGTTGAAGTGCGGCTGCGCCGGCCGTACGAACAGCAGCGAGCCATAGCCGGCCAGCAGGTTTACCCCCGCCCTGAGGCCGTCGCGGTACTGCGCCGCCTCCTGTTCGTCCACGGCAAAACCGTCACCCAATTCCGGCAGCACTGGCATGAAGCGCAGGCGGAAGTAACGCTCCTGGTCCCGCGGGCCACGGTACAACAGGCGCACGGCCTGCATGCCGTGGGCCGGCACGATCAACCGCGCCGGGCTGGCGACCAGGCCGCGCTGCTCCAGGGCCAGGCCGTCGGTATCGATTTCGTGGGCCACCCCGGCATCGTCATAGACCAGCTCGGCGACGCTGACCTTGACGAACGCCGTGCTGTCGCCGCTGTTGCGCACACGCTTGAGCAGGGTGCTCCTGTCACCGTCGAGGTAATCGTACAATCCGCCAACGTTCAGTTCGGGGGTGGCCACGGCAGCCAGTGGCATGGCCAGCAGGACGAAGGCCGATAGAGAAAGCATTTTCATGTGGCGAAGCTCCCTGGTGATTTGATTAAGGGTATTGCCGTGCGCAACCCGTCGGCCACGGCTAAAGCAGTAGGAAAATTCCGAAACTCACGAAGATCGCGATGCAATCTCGGGCTGGCACTGTTGGTCGCCGGCCAGCAGCACGTCGCCTTCACGCGTCAGGCCTTCCAGGTCCAGGCGTACGAGACAGAGCGGTTGCCCGCGCTGGCGAATTTCCAGGGTCGGTGCCGCTTCGCTCATTTCCACCGCGAAAAAGCCATCGGCCTCGCTGACACTGCGGCTGGCATGGTTGATAACCTGTGCGCCACGCAACGGCAGGCCCTGGCCATCGAGCAGGCGCCCCAGCACGGTGACGGTGCGCAGTACACGAACCTGGCGGTAGTCGATGCCCCCGCGGTTGAGGTGGTAGTCAACGCTCGATGGCTGTATCACGGCGGCGGTCGCCTCGCTCCCGTCGAAATCGAACTGCACATGCCCGGGCTTGTAGGCGGTGACCGGGATGATGTTGCGCCCGGCATGCAGGTTGACGCCCATGGCATCGTCGGCACGCAACCTGAGGCCGTCGATATCGGTGTCCACATCGACGATCAACGCGGCCTGGTGCCCCAGCGGCTGGCCGCTCACTGCCGCCTTGCCGGCACCCACGGCCAGCAGGCTTTGCAGGTTCAGGCCACCGGTGAATTCGCCGTTGTAGGAGGAGCGCTGCAGGTAAGCGTCACCTTGCATGAACGGGTTCTCGAACTGGGTATCGGCCCCCAGCCCCGTGCCGTAGCGGTCGGCGCTGAGGGTGGCGCCAATGCTGCGCAATGGGCCGATCTCGACATCCTGCCGATAGCCCAGCGAGGTATTGAGGTCACGCCCGCCGTCACGCGAGGTGCGGCTGCCTACGCTAGCGGACAAACGTCGGCCGCCGTCGCCCAGGCTCATGCTCAAGCTCAGGTTGATGCCACGGTTGCGCGCATCACCGGTACCGCTGTTGCCCGGGCGATCGAACAGCGACAAGCGCCAGTTGGCGTCAGAGCCAAACAAACGCCCGTAATAGGCCCACCCCAGATCGATGCCGGTGCCGGCATCACTGCCACTGCTGTGCGACACACGCACACTGGCGGTGTTGCGAGGGTCCAGGCGATGGTTCAAGGACAGCGATGATTGCGTCTGGCGCCGGGTCAATGGCCGTGCGGGTGCATTGCCAAGGTAGTCCCTGCCGGGCTGCGCCAGCCAGGTGCGGCTGTGGCTTGCGACCAGCGAGCCGCTCGCGTAAGCATGGATCAGTTGCAGGTCGAAGCCGTTGCCATGGCCCTGGGCCTGGAACAGGTTGCCATAGAGTTTGAGCCGGTCGCGCACATCCCAGTCCAGTGAAGTGCCGTATTGCATGGCATCGTCGAGCCGCTGAGCGGACACACCGACGATTGCCCTTGGGTGCAGCAGGTAGTTGGCCAGCACGCCCGCCGCCAGGGTGTCGTCATGCACGGCCTGCCAATTGCTGAGCTCACTGCTCTGGCGCCCGACATACAGGTTGTAACGCCAAGGTGCGTCGGTACTGCGCCAGTTGCCGGGCTTGTAGACGAATGCCTGGCTGCGCGAACTGACCTGGCCGTCCTCGACCAGACGTACTTCGACCTCGTAGATGCCGCCGGGCAGCACCTTGGTATCGAGGGTCTGCAACCCTGGCTGCACCGGCTGGCTGTTGATCAGCACACCGTTGCGGTAGATCTGCGCCACGGCCGGGCGGCTGGGTGTGACATGGATGGGCGTGGCACTGGGCGCGGCGCTGTCGATGAGCAGGCTGTCGCTGCTGCCGAACATCAGGCCCAGGGTCGTGTCAGGGCTGGCGCCCATCAGCCTGGGTTGGCGGGTCAGGCCCTGGGCGCTGGGGGTGAAGTACCCCAGGCGGTAGAAATGGCCCTCGACCAGGCGCTCGCCATACAGCTGGTCGACCCGGTAGCGGGTGCCCTCGCGGCTGTCGCTGCCGCGGTCGAGCTGGCCGTCGGCCAGGGCTGTCCACTGGCCGACACTGGCCTGGCCCTGCAAGGCGTAGCGGCCACTGGTGGCGACGCCATCATTGACCAGGTTGAGCTGGTTGCGCAGCAACAGGCCGTGGCTGCCCTGCTCCGGCAGGCGATGAAAACGTTCGGCAGTGGCGGCCACTTCGGCACGGTCGGTCAGCAGCGACAGCTGCGAGTTGGCCAGGCTGTAATGAATCGCACGCAAGCCTTCCGGGCAGTCTGCCTGGCAGTCGCCCAGGGGCCTGCCATCGGCCAGGCGCTCGCGCCAGCGTCGTCGCAGGCTCTCGGGCTCGCGGCTGTCGAAGGTTTCGGTGAATTCCAGCAACTGCACCTGCTGGTCGCGGCTGAGCACCACCATGGCATCACCGAGGTAACGGCCGTCCAGGTCGACCCGTACGGCCAACGGCACATCGAAGAAATGCGCCTCGAACTCGCGCGGCAGGCCTGCGACCGGCCCCAGGGCACTGGCCGCGCCATGACTCATGCCGGCCCACAAGGCCATGCTGGCAGCCAGTGGCAGCCAGCAGCGCAAGACGGCGGAGGAGGAATGTCGGGACATGGGTATCGCTTACAGGCATGACCTGCCCGCCCCTCGCCGTTGGCGAGGGCCCGGGCAGGCACTGGAGGTGAACGGAGCCTTAAGGGGCGGCGGTTTCGAAGATCATGCTGACCAGGCCCTGGTAGCTGCCTGGCTCATAACCGGTGCCTGGCGCCGGCTGGGCCTCGACCTGGAAACCGATGACCGCGCCCGGTGCCGCCTGGGTGGCACTGACCACTTCGGCCGGGGTGGTTTGCAACACGGTGTCACCGACCGTGACGTCCAGGCCAATGTTGTTGCTGCCGTTGGCGATCACTGCAGGCGATACCAGGTAGGCGCTGATCGGGCCGATGGTGCTCTTGACCTGCAGTTGCTTGCGAATCGGGTCGAGCTTGCCTTGAAAGGAATTCCAGGCCATTTCCTGCGGGTCGTTCATCCAGTTGCCACCCACGGGCTCGACGTAGAACGCGTCGGTGGGCACCTGGGCGACGATTTGCACCTGCTTCTCGATCGGGTCGACGGCATGGGCGGCGCCTGCGAACATCAGGGCCAGGGGAAGGGCGAGTAACGTGCGTTTCACGAATGGTTTCTCCTTGAAGGTAACAGGCCTGCCGGGTTGGCCCGGCGGGTGAGGAGAAGTATTCGGGAAGCATGGGGCGGGATAATCAGGAAGCTTCCGAGGGAGCTTCGGAAATTTCCGAGCGAAGGCAAAATGACACTGCCCAATGCACAACGCCCCGACTGGCGGGGCGTTGTGTTTTTTGCGCTCTATGTCAGTGCGAAACCGCCCCGCTGGCCCCCAGGCCAGTTTGCGAGCGGACGAACTGCGGGAAGAACAGTGCGCGCTCGTTTTCAGCCGCCTTGGACTTGTCGGTGACCGAGAAGAACCAGATACCGACGAAGGCAATCAGCATCGAGAACAGCGCCGGGTACTCGTACGGGTAGATCGGCTTCTCGTGGC
>RCUL01000722.1_pt1 | contig 14565 bp, 15 predicted proteins | sample 2167521 | NCBI WGS metagenome assembly RCUL01 (sample SAMN09932745, study PRJNA488358) | compost metagenome | feature: garden; material: soil; isolation source: compost soil in acetic acid-enriched culture | place: Germany: Experimental Botanical Garden Goettingen | collected 2016-01-27
AGGGCGAAACAGAAACCTGCAGCCCACTCGATAAGCAGCTCGGCTCAGGACGCTCTAGCAACACTTAACGCAGACATAGCCAATCCATTCGCCAACTGGGGACGTTCGTGCAACGGCATTCGTCGGAACGACCTCCCGGTCACGCCCCCTTTCGGTAGACTCTGCACCTTCGAACCACCGCCCGGACCCGGGCGGACAGATCCTTGTCTTGCAGGTTGAGTGCACGGCCGCACCGCCTGAAGCGGAGTTGAAGATGTCGCTGCAGGCGCTTTGGGACCTTTTCCTTGCCCACCCCGCGCAGGTCGTGAATGGCCTGGCCCTTTTCTTTGCTTGTGCTGGCGCCTGGGTGCTGCTGGCCACCCGCCTGCGTGAGCAGCGTTCCGTCGCCCGCCTGGCGGCCGAGAGCGATCTGGACGAAGTGGATGAGTCTGCTTCCGTGCAGGACGAATCGGCCCAGCGCCTGAACCGCTTCTTCTACGCCTTCGGCTACTTCAGCCTGACGGTGGCCTTTTGCGTGTCCTGGGCCAGCACCCGGCTCTGATCCGATCGGTCCGGCATGAAAAACGGCGACCCCAGGGTCGCCGTTTTTCATTCCTGGGGCCGATCAGAGCGGCAGGCCGGCCTTGATCCGGTACTGGTTGCGCACCGGGGTCGCGTACTGCTGGATCAGGTAGGGGCGTTGCTCGGCCGTACAGGCGTCGAGACGCTTCTGCCACTCCGCCTTGGCGCGGGCCAGCTCGTCGGCACCGAAGACCTCGGCCGCGGTCGGCACCGCCAGCTCGGGGTCGCCCTCGCTCCACATGGCGTAGGCCAGGTAGTGCACCGGGAACAGGCGGTAGCCGCCGAGTATCTGCTTGTCGATCTCCTGGGCCAGTTGCTTGGCGTCTTCGCTGGCGCTGCCGATCTCGCTGCCGAAATTGATGTGCACCCGGCCCTTGTAGCCGGTGATGCCCAGGGCGATGCTGGCATCGTCCTCGCCCGGCGCCTTGGCGTAGCTGCCGGTGCTGGCGCGGATCTGCAGCTCGCGGGCCTTGGCCTGGTCGCAGGGGTCGTATTCGTAGCTGATGGACACCGGGATCAGGTGCAGGTCGCGGATCACATCGGCGAAGGGTTCGTCCTTGCGGCTCATGTGGAACATCTTGAGGATCGCCGAATCGGTGCGGTCGTCACCGTCCTTGGCGCGGCCCTCGGCCTGGGCGATCCAGATCGACTGGCCGTCCACCCGTATCGAATGGTTGATGTAGGCCGACAGCAGTTGGAAGGCCGCCAGCTTCTCGCGGCGGCCGGCCAGATTGCGGCGCACGATGAAGCTCTTGTTCAGGCGCATCAGGTCGCTGACGAAGGGCTTCTGCAGCAGGTTGTCGCCGATGGCGATGCGCGGCGTCGGCAGGCCGGCGTGGTACACGGCGTAGTTGACGAAGGCCGGGTCCATCACGATATCGCGATGGTTGGCCAGGAGCAGGTAGGCGGTGCCCGGCTTCAGGCGCTCGACCCCGGAGTAGGTCACGCCGTCGGTGGCGCGCTCGATGGTGTTGTCGACGTAGGGCTCGATCTTGTCCTGCAGCGCGGGTACCGAGGCGATGCCGGCGAACTCGCGGCGCAGCCGATGAGCTATAACAGGCTTGAGGAGCCAGCCCAGTGGCCCCGCCAGCATCGGGAATCGATAGCGGGTAAGGGTGCCGAGGAAGGCGTCGTCGGCGAACAGGCGCGCCAGCACTGCCGGCACTTCGGCATCGTCATAGGGTCGGATGGCTTCGAATTCGCCCATTGGTCACTCTTGTTCTGGAATCGGCTGGGTAAGTAAGTGAAGGCCCCGCGATACGGGGCCTGAAGTAGACCGGCGATTATACAGGCAAGTCACAGGGGAAGCGGTGATGCTGGAGACAGAGGACTATCAATGCCCCTACTGCGGCGAACCGGTTTCGGCCGTGCTCGATCTCTCGGGCGGTGACCAGCAGTACATCGAGGACTGCCCGGTCTGTTGCCGGCCCATCCTGTTCCTGCTCTGGACCGACGGGCGAGACTTCCGCCTGGAGGTTCGCCGGGAGGACGAATGATGCAGCGCGTCTACGAACCCCAGGACCTGATCGAGGCGGAACTGCTGGTGGGCATGCTGGCCAGCGAAGGCGTGGAGGCCCACCTGGCCGGAGGGCATCTGCTCGGCGGCATCGGCGAACTGCCGGCGGGCGGGCTGCTCGGCCTGCTGGTGGAGGACGAGGACGCCGAGCGGGCAAGCCGGCTGATCGCCGCGTACAATACGGCGCAACCCTTGCCGGGCGAAGAGCCCGATAGCTACCCCGGCATCCTGCTCTGCTGAGCCCCGCCTCGAACTGGCCGCCCCATGTCCGGACGTTTCGCCCTGTTCCGCTGGTCGCCCACGCTGGCGGCTCTTCCCGGTTTCCCTGCCGATCTGCAACCGCATTGGAACCTGGCCCCTGGCGGGCGAGTGCTGATGCTGCGCGAGCACGGCGGCCAGCGCCGCGCCGACATGGCCCGCTGGGGCCTGACCCCGGCCTGGCTCACCGACCTGTCGAAGACCCCGGCCCACGCCCGGGTCGAAACCCTGGCCGACCAGCCGATGTTCCGCGAGGCCTTCCGCGCCCGCCGCTGCCTGATGCCGGCCAACGGCTTCTACGAGTGGCGCGGAGTGCGCAAGCGGCCCTACTGGGTCAGCGCCGAGGGCGGGATCATGTATTTCGCCGCGCTCTGGGAATCCTACCCGGCCGGCGATGTGGAATACCTCAGCCTGGCCATGATCACCCAGGCCACCGCCGGCATGCGCCGCCCGCTGGTGCTGGATGAGGAAGGCCAGCGCATCTGGCTGGATGCCGATTCGACGCCGTTGCAACTGCTGGAGCTGCTGGCCGGGCCAAGCCCGCAACTGCGCGAGCGGGCCCTGGCGACCCTGGTGAACGACCCGAAACTGGATGGGCCGGAGTGCCTGACGCCGGCGTGAGGGTTCGAATGGCGCTGAATGACCTGTGGGGGCGAATTCATTCGCCAAGGGCTGCAAAGCAGCCCCATCGGGACCTCTAGCAGGCCTTCGGCCTGCCCAGCGAATAAATTCGCCCCCACAAAGAAAAACACCGGCCATTTGGCCGGTGTTCTTTTCTTACACCTTGAACTGATTGATCAGCCGCCTTTGCTGCTCCGCCAGCTTGGTCAGCTCGGCGCTCGCCTGGGAGGCTTCGTCGGCGCCGCCGGCGACTTCGTTGGCCACCTGGCCGATGTTGATCACGTTGCGGTTGATGTCCTCGGCCACCGCGCTCTGCTCCTCGGCGGCACTGGCGATCTGGGTGTTCATGTCGTTGATCACCGACACCGCCTGGGTGATGGATTCCAGCGCGTGGGCGGCCTCGTTGGCGTGCTGCACGCTGGTATCGGTCTTCTCCTGGCTGTCCTGCATCACCTTGACCACTTCACGGGTGCCGTGCTGCAGCTGCTGGATCATGGTCTGGATTTCTTCGGTGGCCTGCTGGGTCTTCTGCGCCAGGTTGCGCACCTCGTCCGCCACCACGGCGAAACCACGGCCCTGCTCGCCGGCCCGCGCGGCCTCGATGGCGGCGTTCAGCGCCAGCAGGTTGGTCTGCTCGGCGATGCCACGGATGGCGACCAGGATGGCGTTGATGTTTTCGCTGTCCTTGGCCAGGGCCTGCACCACGCCCACGGCGCGGCCGATTTCGCTGGCCAGGGCGCTGATGGCCTCGGCGGTGCTGTGGACGATGCGCTTGCCGTGATTGGCCGCCTGGTCGGCATGGCTGGCGGCTTCCGCCGCGTGGGTGGCGTTGCGCGCCACGTCCTGGGCGGTGGCGGTCATCTCGTGCACCGCGGTGGCCACCAGTTCGATCTCCGCCAACTGCTTCTGCACGCCCTGGTTGGTGCGGATGGCGATGTCGGCCGTGTGCTCGGAGGAGTCGCTGACCTTCTGCACCGAGGTCACCACCTGGCTGATCATCGCCTGCAGCTTGCCGAGGAAGGTATTGAAGCCGCCGGCGATGGCGCCCATCTCGTCGGCGCGATTGTTGTGCAGGCGCTGGGTCAGGTCGCCGTCGCCCTTGGCGATGTCGTCGAGCATCCCCACCATCTGGCGCAGCGGGCGGGCGATGCCGTAGCCGACGAACCAGATCACCAGCAGGCCGAGGCCGGCGATCAGCAGACCCACCAGGGTCATGCCAAAGATGTCGGCATCGCGCTGGGCGTGCAGGTCGTCCTGCAGCTGGGTCAGCTCCTTCATCACGGCCTGGGTCGGCAGCTGGATCAGCAGCGTCCAGCGGGCGTCGGTTTCGCCGATGCCGAAGGGCACCATCAGCTCGATGCGCTGGCTGGCCTGGTCGATGCGGTAGGCCGGCTGGTCGCCACTGAGCCCGCGCAGGCTGTCCAGGGTGCTCGTGTCGAACACCTTGGCCGCTTCTTCGCCGAGCCTGGCGCTGTCCCGGGAGTAGGCCACCAGGCGGTTGTTGCTGGCGATCAGCGCCAGGTCGCCGGCGCCCTCGTAGAGCTGCTGGTCGGCCTTGGCGAGCAGGTCCTGGATGAAGTTCAGGGAGAAGTCGGCGCCGGAAATGCCCTTGAATTCGCCCTGGATCATGATCGGCGCGGTGAAGGAGGAGAGGATCATCACCTTGCCGCCCACGTCATAGGGCGCGGGGTCGATGGCGCAGGGCTTCTTGCGTTCCTTCGAGCAGAGGTAGTACTCGCCTTCGCGAACGCCGGTGCCGAGCATCTTCTCGCTTTCCATGAAGCCGATGGCGTCCTGGCCCAGGCTGCCGTCGGCATTGCGGAACCACCAGGGCAGGAAACGGCCGCTGCCATCGTAGCCATTGCCCTTCTGGCCGGCGTAGCTGGCATCCAGGCCATCGATGCCGTTGGGCTCCCAACCGATGTAGCTGCCGTTCAGCTTGGGGTTGCGCTCGGTGGTCTGGCGCACCAGGTTGTTCAACTGCTCACGGCTGATGGTCAGCCTGGGGCTGCCGGTCTCGTCATTTTCGCCCAGCAGGCTGTTGAGGTTGGCCATGCCCTTGGCGATGCCCAGCGGCAGTTCCAGCTCGCGCTGGATCTGGCTGACCTGGGAACCCGCCAGGGCCACCAGGCGCTGCTCGATCACCTGTTCGAGCAACGCCTGGGTGCGTTGTTGCACCAGTTCCTGGGTACGCGCACCAGAAAACAATGCGTAAAGCACCAGGGCGGCGACTACCGCCAGCACGCTGGCTCCTGCCAGGGCGGCGATGGAGAATTGGATGGACCTGAACTTCATGTGGGCTCCGAAAACGAGGATTTCAGCGTTGGCGTATATATCGGCAGCAAGGTGAAATTTCCTGAATCGAGAGTGCAGACAAAAGCGGCGCGCACTTGTCTACATACGACATGGTTGCCCGGGTTTCGGGCCAACCGTAGCATTACCGACCTTGCACAGATGGAGAGCCACCATGGCCAAGCTGTTTTACCTGTCCGGGCTGACCGCGACCCTGCTCCTGGCAGGATGCCAGGCCGTCAATACCACCAGCGGCGGGGCAGTGGGCGTCGAGCGCAAGCAGTACATGTTCAGCATGCTGTCGACCTCCGAGCTCAACCAGATGTACGCCCAGTCCTACCAGCAGACGCTGAGCGAGGCGTCGCAGAAGGGCGTGCTGGACAAGAACAGCACCGATGCACGCCGCGTCGACGCCATCGCCAAGCGCCTGATCGCCCAGACTTCCGCGTTCCGTCCGGATGCCGCGCAGTGGGCCTGGGAAGCCAACGTGATCGACAGCGACGAGCTCAACGCCAACTGCGGTCCGGGCGGCAAGATCATCGTCTACAGCGGCCTGATCGATAAGCTCAAGCTGACCGACGACGAACTGGCGGCGGTCATGGGCCACGAGATCGCCCACGCCCTGCGCGAGCACAGCCGTGAGGCCATGTCCAAGGCCTATGGCGTGCAGATGGCCAACCAGATCGGCTCGGTGCTCGGTGTCGGCCAGGCGGGCCTGGGTGTCGCCAACGCCGGCGTCGAATACCTGATGACCCTGCCCAACAGCCGTTCCAACGAGAACGAGGCTGACCTGATCGGCCTGGAGCTGTCCGCACGCGCCGGCTACAACCCGAACGCGGCCATTACCCTCTGGCAGAAGATGGCCCAGGCCGGTGGCGGTGCGCCGCCTGAGTTCATGAGTACCCACCCCTCTTCCAGCACGCGCATGTCGGCGCTGCAGGCGGCTATTCCCAAGGTCATGCCGTTGTACGAGCAAGCCAAGGGGCAGCGCTAGGCGACCAATCCTGGCATCCCGGCAACCCGCGTTCTAGACTGCTCGCCGCCACCCCGCGCTTGCCGGGGTGGCGTTTCTCCAGCGGATGAGGAGTCGCAGTGAAAATCGCCGTACTTGGAGCAACCGGCCTGCTTGGCCATCACACGGCTCGAGCGGTGAAGGCCGCGGGGCACCAACTGGTGCTGATCCACCGGCCGTCGTCACGGATCGAACGGCTGGCTTACCTGGAGGCCGAGAGCCGGCCCGTCGAGCTGCTCGATCATGCCGCTCTCACTCGTGCCCTCGGCGGCCTGGATGGCGTGATCTTCTGCGCAGCCGGCTACCCGAAGCGGCCGCGCCGCTGGCAGGAGGAAGTGGCCAGCGCCCTCGACCAGACCAACCATTTCTATGCCGCCTGCCTGGCCGCCCATGTGCCGCGCATCCTCTACGTCGGCGCCGCCATTGCCCTGCCGCGCCATCCCGAGGGCCTGCCCGGCCACGAGGGGCTGTTCTACGAAGGCATGCCGCGCTGGAAGAATGCCTACCTGCTGAGCAAGTGGGCGATGGATGAGCAGGCCCGCGAGCAGGCTCGCAGCGGCCTGCCGGTGATCATCGGGATTCCCGGCATGTGCCTGGGCGAGTTCGATGCCGGCCCCAGCACCGGGCGCCTCATCACCGCCATCGCCGACGGCTGGATGACCCACTTCGTGCCCGGACAGCGCAACCTGCTGGACGCGGCCGATGCCGGGCGCGGGCTGTTGCTGGCGCTGGAGAAGGGGCGGGTGGGGGAGCGCTACCTGCTGACCGGGCAGAACATCGAGATGGCCGAGCTGACCGAGCGTCTCGCCGGGCTGCTCGGCATGCCGCCGCCGCAGCCCATGCCGCTGGCGCTGGCCAAGGGCATGGCGGTCCTGGGGCGGCTGCGTTACCGCCTCTCCGGCGAACTGCCGAAGCTGGACGACACGGCCATCGCGGTGATGGCCGGTGGGCAGTTCCTCGACGGCAGCAAGGCGCGCCGCGAGCTGGGCTTCGTTGCCGAGACGCCGCTGGAGGTCACCCTGGCGCGCACCATCGGCTGGTTCAGGGCCAACGGCTATCTCTGATCAGGGCAGGGCCTTGTCGGCCAGGTGCTGGGTCGAAAGGCCCAGCTGGGCGCGGAAGCTCTCCATGTCGAACATGGTGCAGATCTCCTGCACCTCGCCCAGGCTGTTGAAGGTCCAGAAGGCCATGGCCGAGATGCTGAGGATCTTGTCGCTGGGCGGATAGCCCAGGGCGGGTTTCTGGATGCTGCCGATGAGGGTGCTCCAGGTCACCACCTTGTTGCCTTCGGCGATGCATTCCTCCACCACCACTTCCAGGTCGGGCATGGCTTCGCGGATGTTCTGCACCATCCGGCAGTAGGTCGCACTGTTGAACGGGCGGCTGATGAACGAACTCTTGTAGAGGAAATCCTTGCTCTGCAGTTGTTCCGCCAGGGCCAGCCGGCCCTTGTTCCACGACAGGTCTATGTGCTGGCGAACCAGCCGTTTCATATCGTCCAGTGACACGATGCGCTCCCATGCGCCCTGATCCAGGGCGCACTGTACCAGTCCGCCGGGCAGCGCCATTGGCCGAAGCGCCACAGACCGGGGGATTGCTGCCAGTCAGAGCGTCCAGAGCTTGTAGGATGGGTGGAGCTCCGCGATACCCATCGGTTAGGCGCAACGATGGGTATCGCTTCGCTCCACCGCATCCTACGGCTCAGTCAAAGGACGCCGCTGAACAGGAGCGCCTGGTACACGGCGTAGGCGGCCAGGGCGGCGAAGGCCGCGGCGGCCAGGCGGCGGATGAGCGTCAGCGGCAGGCGGTCGGCGGCGAAGTTGCCGGCCAGCACCACGGGCACGTTGGCGATCAGCATGCCCAGGGTGGTGCCCATGACCACCATGACGAAATGCGGGTACTGGGCGGCCAGCATCACGGTGGCGACCTGGGTCTTGTCGCCCATCTCGGCGAGGAAGAAGGCGATCAGCGTAGTGACGAAGGGGCCGTACTTCTTCAACCCGGATGCTTCATCGTCGTCCAGCTTGTCCGGCACCAGGGTCCAGAGCGCCACGGCGGCGAACGAGGCGGCGAGGATCCAGCTCAGGGTGGCGGCGGAGAAGAAGCTGGCGACCCAGTTGCCTACCGCGCCTGCGGCGAAGTGGTTGGCCAGGGTGGCGGCGACTATGCCCCAGATGATCGGCCAGGGCTTGCGGAAGCGGGCGGCCAGCAGCAGGGCGAGCAGCTGCGTCTTGTCGCCTATTTCGGCGAGGGCGACGATCAGCGTCGGGACGAAGAGGGATTCCAGCATCAGGGTTCCTACGGGGGCGGGTCGACTAATCACCATGACACGTACAGCCTGCCCGCCCCGGGTCAGGTTGTTCGTGTCATAGGTCTTGTCAAACCGCTGGCCTGTCTGTGCAGGCTCGGGGTCGCATGCGCCATGGTCTGCGGACCAAGTGTGTTGACGCATGCCGGGCGAGCTGGGCGCTCGCGGGAGACTACTCCCCTAGGACGGGGCGCATTGTGCACAAGCCGGGCCGCCCCGGCAAGCCCGGGCTGGCGGTCAGCTGTCGACGGGGCGCACGTCCATTTCCGCATAGCGCACCAGGCGGCTGCCCTTCTTGAGGCGATAACCGAACCAGATGGCGAGGAACAGCGGCAGGCTGATGTAGGTGGCGGCCAGCCCGGCCCAATCGATGCGCTCGCCGAAGAAGGCCTGGTAGTTCTGCCCGAGGGTGATCAGCAGGCAGAGGCTGAAGGCGAACAGCGGGCCGAAGGGGAACAGCTTGGCACGGTAGGGCAGGTCCTCCAGGCGTCCACCCTGGGTCAGGTAGCCCTTGCGGAAGCGGTAGTGGGAGATGGCGATGCCCAGCCAGGCGATGAAGCCGCACATGCCCGAGGTATTCAGCAGCCAGGTATAGAGGGTCGAATCGCCGACGATCGAGGTGAAGAAGCACAGCGCGCCCACCAGGGTGGTGGCGTACAGGGCATTGCGCGGCACGCCGCTGGCGGACAGGCGGGCGAAGAGTTTCGGCGCCTTGCCCTGCAGTGCCAGGTTGTAAAGCATGCGGGTGGAGGCGTACATGCCGGAGTTTCCGGCCGACAGGATGGCGGTGAGGATCACCGCGTTCATCACGCTGGCCGCGGCGGCGAAGCCGGCGCGCTCGAAGAGCAGGGTGAAGGGCGACACGCTGATATCGCTGGCGTCGTTCTTCAACAGGTTCGGATCGGTGTAGGGAATCAGCATGCCGATCACGAAAATGGCCAGGACGTAGAACATCAGGATGCGCCAGAACACCTGGCGGATGGCGATGGGGATGTTCTTCTTCGGGTTCTCCGACTCGCCGGCGGCGATGCCGATCAGCTCGGTGCCCTGGAAGGAGAAGCCGGCGATCATCGCCACCCCGACCATGGCCTGCAGGCCGCCGACGAAGGGGGCATCGCCCATCGTGAAGTTGCTGAAGCCGGGGGATTCGATGCCGCCCATGATGCCGAAAATGGTGGCCAGGCCGATGGCGATGAACACCACCACGGCTATCACCTTGATCAGGGCGAACCAGAACTCGCTCTCGCCGAAGCCCTTCACCGAGATCACGTTGAGCAGGAACATCAGGCCGAGGAACAGGCCGCTCCAGTAGATGCCCGGCACCTCCGGCAGCCAGAAACTCATGATCAGCTGCGCCGCTACCAGCTCGGCGGCGATGGTCACCGCCCAGTTGTACCAGTAGTTCCAGCCGAGGGCGAAACCGAAGCCATCGTCGACGAAGCGGCTGCCATAGGTGCTGAACGAGCCGGAAACCGGAATGTGCGCGGCCATTTCGCCGAGGCTGGTCATGAGGAAGTAGACCATCAGCCCGATCAGCGCGTAGGCCAGCAGCGCACCGCCCGGTCCGGCGCTGGCCACCGTGGCGCCGGAGGCGACGAAGAGCCCGGTGCCGATGGAGCCGCCGATGGCGATCATGTTCAGGTGGCGGGGCTTCAGCGAGCGATGCAGGCCGCCGCTGGCCGCCTGGGTGTTGGCAGTGTCGAGGTCAGTCAAGAAGAACTCCAGGTTGCCCGGCCTCTACCGGGCATGCTGCGGCATTTGGCGTGCCGCTTGAATATGGATGGGGCGCGGGCGCCCGCCGGTCATTTGCGGCGGGCGCTGTAGATGCGGAAGCCGTCGCCTTCGGCGAGGGTGCGGCAACCGCCCAGGTGCTGTTCGATCAGGGGCTGGTACTTGAGGAAGCTGTTGGCCACCAGGCGCAGCTCGCCGCCCACCAGCAGGTGCCGGCCGGCTTCGCGCAACAGCGTCTCGCTGGCCTGGTAGTCGGTGTGCACGCCCTGGTGGAACGGCGGGTTGCTGACGATGGCCGAGAGCAGCTTGGGCGCGGCGTGGATGCCGTCGCCGGCGATCACCGTCGCCTCCAGGCCATTGGCGGCCAGGGTCAGGCGGCTGCTGGCGACGGCGAAGGCGTCGACATCGAGCAGGGTCAGCCGGCTCTGCGGATAGCGGCGCTTGAGGGCGGCGCCGAGCACGCCGGCGCCGCAGCCGAAGTCCAGCACTTCGCCGGTTGGCAGCTTCTCCAGGGTGTCCAGCAGCAGGGCGCTGCCGCGGTCCAGGCGGCCATGGCTGAACACGCCGGGCAGGCTGATCACCTGCAGCGGGCCGTCGGCGAGGTCGAGGCTGTAGCGCTGGGCGAGCGTTTCGAGGTCGGGCGCCGCGGGCGCCTGCTCCACGTCGATCTTCCACAGCTGGCAATGGCGGGCGCTGTCGAGCTTGCGCGGTGTGCCGAAGGGAGCGAGTTGCCTGGCGGCACGTTCGATCCCGGCGCGCTTCTCGCCCACCAGGTACAGCGCCTTGCCGGGCAGGCGCGCGGCGAGGGCGGCGAGCAGGTAGTCGGTCAGCTCGCGGGATTTCGGCAGGAACACCACCGCGCTGTCGAAGGGCGTTGCGGGCGGCGTCACGTCGAACCGGGTCCGCCCGGCGAAGCGGGCTTCCAGGGCCGCATGCTCGCCGGCATGCCAGCTCCAGCCGCTGGCCCGGGGCAGTTGGCCCAGCAGGTCGTCAGCGGGGAGGCCGGCCAGAAGCAGCGCGCCCTGGAACAGTTCGGCCTGTCGAAGCAGTACTTCGCTGCGCGGGTCCATGGGGTAGATCCTGATAAAAACGGCGAATTTTATCAGAATCTTGTAGGACCTAGCTGACTACGCGGAGAGGCTTTTCCTTCAACCAGGCTTCGGCGTTCTCGGTCATCTGCATCACGATGCGCTGCCGCGCCTCGCGGCTGCCCCAGGCATTGTGCGGGGTGACGATCAGCCGCGGGATGTCGGAGGCCAGCAACGGGTTGCCGTCCTTCGGCGGTTCCTGGGTCAGCACGTCGGTGGCGGCGCCGCCGAGGTGGCCACTGCGCAGGGCGTCGGCCAGGGCGCGCTCGTTGACCAGGCCGCCGCGGGCGGTGTTGACCAGGAAGGCGCCGGGCTTCATCAGCGCGAGCTCCTCGGCGTCGATCAGGTTGCGGGTGTGCTCGTTGAGCGGGCAGTGCAGGGACAGGGCATCGACCCGCGGCAGCAGCTCGGCCAGGGGCAGGCGGTCATCCCGCGGCGGGCGGCCGGGCAGGGCGCCGAGCAGCACCTGCATGCCGAAGGCCTCGGCCAGGCGGCCCACGGCGCTGCCCAGTTCGCCGTGGCCGAGCAGGCCGAGGGTCTTGCCCTGCAGCTCGACTATGGGGAAGTCCAGCAGGCAGAACTGGCTCGCCGTCTGCCAGCGGTCATGGCGCACGGCGTCGCGGTAGTCGGCGAAGCGTGTGGCCAGGTTGAGCAGCAGCATCAGGGTGTGCTGGGCCACGGCCGGGGTGCCGTAGCCCTGGCAGTTGCACACGGTCACGCCATGGGCGCGGGCGGCGGCGAGGTCGACGTTGTTGGTGCCGGTGGCGCTGACCAGGATCAGCTTCAGTTCAGGCAGGGCGGCAATGGCGGCAGCGTCGATCAGCACCTTGTTGCTGATGGCAACCTGCGCGCCCCGCAGGCGTTCCAGCACATCCCGGTGGCTGGTCTGGTCGTGCAGTGCGAGTTCGCCGAAAACCTGGCGCAGCGGACCCAGGTCGAGGTCCCCGAGGTCGAGGGAGGCATGGTCGAGGAAGACGGCGCGGGTGCAGTTCGTCATCAGCTGTACCTTTTTTCCGAGTCGATTGAAGGCGTAAGGTTGTCAGCCTATCAGAGCCCGTCACATCCTTCGGAGGCCCAATGTACTGGACGGAATTCCTCACCGTTGCCCTGATCCATCTGCTGGCGGTGGCCAGTCCCGGACCGGACTTCGCCATCGTGGTGCGCGAGAGCGTGGCCCACGGCCGCCGCGCCGGCACCTGGACGGCCCTGGGCGTGGGCACCGGGATCTTCGTGCACGTGGCCTATTCGCTGCTGGGCATCGGCCTGATCGTGTCGCAGTCGATCATGCTGTTCAACGCGCTGAAATGGGCGGCGGCCGCCTACCTGCTGTACATCGGCATCAAGGCCTTGCGCGCCAGGCCGGCCGATCCGGTCGCTGCCGAAGCTGCGTTGATGGCTGGCGAGCGCAGTCCGCGCGGGGCCTTCGTCACCGGCTTCGTCACCAATGGCCTGAATCCCAAGGCGACCCTGTTCTTCCTGTCCCTGTTCACCGTGGTCATCGACCCGCATACGCCGCTGGCGGTGCAGGCCGGCTACGGCGTCTACCTGGCCTGCGCCACCGCCGCCTGGTTCAGCCTGGTGGCGCTGCTGTTCAGCCAGCGCCGGGTGCGTGCCGGTTTCGCGCGCATGGGGCACTGGTTCGACCGGTTGATGGGGGCGGTGCTGGTGGGGCTGGGGATCAAGCTGGCCTTTACCGAGCTCAAGTAGTCGGCCGCCCCTACCGGAGAGCAAGCCGGCGGCGGAGTCAGAGGGTAGGGTGCGCTATGCGCACCGGCTTTCGCGGATGGCACGGACTTCGAGCCCCGCCCCGGTGCGCATGGCGCACCCTACGGTAGACGTGGTGCCGGAGCATTGGTCCGCTGTGATGTTGCGATCACGTCTTCTCCAGCGTGGCCAACTGCGCCAGGTTGGCCACGTACTCCCTCGGGTTCTCCCCCAACAGCCGGCGGAACATGGCGCTGAAGGCCCGCGCGCTGCCGTAGCCCAGGTCCGTCGCCACCTGTTGTACACCCTGCCCGGCGAGCAGCCGGGGCAGGGCTTCGGTCAGGCGCAGTTGCTGGCGCCATTCGTTGAAGCTCATACCCAGCTCGCGGGCGAACAGCCGCGCCAGGGTGCGGCTGCTGGCGCCCACTTCCAGGCCCCAGTCCTCCAGCGTCCGGGGCTGTTCCGGAGTCTGTAGCAGGGCCAGGCAGATGGCCCGCAGGCGGCGGTCCTCCGGCATCGGCAGGTGCAGCGGCATGCGCTCCAGGGCGGCGATCTCATGGAGGATCAGGCGCTGGGTCAGGCTGCGGTGTTCTTCGGCGCCAACGGCCTCTTCCAGCTGGATGGCGCGCAGTATCAGCTCCCGCAACAGCGGCGACACCGCCAGCACGCAGCAGCCGTCCAGCGAGGCGGGGGCGGTTTCGGCGGTAATGAACAGGGTGCGCATCTGCACCTGGCCGGACATGAAGATCTGGTGCTCGACCCCCGGTGGAATCCACACCGCGCGCGTCGGCGGGATGACCCAGGCGCCCGCGGCGGTGACCAGTCGCATCAGGCCCCGGGCGGCGTAGAGGAATTGCGCCTCGGCATGCAGATGGCGGTCGACGTGGGCGCCGTCCGGGTAGTCCCGGGCGATGGCGCTCATGCGGCCGTGCTGGTGAAGGCTGACGATCATGTCCGATTCGATGACTTTCATGTCCGGTTGTTCCTTTGTGGCCAACCTAGCATGGAGGCTCCAACAACTCGAACTCTGTTGCCATGAATCGACCTCGAACCGTTATCCGCTTCATCAACGCCGCCCATGTGATCGACCACATGTTCATGCTGATCTTCCCGGCCGCCGTGCTGGGCATGGGGCGCGACTTCGGCCTGGGCTATGGTGAGCTGATCGGCCTGTCCCTGGGCGGTTTCATCGCCTTCGGCGCCTGCTCGCTGCCGGCCGGCTGGCTCGGCGACCGCTGGAGCCGGCGGCAGATGCTGCTGCTGTTCTTCCTCGGCATCGGCGCCGCGGCGATCTTCACCGGCCTCAGCGCGTCGGTGCCGGCCCTGGTGGCCGGCCTGACCCTGATGGGCGTATTCGCCGCCATCTACCACCCGGTGGGCACCGCGATGCTGGTGGCCCATGCCGAAAATCGCGGACGGGAGATCGGCATCAACGGCATGTGGGGCAACCTCGGCGTGGCCTTCGCCGCCTTGC
>RCUL01000723.1_pt1 | contig 14562 bp, 13 predicted proteins | sample 2167521 | NCBI WGS metagenome assembly RCUL01 (sample SAMN09932745, study PRJNA488358) | compost metagenome | feature: garden; material: soil; isolation source: compost soil in acetic acid-enriched culture | place: Germany: Experimental Botanical Garden Goettingen | collected 2016-01-27
ATGTAGACGTGCTTCTTGTCCGGGGTGATCGACACCTGGGTGGAAGCGATGTCCATGTTGATGTAGCCGCGGTCCAGGTAGTAGGAACGCAGGCGCTCCAGGTCACCGGAAAGTTTTTCGCGGGCGTACTTGTCGTCGTTCTTGAAGAACGACAGCCAGTTGGTGGTCTTGAGCTCGAACAGCTGCGCCAGCTCCTCATCATCGAACACGGTGTTGCCGACGACGTTGATGTGCTGGATGGCAGCGACGGTGCCTTCGTTGATCTTGATCTTCAGGGCAACCCGGTTGCGCGGCTGCGGCACCACCTCGGCGTCGACCTCGGCCGAGTAGCGGCCCTGGGCCACGTACTGGCGCTGCAGTTCGTTACGCACGCCTTCGAGGGTGGCACGCTGGAAGATCTCGCCTTCGGCCAGGCCCGACTGTTTCAGGCCCTTCATCAGGTCTTCGGTGCTGATCGCCTTGTTGCCTTCGATCTCGATGCTCGACACCGACGGGCGCTCGACCACGTTGATGATCAGGACATCGCCGTCGCGGTTCAGCTGGATATCCTGGAAGAAGCCGGTCTTGAACAGCGAACGGGTCGACTCCACCAGGCGCCGGTCATCGGCCTGATCGCCCACGTTCAGGGGCAAGGCACCGAAAACGCTGCCGGCGGATACCCGCTGCAGGCCGTTGACCCTGATGTCGGCGATCCTGAACGGCGCCGCCTGGGCCACGCAGGCTTGTAGCAGCAGGATGGAGAGCAACAGACGCGGGTAGTTCATCGGGGGTTCCAGGCGGGCGTAAGGGTGGCTGAGCAGGCTCGGCGAAGGCGCGCGGCGGCTGCCAGGCAAGCGGGCGATGAGGATAAGGGCGGGCTGTGTTTGGCGCGGTTAACCCAGGGTAAAGATGTGTAAAGTTCGCCCAGCTTGCGGTGACAGCCTGGCGCGGCAGGGCGATCATGAGCGCTTTGTAACCCCTGCCTAAGTGTACCCACCATGATTCCTGTGCTGTTGGTCGATGACGACCGCGAACTCACCGAAATGCTTGCCCTTTACCTGGCTCGCGAAGGTTTCCAGGCGACCGCCGTGGCTAGCGGCGAAGAGGGCGAGACCAAAGCCTTGAGTGGGGCTTTTCGCATCGTGGTGCTGGATGTGATGCTGCCGGGCATCTCAGGGATCGAAGTGTTGCGGCGCATTCGTGCGCGTAGCCAGGTTCCGGTGCTGTTGCTCACCGCCCGTGGTGACAACATCGACCGCATTGCCGGCCTGGAGCTGGGTGCCGATGACTACGTGCCCAAGCCCAGCTCCCCGGGCGAACTGGTGGCGCGCTTGCGCGCGATCCTGCGCCGGGTGCAACCGCACGCGTTGGCTGAAAGCCAGGCTGGCGAAGCCATCGGCAGTGGGGCGCTGACGTTGTGGCCAGGGCGCCGCAAGGCCCAGTGGGCTGCTGCTCCTCTGGAACTGACCGGGACTGAATTCAGCCTGCTCGAAGCGTTGGCTCGCCAGGCGGGCCAACTGGTGAGCAAGCAAGACCTGTCGCTCAATGCCCTGGGCCGCCCGCTGACCCGTTACGATCGACGCATCGATGTGCACATCAGCAGCATCCGTCAGAAGCTCGGCCCACGCGCCGACGGCAGCAGCTGGATCCAGAGCGTACGGGGCATGGGCTACATGCTGATCGTCGAATGATGCGTCGGCGCCTGTTCTGGAGGCTGTTTCTGGCCTTCTGGCTGGCCAATAGCCTGACGTTCCTGGTGGGCGCGGGGGCCTTCATGCTCGACGACCTGCGTGGCGACACCCCGGCGCTGCGTTCGCTGCTGGTTACCGAGCTGAACATGTTGCACCGCTACGGCGAGCAGGCCGGCCGCCAGCTGTTGCAGGTTTCGCCCCAGCCAGAAGGTGTGCAGGTGGGGCTGTATGACGGCACCGGCCACTTGCTGGCCGGCAGGGCTGTGGCCATGCCTCGTTTCGAGCGGGCGCTGCTCGACCAGGGCGGCCAGGCCCTGGTGCTGCGCGCTTCGGTGGCAACCTCCCTTGACGAGGCGCCGCGCCCCCGCGCCATGGGCCCGCTCCTCACCGGTACGTTGATGAGCGCGTTGTTTGCCTTGCTGTGTAGCCTGTACCTGACCAGGCCCTTGACCTGGCTGCGCGAGGCCATGGGGCAGGTCGCCCAGGGCCGGTTCGAAGTGCGCGTCAAGCCACGCCTGGGCAAGCGCCGCGACGAGATCGTCGACCTTGCCGAAGACTGCGACCGCATGGCCAGCCAGCTCAAGGCGCTGGTCGAGGCCCAGCAGCAACTGCTGCATGATATTTCTCACGAGCTGCGCTCGCCTTTGACCCGTATGCACGCGGCCATCGGCCTGATACGCCAGCAGCCGGACCGCGGTGAAATGCTTGAACGCATCGAGCGCGAATCACGGCGCATGGATGACCTGATCGAGCAACTGCTGACCCTGGCGCGTGCCCAGTCACAGCCGTGCGATGGCAATTGCGAAGCGCTGGATGTGGTCGAGTTGCTGGCGCAGATAGTCGAAGATGCCCGTTTCGAGGCCGGCATGAAGCAATGCCAGGTTTCGCTGAGCGCGGACGACGCATTTTTTACCCGAGGGCATGAGGAGCTGCTGTATCGCGCCTTCGAGAACGTGGTGCGCAATGCCGTGCGTTACACCGCTGCGGGTACCGAAGTACGGGTGCTGGCGCTGCTGGCCGACGACGGTGAACAGCTGGAAGTGACCATCATCGACCAAGGGCCAGGTGTGGACCCGGCGCGCCTGCAGAGCATTTTCGAGCCGTTCGACCGGGGTATGGACAGCGGCAGCGATGGCTTTGGCCTGGGCTTGGCCATCGCCCGCCGGGCAATCGCGCTGCATCAGGGCACGATCACCGCCCAGGCGGGAGAGGGAGGGGGATTGCGGGTGAACATCCAATTGCCGCAGCGGGTGTGAGCAAACCCTCACCCGCCGCCTCAATCGCAGCCGACTAGCGCCCGAGCATCACCGTCTTCAGCCTTGCCTGCGCCTGCTGCACGGTCTTGGCCTGGTTGTTCAGGTCCGCCAGCAAGGCATTCAACTCAGCCTGAACGGTCGGGTCGGACACCTTCACGATGGCCCCGTTGATTTCTATCTTTTCCTTGTGCGCATCCACGTAGTCGGCCACCTTCAGGCTGCTGTCCAGGGTGCCGTTGATTTGCGGCAGCACGTCCAGGAAGGTGTCGGCCGGGACGCTGACGGTGCGCTCAAAGGCCTTGTCGTAAACCACCTTGAGGTCTTGCGGCTGCTTGAGCTGGGCATGGGCGGTGTCCGCCTTGGCCTTTTGCTCCTGCAACTGCTTGCCCATGTCGTTCAGGCCGGTCTGCACCGCTTTTATGTCGTCACGGCGGGCAGTGACATCATTGAGCGAGCGAACCGCGCCTTTTTGCAGCAGGTTACCCAGAGGCTGCACGGCGGCATCCATCGCGCCGTTGAACTGGGTGATGACTGCATAGTGATCGCTGTAGGGGCCAAAAGCCTTGGTTTCGTCTGCGCTCAGCTTGGGCACATGCACCCCTGGCTTGTCGACGATACGGGTCTGCAGGAATTCGCTGAAGGCGGCACGTTGCTTGGGTTCGCTGTCGCCGCAGGCGGCGAGTACCAGGGGCAGGGCGAGGGCGAGCAGCCAGCGGGGCTGGAATGAGACGTTCATGTCGGTGAATCTCCTGAGTGCATGGGTAGGCCTGCGCACCGTCACGCGCTGCGCGGCGGTGCAAGGTTAGCGTTTTCCAGCCTGCGGATCCAATCTGGCAGTGAAGGTAAGTCCAGACCCGCTGGCTTCACATGCTGGGCAACTCGAACCCGGGGATCTGCCGCCCCAGCTTGAGCGCCTGGCCATGCAGCACGCGCATCAGGTGCAGCGCCGCCTGCGACGGCGGTTCAAAGCGCGAATGGACGAAGCTGATATCGAAGTGAATTTCGTCAGCCAGGCGCACTACGGCCAGGCCGCTGTCCTGTGCCACGAACTCATCGATCAAGGTGATGCCCATGCCTTGCTTGACCAGTGCCACGGCTTCGTTGGCATTGGTGAACGACAACAGCGAGTCCAGGTGAAGGCCGCGGCGCGCTATCTCCTCGGCCAGCAGCTTGCCGAACGGCATGTCCGGACGGAACAGTAACAGCGGGTGGCCTTCCAGCTGCTGCAGGGTCAGTGAGGGCTGCTGTGCCAGGGGGTAATCGACGGGCATTGCAACGACCATGCGCCCACGCATGAAGGCCTGCGAATGCAAATGATCGTGCACCACCGGCAGGGCGGCGATCGACAGGTCGACCTTTTTTGACAGGATCTGGTTGGGCATCTCGCCCATCAGCGAGGTCTGCCATTCGATCTGCAGTGCGGGCGCCTCACGCTTGAGCTGGGCCAGGGCGATCGGGATCACCACCGTCGACAACGAGGCGCTGCAGGAAATCCGCAGCTTGCGCTGGGTGCCGGTGGCCAGCCCCACTGCGCACTCATTGACCTGCAACGCCGCCTGATACACCCGTTCGACCTCACGGAACAGGATCTGCGCCTCGGCGGTGGGTACCAGGCGGTTGTTGATGCGCTCGAACAGGCGGTAGGCCAGCCGCCCCTCGATGTAGCCGATGAGCTTGCTGACCGCCGGCTGCGAGACGTAGAGCATCTTCGCGGCGGCGCTGATCGAGCCGGTCAGCATCACCGCCCTGAACACCTCCATGTGCCGCAGTTTGAACACCAGTGCACTGGCGTCGCTGCCTTCTTTGCCGGGAAGCATGAGTATTACCTTAGGTTATGGTCTTCGCCATCTGTGTATGAGCGCTATCGCTACGCCCGCAGTATCGTGAACCCAGGCAAATCGCCCCTGGTGGCGAACAATAACAAGATCTGCAGGCAAGCGCAGTGGCGCTTGAAGGAACCGCTTTTGAACATCTTTGATGAACCGAAGATCGATTGCCATAACCATTTGTTTGACCCTGCACGCTTCGCTTACCACCCCGATGCGCCGTACGCACCGTCCGGTCAGGAGGTCGCGCCGCTGGAGCAGTTCAACCAGGTGATGGATGCCTATGGCGTGCGTCATGCCTTGTTGGTGGGGCCCAACAGTGGCTACCACACTGACAACCGCTGCCTGCTGCATGCCTTGGCCAGCGGTCAGGGGCGTTTCAAGGGCATAGCGGTAGTCGATCGTCACATCAGCCTCGAGCAACTGGCCGCGCTGCATGAGCAGGGCGTGGTCGGTGTGGCCTTCAACCCGGCGATGTATGGCGTGGCGAGCCTGCATGACGTCGGGCCGTTGTTCGGCAAGCTTGCCGAACTTGGCCTGTTCGCCCAGATCCAGGTGTGCGAAGACCAGCTCGTCGAATTGCTCGGCCTGATCGAGCGCAGTGCGGTGCGGGTATTGATCGACCATTGCGGGCGCCCGGATGCGGCGGCCGGTACCCAACAGGCCGGCTTCCAGGCACTGCTCAGGCTGGCCCGGCATGGGCGGGCCTGCGTGAAGCTCTCGGGCATGCAGAAATTCGCCGCTACTGCTGCCCTGCATGCGCAGAGCAGCGCCTTCGTGCACGAGTTGATCAACGCTTTTGGTCCGCAAGCCTGTGTATGGGGTTCGGACTGGCCGTTCATCCGCCAGCAAACCCGGGTGGACTACGGCCCCTTGCTGAAGTTGGCCGAGCGCCTGATGCCAGACCCGCACCTGCGGCGAACCATCATGTGGGATACCCCCAGGCGCCTGTTCGGGTTTGCCTGACGCCTGCGCATTCGCCATTCCAATAACAAGAGAGCAATTGTCATGAATGCTGATCAGCCTAGCGGCGCCGGGGTGTTCGACACGCCTGCGCGCCAGCAGCAACGTACCCGTACCCGTTTCATGATTCTGGCGCTGATCTCTGGCGGCACCATGATCAACTACCTGGACCGCAGCGTCATGGGCATCGCCGCGCCAAGCATCAGCGCCGATCTTGGCCTTAATGCGGCGATGATGGGGGTGATTTTCTCGGCGTTCTCATGGACCTACGCCGCGGCGCAGATCCCCGGCGGCATACTGATCGACCGGCTGGGCACCAAGCTCACTTACTGGTTGGCACTGACGTTGTGGTCGCTGTTCACCGGCCTGCAGGGCTTGGCCCAGGGGTTTCTGTCCTTGCTGGGCATGCGCTTTCTGGTCGGTGTGACAGAAGCGCCGTGCTTCCCCACCAACAGCCGCGTGGTGGCGACCTGGTTCCCGCAAAGCGAGCGGGCCAGGGCGACGGGTATCTACACCTTTGCCGAGTACACCGGCCTTGCGTTCCTGACACCGTTGCTGTTTTGGGTCTTGCACGCCTATGGCTGGCGCTTTCTGCTGATGGCGGTCGGATTGATGGGCGTCCTCTATGGGGTGGTCTGGTGGCGCAAGTACCATGAGCCACACCAGTCGACCACCGCCAACCAGGCAGAGCTGGACCATATCGCTGCCGGCGGTGGCGTGGTCGATGGTGGCCAGAAAGCCACGGTGTTCCAGTGGTCACAGATCCCGGCGCTGCTCAAGCACCGCAACATGCTCGGTATCTGCCTGGGGCAGTTCGCCTGCAACTCGACCAACGTGTTTTTCCTCACCTGGTTCCCGACCTACCTGGTCACCGAGCGGCATATGCCGTGGCTCAAGGTCGGCTGGGTGGCGGTGCTGCCGTTCATCGCCGCTTCGTTGGGCACGCTGGTCGGCGGCTGGCTCTCCGATGCCTTGCTGCGCCGCGGCTACTCGCTGAATGTGGCGCGCAAGCTGCCGGTGATCGCCGGCCTGCTGACCGCGTCGGTCATTGTCCTGGCCAACTATGTCGAGTCGGACGTGCTGGTCATCGCGATCCTCTGTATTGCCTATTTCGCCCAGGGTATGTCGGCCCTGGCCTGGATGATCGTTTCCGACATCGCGCCCAAAGGCTTGCTGGGCCTCAGTGGCGGGCTGTTCAACCTGTTCGCCAACGCCGCCGGCATCGTTACCCCGTTGACCATCGGCCTGATCGTGACGGCCACTGGGTCATTCGTCTGGGCCCTGGTGTTCGTGTCCTCGATCACCGCGCTGGGCGCGCTGTGTTACCTGTTCATGGTGCGCGACCTGCGTCGCCTGCCGGATATTCCCTGTGTTGAAAAAGGAGCTGAACAATGAGCCAACCCCTGCAAGGGCAAACTGCAATCGTTACTGGCGGCATGCGTGGCATCGGCCTGGCCATCGCCCAACGGCTGCACACCGCCGGTGCCCAGGTGGTGATCTGGGACCTCGCGGTGGATGGCTGGGACAGCGTCGACAACGGTTTCGAGCCAGTGCTGCGCCAGGTTGTGGATGTCGCTTCGCTGGCCTCGGTCGAGGCGGCATTCGCTGACGTACTGGCGCGTGTGGGGCAGGTCGACATCCTGGTCAACAACGCTGGCATCAATGGGCCGGTGGTACCGTCCTGGGAATACCCGCCAGAAGCCTGGGACAAGGTCATCGCCATCGACCTGAACGGCGTCTTCTACTGCTGTCGAACGGCCATCCCGCATATGCGCGAGCGCGGCTATGGGCGGATCGTCAACGTGGCGTCGATGGCGGGCAAGGATGGCGTGCAGTACATAAGCGGCTACTCGGCTGCCAAGGCCGGGGTCATCGCCTTCACCAAGGCCGCAGCCAAGGAACTGGCGCAGGATGGCGTGTCGCTCAACTGCATCGCCCCGGCGATGGTAGAAACCCCGTTGATGGCCGAGATGACTGCGGAGCATATCGCGGCCAGCAAAGCCAAGATCCCGATGGGGCGTTTCCTCAAGGCTGAGGAGATTGCCAACATGGTGGCCTGGATCGCCGGGCCGGAATGCAGCTTTACCACAGGCTTCGTATTCGACCTCAGTGGCGGGAGGGCGACTTATTGAAGCCGCTAGGGGTTGCCCACCTGACAGCGCTGGACCTTGCGCCTGAAGCGCTGGTGCGTGAAGCCGGCCGGGCCGGTTTCAGCACTGTTGGGTTGCGGCTGCACCCGGTGATGCCGGGTGCGCAAGCATATCCGCTTGCGGTTGGTGGCCAGGCGCTACGGGAGCTGAAGGCTGTGATGGCCGGTGAGGGTGTAGGCGTTGCCGACATAGAGTTCGTCTCGCTGACGCCGCAGGTGCAGGTTGGCGATTGTGCGATGTTGCTGGCGGCAGGCGCCGAACTGGGTGCCACCAGCCTCACGGTATCCGGGGATGATGAAGACGGTGTGCGGCTTGCGCACAACTTTGCGGCGTTGTGTGAAATGGCCAAGGAGTATGGTTTGCGTGTAGACCTGGAGTTCATGCGCTGGAGACCGGTGGCGACCTTGCAGCAGGCGCTGGCTGTGTTGAACATGGCTGGGCAGTGCAATAGCGCGGTACTGGTGGATGCGCTGCATCTGTTCCGTTCGGGCGGGGATGTAGCGGCACTTGCCGAAGTTGACCCGCGCTACCTGCGAGCGGTGCAACTGTGTGATGCGCCGCTCACTGCGCCGGCTGAGGCATTGATTATCCAGGAGGCGCGTGAAGGGCGGTTATTGCCGGGGCAGGGGCAGTTGCCACTGGCAGCGTTGATGGGGGTGTTGCCGACGGATGTGCAGGTGAGTGTGGAAACGCCGTCGGTAACGCTTCGCGGTGAAAACCGGTTGAAACACGTGCGTGAAGCGACGCACGGTTGGTTAGGCAATGTTCGTCTGCCAACCAACCGGCAGCCCCAGATCAAGGATTGACCTGATATCCCCGCCCTTGCAGGCAACCGCTGTAGGCGCTGGCTTGCGCCGAACTTTGTGCCTGATCCTCGGTGCGCCGGTCCTCGCGGCGATCCTGGCGTTGCCGGGAACCACCGACGACCGCTCCGGCAGCGGCCACTTCCCCAGCACGGTTCTGCCGATACTCTTCTTTGGCGTCGTCGCCGGCCCGGTCAGACAACGCTTCATGCTGGTTGCTGCGTACCTGCGCGCCAGCGGCACCGGCTGCAGCACCCACAGCCGCGCCTTTGACCCGGCCACCGACATTGGGGCTGGAGGTAGTTGCGGCGTTGTTCGCGGCGTTGGCTGCCACGGTATTGCATTCATTGATATCCAGCTGCATCTGCTGGCTGCTCTGACCTTTTAATGGGGTTACCGACTGGGCCTGCAGTGCCGGGGCTACGCAAAGCAGCACCAGCAGGAAACTCCCTGTGAACGGACGCATGACACACCTCCACTGAATGGGAATTGCATCTGACAGCATAGCTGCCGGTTGCGGCCCTCGACCAAGTCGACGACGAGCCGAGTATCAACCTCAGGTACTCGAGCGGGCGTTTTCCGGTGGACGTGCGCGACGTAGGTATCTACCTGGCGGTGAAAGGGGCCTGGTAGTCGCCCCTGGTGGCTACAGCCAACCGGACGGCGCACACCGCTAGGGCGATGGGCCCCACCTATGGTATACAACCCTCATTACCACACCACCATCACCTGGCGCCTGGAAGCGTTCTGGGGTGGTCGGTGACTTTCCTGCAACTGCTCCTTTTATAGAGAAACGGAGATTCGAAGATGACCGCCACCGACCGTCTGAGCCTGCTTCAGTATGAGCACCTGGGCCTGGACGATGTTGCCGCCGCTGAATTCAAGGTCGCTCTGGGTGAACTGCGCAAGTTGGCACTGGGTGACCGTTACGAACACCACGCCGCGCTGCATCTGGGCGATATCGCCGAAGCGGAAAACCGTCAGCAACTGGATCAGACCAAAAACTGGGGCATAGGCTTCCTGCAGGGGCTGAGCTGCGCGCAAACGCTCACCGAAGAGCAAGTCAAGGCACTGCGCGGCGTGTTCCAGGCGGCCGCCAAGCGGTCTTTGGCGCGCATGCCCGGATAAATTTCTGGCAGCCAGCGGATTCTCGTCCAGACTCCTTAGAGCATGCGGGCAGCAGTACAGCAGACGTGCACAGGATGTGGCAGCCTTTCGCGACCACGGCTGGCCGCCTAAGGCCGCATGCACCGAGGGTTGTAGATGGTCGAGCGGTGGTCCGGCCGGTCTTTGCTGCTTTCGTTTTCCCTGATTCTGTTGCCTCAGGCCTGGGCAGCGGAGGATGTGTGTCGGCAACTGACGGCCACCGGCAACCCGGAATATCCCCCTTACCTGTGGCGCGACCCGAACGACCCCCAGCGGCTGATCGGTGCCAACGCCGACCTGCTTGACTACCTGGGCCAGGCGCTCGGTGTGAAAATGCAGGTGGTCTACGGCGGGCCATGGTCGCGGGCTCAGGAACAGGTGCGCAAAGGCCGTATCGACTTGATGGCCGGTTACTTCCTGACCCAGGCGCGTCAGCAGGAGGCGGACTTCATCAGCCCGCCGTTCTTGCATACGCCAAGTGTTGTCTGGGTGCGCCAGGACGCTGCCTTTGCCTACCGTGGCTGGTCAGACCTGAAGGGGCGCAAGGGCGGCACCCTGGTCAGCAACAGCCACGGCCAAGAGTTCGACGATTACGCCAGGGCCAACCTCACGCTCGAAGCGGTTCCCGGTGCCAGGCAGGCGTTCGAGAAGCTGCTGCACAAGCGCAACGACTACCTGATCTATGAGCAGTATCCCGGCATGGCGCTGGCGCGCACGCTGGGTATGGACAAGCAATTGAAGGTGCTCGATCCGCCGGTGTCCAGTGAAGGTCTGTACCTGGCGCTGTCCCATGCATCGCCGTGCAACCAGCCCAGGCTGCGTGAGCAACTGGCGCAAAAAATGAAGGAAATCGTCTCTGGCCCGCTGCCTGGGCAGCTGCTGGCGAAGAACCTGGAGCGTTGGAAGCAGGAGCAAGCGGGCGGGCAGCATTGAGGCACAGTGTGCTGGCATTGGCGCACGTTCACCTCATGCACTGGCTTCCCGAGCCCGCTTGGCCTTGGTCACATCGACCGCGCTGGGCAAGGCAACGCCGTTCTTGATGGCAAGAACCTGCGCCATGACGCTGACCGCGATCTCTGCAGGGGTCTTGCTGCCGATATAGATACCGATGGGGCCATGCAGGCGTTCGAGTGAGGCTTGCGTCTCACCGAAGTGCTCGATCAGCCGTTCGCGGCGCAGCTGGCTGTTACGCCGTGAACCGATCGCACCGATGTAGAAGGCTGTGCTGTGCAAGGCTTCGAGCAGGGCCAGGTCGTCCAGCTTGGGGTCATGGCTCAGGCCAATGATGCAACTGCGCAGGTCGGGGGCAAAGGCCCTGACCACATCGTCCGGCATGCCGACTATCTTCTCCACGCCCGCGACATTCCAGCCATCCATGTATTCGCGGCGAGGGTCGCAAACGGCCACCTTGAAGCCGTTGAACAGCGCCATGGTCGCCAGGTACTCGGCCAGTACCCCGGCACCGATCAGCAGCATGCGGTAGCCGGGGCCCAGGGTATTGACCATGCGTTGGCCATCGAAGCTGAACTGCTCGGGTGCGTGCGTGGCGGCCAGGCTTACGCCACCGGTGCCGAGGTCCAGCTCGCGACGGACCAGGTTGCCAGCGTCCAGCTGCGGCAGAAGCCGCTCAAGGCTGGGCAATGAAGGGCTGAACTCGAGTATCAGCTCCAGGGTCCCGCCGCAGGGCAGGCCAAAGCGATGAGCCTCGTCGGCACTGACGCCATAACGCACCACACGCGGCGGTCCTTCCGGCATGCCTTCGCCGTTGTAGGCAGTGGTATAGCGGTGCACCAGGTCATCCTCGATGCAGCCACCGGAGACGCTGCCGATGACCCTGCCATCGCCACGCAGGGCCATCATCGAGCCCACCGGCCTGGGCGACGAACCCCAGGTGCGGGCTACGGTCGCCAGCAGCACCCGCTCGCCGGCCTGGAGCCAGTCACGGGTGGTGCGCAGCACCAATAAGTCGATGCTTTCCATTGACAGTGTTTCCTCAGCGCATGTGCAAGATGATCGGGCTGCTGCTGGCCGGGTCGGTATCCCCGCGCAGCTTGCTGACGGCCTGCGCGTCGACCGCACCGCCGTGGTTGCCCCAGGTACTGCGGACAAAGCTCAGCACCTGGGCGATCTCCTGGTCCGACAACTGCTCGCGGAAGGCAGGCATGCGGTAGGCATCCGGCAGCCCGGCGGCGACGATCCGTTGCGAGCCATTGAGGGTGATGTTGATCGCCGAAGCATTCTCCTTGGCCAGCGCCGAGGTGGCCCCCGCCAGCGGCGGCATCCATTCTGCCTGGCCTTTGCCGTCCAGGCCATGGCACGTGGCGCAGCGGGTCACGTAGGTGTGGGCGCCAGGGCTGTTCAGGCGCTCACCGGCAGACACGGCCTGGTACTGCCACGGCGCGCCGTCACGTTGGGGGTCGCCCGGCAACGATTTGAGGTAGCGAGCGATCGCCGTCAGGTCGTCATCGCTCATGAACTGGGTGGAATTGTTGAACGCCTCGGTCATCGAGCCATAGACCACCGCATGCTGATTGCGCCCGTGCTTGAGGAATTGCACGATCTGGGCTTCGCTCCAGCGGCCCAGGCCGGTGTTGTGGTCGTTACGCAGGCTGGGTGCGTACCAGCCATCGAGCAGCGCGCCTGCCAGAAACGGCTTGCCACCTTCATCCAGGGCTTTTTCGTTGAAGGCCAGGCCCCTTGGGGTATGGCAACTGCCACAGTGGCCGGGGCCCTGAACGATATAGGCGCCTCGGTTCCACACCGCGTCCTGCGCCGGTTTGGCCGCATAAGGTTCGTCTGCTGCGAACACGCCATTCCACAGTGCGATCGGCCAGCGCATGTTCAACGGCCACGGGATATCGCTGGGGATGTTCGCCTGTTGGGCAGGCTGTACGCCTTTCATGAAGAAGGCATACAGCGCCCGCACATCGTCATCGCTGAGCTTGGCATATGAAGGGTAGGGCATGGCGGGGTACAGCCGCCGTCCGCCTGGTGCGACGCCGTGGCGCACAGCGCGGTCGAAGTCGGCAAGGCTGTAATGGCCGATGCCGGTCGCGGGGTCGGGAGTTACATTGGTGGCGTGTATCGCCCCCAGCGGTGTGGCCATTTCCAGCCCACCGGCAAATGGCTTGCCGTCGGGCAGGCTGTGGCAGGCGACGCAGTCGCTGAGCCTGGCCACGTACTCACCACGGCTGACCAGCGCCGGGTCGAAGCTGGCGTTCTGTTCGGTGACGAAGGGCGAAGCGGGCTCACGGGTGACATACCAGGCCAGCAGGCCTGCAGCGACCAGGCACGGCAGCGCCAGCCAGCCTGCGGTTCTTGCGAATCGACTGTGGGTCATGGGGCGGTCCTTGTCCGGTCAGCTGAAGGTATGGCGGCTCATGGGCAGGCTGCGGATGCGCTGGCCCGTGAGTTGCGCCACCGCGTTGGCCACTGCTGGCGCCACCGCAGGCAACGGCGGCTCGCCAATGCCCCCCATCTTCGCGCCGCTTTCGACAATGCGCACATGCACCCGGGCCATGCGCGAGGCAGGCAGGATCGGATACAGGTCGTAGTTGCGCGCGCGCGGCTTGCCATCGATGAACACCGCTTCCTCGACCAGCGTCTGCGACAGGCCGAGAGCCACGGCGCCGTTGACCTGGGCTTCGATGATCGCTGGGTTGACGATGCTGCCGGGGTCGATCGCCTGCCAGATGTCATGAACTTTGACCTGGCCATCTTCGATCGACACTTCAGCGATCACGGCGGCCTCCGAGCCGAACGGCGAGGCCATGGCCACACCGCGCGCCCGTTTGCTGCCGTCTGCAGCGGTGAACGGCCCGCGCTTCCAGCCCCCGGACAGTTCACCCACCGCTTGCAGCAGGTTGGTCAGGCGCGGGTTGTCGCGCAGCAGGTGCAGGCGCAGCTCAAAGGGGTCTTTACCGCCTTTGTCAGCCAGCTCGTCCAGGAAGGACTCATAGAAGAAATCGTTCAGCGAGTTGCCCACCGAGCGCCAGTAACCCAGCATGGCCGGGCCCTTGACGTAGATCTGTGCGATGCGCTTGTTGGCGATGGCGTAGGACTTGCCCGACAGCCCTTCGAGCGCCGTCGGGTCGATTTTCTCGCCTTGCTTGCCCGCCAGGGCCTCGGTCGGCCCCTCTGTGGCACTCACCGCTTCGATAGCCACTGGCAGGCCATCGGCATCCAGCCCTGCGCGGAACTTGACCACCGCAACCGGCCGCAGCACATCGCGCAGGAATTCTTCCTCGCGGCTCCAGATCAGCTTGACCGGGCGGCCGACGGCCTTGGCCAGCAAGATGGCCTGCGGGTAAGGGTTGGCCGAGTCATACAGGAAGTGGCGACCGAAGAACCCGCCCAGAAGCGGCGAGTGCAGGGTGATCTGTGCAGGATCCAGGCCGGTGCGTTTGGCGATGTCGTCACGGAACATGTCCGGCGCCTGGTTGGGCAGCCAGACCTCCAGCGAACCGTCGGGGTTGAAGCGCGCCAGTGCCGACGGCGGCTCCAGCTGGGCATGGTTGAGATACTGGTTGTGGTAGGTGGCCTCGACCTTGGTTTTGGCATTGCCCAGTGCAGCGGCCACATCGCCTTCGCTTTCGTCGTCCTTGGCGGGGCCTGTCTGGGCGGCCAGGTGCTCGCGCCAGGCATCGCTGGAGAAGTCGGCGGGCATCGCGCGTACCTGGCTGTCGGCGCCCGGCTCCTGCCAGTCCACCTGCAGCGCCTCGACCGCACGCTTGGCGTGCCACCAGCGC
>RCUL01000725.1_pt1 | contig 14529 bp, 12 predicted proteins | sample 2167521 | NCBI WGS metagenome assembly RCUL01 (sample SAMN09932745, study PRJNA488358) | compost metagenome | feature: garden; material: soil; isolation source: compost soil in acetic acid-enriched culture | place: Germany: Experimental Botanical Garden Goettingen | collected 2016-01-27
TGAAGAACGCCATCTGTGGTACTCCGCTTGGGCTTTGTAATAATTGAAGCGTCGCGTACATCCGACGATCACGGATCAACGATAGCCAACCCGTGGCAAGCCGGACGGTAATGTTCAGGGCTCGCGGAAGCTTAACGACTGATCGGTCATTACCGCTTGCAGCGCTGCGACAATTTCGGTCAAGGGGGGGAAACTTTACGTTTATCGATGCCCCCAAGGCTGTCAGAATTCACTTTCGTTTCCATTGACCCGAGCCGCCTTCATGCAAATCAACACCGCCCTGCTGTTCGCCACCCCTTGCGATGACGAGGAAGACAACATGGCGACCTTGTGCTGCCACAGCGACAAGGGGCAGATGTTCCTGCTCACCCGCTACCCGGATGAGGACACCGTGGACCTGACCCTGGACGATGAACCGTCGACGCTCGATGGCCTGAAGGTGACCCTGAGCGCAAAGCGCCTGCTGATCGAAGTGGCGGCCGGGGATCGAGATGCGTTGAAGGGTGACGAAACGCTGGAGATCGTGCTGACGTCGGCGGGGACTGACCTGGAAGAGGTCGAACTGACCTTGCGCAACATTCTGGAGGGGACAGGGACCTTCGTCAGCGAGCTCTGAAAGCCTGCCTGACGCGGCCGTCCAACCGCGGAGCGGTGGCTTCTCTGCGCGAGACGGCTCACCGGTGCGAGGGCCATGCCTGGCAACGCACACCTGATCGAAACGATTGACATCCCATACCCGCTACAGGCATTGTCTGACAACCTGACCACTAGGCAATCGCTTCCATGCTAGAACTCCAGCGCCCCGACACTCTGGTCGAACGGGTTGTCAGCGCCATCCGTGCAGAAATCGATTCCGGTCGCCTGGCCGCCGAAGCGCGCCTGCCCACTGAACAGCAACTGGCTGAACAACTGAACGTCAGCCGCTCGGTAGTGCGCGAAGCGGTAGCGCAGCTCAAGGCCGATGGCGTGCTGATCGCCCGCCGCGGGCTTGGCTCCTATATCTCGAAAACCCCCGGGGGCACGGTGTTCCGCTTCCCCGGCAGTACCGGTCGCAAACCCGACCTGGTGCAGATGTTCGAAGTGCGCCTGTGGATCGAAACCCAGGCAGCGGCCATCGCCGCGCGCCGACGTGACGAACACGATCTGGCGAACATGGCCCAGGCCCTGCAGGAGATGCTCGACAAACGCAGCGACTTCGCCACTGCCTCGGCAGCTGATGTGGCCTTCCACAGGGCCATCGCCGAAGCCAGCAAGAACGATTACTTCGTGGCCTTCCATGACTTTCTCGGCGGCCAGTTGGCCAATGCACGGCGCACCGCCTGGGAAAACTCCGCAGCCCATTCGGTGGGCGGCTCGGCCGAAGCCAATCGCGAACACCAAGCGCTTTATCAGGCCATCGCCGACGGTGACCGCCAAAGGGCTGCGGCGTGTGCCGAAGCGCATCTGCGCGCCTCTGCCAAACGCCTGAAAATAGAACTACCTGCACTCGACTGATACCCAGAGCTTGCTGCGACCCGGCAAGCTCTTTTTTTACGCATCCATTAGTCTGACAACCTGATAAGCAGATCCACCGACAAGAATCCCAAGGTACCCCTGCATGACATACGACTACTGCATCATCGGCGGCGGCATCGTCGGCCTGGCCACCGCGATGGCCCTGCTCCAACAACGCCCCGGGGCGTCATTGCTGATACTGGAAAAGGAGTCCAGCCTCGGCCGCCACCAGACGGGCCACAACAGTGGGGTGATCCATGCGGGCATTTACTATGCCCCGGGTAGCCTCAAGGCCGAGTTGTGCAAGCGTGGAGCCCTGGCGACCAAGGATTTTTGCCGCGAGCACGGCATTGCCTTCGATGTCTGCGGCAAACTGCTGGTGGCGTCCAACCCGCTGGAAATGCAGCGCATGCAGGCGCTGTACGAGCGTTCACAGCTCAACGGGCTGAAGGTCGAGCGGTTGGACGCCAGTGAACTCAGGCGCCGCGAACCCAATATCGCAGGCCTTGGTGCGCTGTTCGTCGATGCCACCGGCATCGTCGACTACAAGCAGGTGTGCGATGCCATGGCCAAGGTCATCAAGCAGGCCGGCGGCGAAGTGCGCCTGGCCACCACCGTGCAGGCCATCCGCGAGTTTGGCGATCATGTCGAAGTGTGCGATCACAGCCAGACCTGGCATGCCCGCCAGCTGGTCGCCTGCGCCGGCCTGCAATCCGACCGCCTGGCGCGCCTGGCCGGGGTAAAGATCGACCACCAGATAATCCCATTCCGCGGTGAGTACTATCGCCTGCCAGCCAGCAAGAACCAGATCGTCAACCACCTTATCTACCCGATTCCTGACCCACAGCTACCGTTCCTCGGTGTACACCTGACGCGCATGATCGACGGCAGTGTCACCGTCGGCCCCAACGCCGTGCTGGGTTTTGGCCGGGAAAACTACCGCAAGTTCGCGGTGAACTGGCGCGATGTGGCCGAGTACGTGCGCTTCCCTGGGTTCTGGAAAACGATCTGGAACAACCTCGGCTCCGGCACCACCGAGATGAAGAACTCGCTGTTCAAGCACGGCTACCTGGAGCAGTGCCGCAAGTACTGCCCGTCGCTGCAGGCCGGCGACCTGCTGCCCTTCGAGGCAGGCATCCGTGCCCAGGCCGTGATGCGCGACGGCACCTTGGTCCACGATTTTCTGTTCGCCGAGACCCCGCGCATGGTGCATGTCTGCAATGCACCGTCACCGGCTGCCACCTCGGCGATCCCCATCGGCCAGATGATCGCTGAAAAGATCCTCAAGGCCAGCTGAACCCTGCTGCACACCCCAACTACAAAGACAATAAGGAACATCAGATGTCGGTACACGAGGCGGCCCCGGCCGCGAGCGAGACACCAGCACAGAAACGCAAGCGCCTGCGCAAGGTGGCGGCGGCAACCATCTTCGGTTCGATGCTGGAGTGGTATGACTTCTACCTCTACGCGACCATGGCGGCGATCGTGTTCTCGAAGATTTTCTTCGATGCCAGCAACCCGGCAGTGGCTTCACTGCTGGCGTTCTCCACGTTTGCCATCGGTTTTGTCGCGCGCCCATTCGGCGGGGTTCTGTTTGGCTACCTGGGCGACCGCTTCGGCCGCAAGCATGTACTGGTTATCACGTTCTGCATGATGGGTGTGTGCACCGCGCTGATCGGTCTGATCCCCAGCTACGCCTCGATCGGTATCTGGGCACCGATTCTGCTGGTAGTGATCCGCATCATCCAGGGCCTGGGCGCCGGTGCAGAGCTGTCCGGGGCGGCCGTCACCTCCTACGAACATGCCAGCGAAGGCAAGCGCGGCAGCCAGGGCGCTTGGCCAGCACTGGGGCTCAACCTGGGCTTGCTGCTGTCGTCGCTGACCGTCTACCTGCTGACCATGAACGGCAACGAGTTTCTCCTCGCCGGTGGCTGGCGCATTCCGTTCATCGCCAGCATCGCCCTGGTGGCGATCGGCCTTTGGGTGCGTAAGAGCATTCCTGAGACACCGGACTTCAAAGAACTCGACAAGGCCGATGCCAAACCGCAGGAGTCACCGCTGAAACTGCTGTTCAGGAACGATCTCAAAGGCTTGGCCGTGGTGTTTTTCGTGGCCATCGGCTACAACGCTCTGAGCTACATATTCAAGACGTTCTCGCTGGCATACCTGACTCAGTTCAAAGGTGTCGAGGCACATGTCACCTCCCTGTCGGTGACCATCGCCAGCCTGGTGGCGATCTTTGCCGTACCGTTCTTCGGCTGGCTGTGCGACCGCTGGAGCAGCAAGACCGTGTTGATGCTCGGCGGCGTGCTGTCGGCGCTGTTTGCTTATCCATTCTTGCAGTTGCTGAGCAGCGGTGAGCCAACACTGATCTATGTGGCCATTGCCATCGGCACCGGCCTCCTCGCGCCAATGATGTTCGCCCCCCAGGGCTCGTTCCTTAGCCGGCAGTTCCCGACCCAGACGCGCTCTTCCGGTTTCGGCACCGGGCGCGAGATTGGCACTGCAGTGGCCGGCGGCCTGGCGCCCCTGGGCGGCCTTGCCTTGGTGGCGAACTCGGCGACCCACTCCACCGACGGCGTGGCTTTGATCCTGGCGGTTTCCGGTGTGCTGGTGGTGGTGTTTGCCTTGTGTGACCAAGGCCGCAAGCACTCCAGTTCGAAAAACTGACCCGGGCCGGCCTGCACATCGATAATGGTGGGCAGGCCGGCACCCGCATCAGCCAACCGGGTTCTTGTGCAGCACCCTGCCCGCCTTGCCCGGCCGGTCGATGTAAAACGAATCCAGCGCACTGTTATCCAGCCCTTTCACGGCGTTCCAGTGCGCCGATGTGTGTACATACTTTGCCTGCAGCAACGCTCGTTCCTGGGTCGTCAGGCGCAGTTGCGCACATTGCCCGAGGGCAAACTCATGCAGTTTGCGGCTGACAGGCAGCAACTCTGCCGGCAGGTGATGCGCATCGTCACTGCCCAAGGGAGCGAACGGTACGCCACCGCGCACGGCCAGTTCACGCATGATGCTGAGGTAGACACGTGACAGGTGGCCACTGACTTCACGTTCTCGGTACACAGCGGCATACACCTGCTTTTCCGGGTCATCACGCCTGGCTCGGCTGCCTTCGATCGGCACCTCCCAGCTGAGCAGCGTTGGCCGCGGATCGACCAGGCCGGCAAAAGTCGAGGTCAGCAGCCCATTGACCGCCGCATGGGCGCTTGTGCATTCGGCCGGCGTCGTCCGCGCGACCCGGCTCGACTGCGGTTTGCACAAAAGAACCTGCTCACGCATGTGCTCCCGATAACCGCCACCGATATTCGAGTGCACACCCGGCACGACAATGTCGTTGTCGCTGCGCACCAGCGGGAAATTGTGGCGCTGCTCATCGCCGGCCACCAGTTGCACCACCTGCCGGGCGACAAGTGTGTCCAGCCCGAGACGCAAACCGCCGTATTGATCGCTGGCAGGGTCGAAGCTGCCTTGCAAAGGTGCAACGATTGCCGCCACCGTATCGAACAGACCAATGAAATTGATCGCCCGGGGCCCGTGCAGCTCAGCCGGCAAGCCCGCCTCCTCCTTGCCCAGCCGGTTGGCCAGATGCCTGGCCGCCGCAGCACCTCGACTGAAACCGAACAGGTCGAATTCGATGCACTTGGGTACAACCTGCGGATGCTCAGCCCGATAATCGCGCAGCTGCCTGCCAACCTCCACCAGCGCCTGATCTACCCGGGCCGCCACCCCCGCGCTTCCACGCCCCGTCGCCTGGGCGAAGGACGAGTCAGGCGCACCGTGTGTTGTACCGATACCTTCCACATAAACGCTGAAATGAACCTGACCTTGCACAGGCCCGGAGGGATAAAGCGCGTGCAGCAGGGCAATGTTACTGCGGGCATTGGCGTAACTACCCCCTGCGCAAGCGCGGCCGGTGGAAGCCAAGGGTGCAGCGTTGCCCTGATTGTTGCCGGTGCCATCGAAAAAAACGCCCACCCGCAGGGTTACCGGGGCAGGTATACCGGAGTGCTTGCTCATCATCATGCTCCTTCATGATTCGAAGGGCACAAGCAAGCGACAGATCTCCGCCACCGGAAATCGGAGAACACCTGAAACGCACGCGGATATTCCACCGCTTCAATGCGCATAAAAAACCGGGGCGTATTTGGTCGCCACCCCCCGGATAGATTAAAGTATCCACCCCTGCCAGGTCCGTCGCGCTCCGCGCCCGCCCTGGCCCAATCCCAGGAACCGCCGCCGATGGAACACCGTGAAGCGCTGATCGCGCTACGCACCTTTCTTTCCTCCCAGATCCTAGGCCAGGAAAAACTGGTCGAGCGGCTGTTGATCGTGCTGCTGGCCGACGGCCACATGCTGGTCGAGGGCGCCCCGGGCCTGGCCAAGACCAAGGCCATCAAAGAGCTGGCCGAAGGTGTCGAAGCGCAGTTCCATCGCATCCAGTTCACCCCTGATCTGCTCCCGGCCGACATCACCGGCACAGAAATCTACCGCCCGGAAACCGGCAGCTTCGTATTCCAGCAGGGGCCGATCTTCCACAACCTGGTGCTGGCCGACGAAATCAACCGGGCACCGGCCAAGGTGCAGTCGGCGTTACTCGAGGCAATGGCCGAACGCCAGGTCAGTGTCGGGCGCAGTACCTATGACCTGTCACCGCTGTTTCTGGTCATGGCCACGCAGAACCCGATCGAACAGGAAGGCACCTACCCGCTGCCGGAGGCCCAGCTCGACCGGTTCCTGATGCACGTGAAGATCGGCTTCCCCGATGCGGCGGTGGAGCGGCGCATTCTTGCCCAGGCCCGCGGTGAAGCGCTGGGTGGCGAAGTCAAGCCTGAACGGCGGGTCAGCCAGCAGGCCATCTTTGCCGCACGCAAGGAAATCCTTGGCCTGTACATGGCCGACGCGGTGGAGGAATACCTGGTGCAACTGGTCATGGCCACGCGCACACCGGCCAAGTTCGATACCGAGCTGGCCGACTGGATCGCCTATGGCGCTAGCCCACGCGGCTCCATCGCCCTGGATCGTTGTGCGCGGGCGCATGCTTGGCTGGCCGGGCGCGACTTCGTCAGCCCCGAGGACATCCAGGCCGTGCTGTTCGACGTGCTGCGCCACCGCATCATCCTCTCCTTCGAAGCCGAAGCGGCAGGGATCGACCAGGACCGCGTGGTCCAGCGCATCCTTGACGTCGTCGCCGTTGCCTGAGCCGATGCCCACCGCTCAGCAGGCCGAACCCGGCATCCGCATCGGCCTCGCCGAGCTGATCGACATGCGCCACCGGGTGCGCGAGATCCAGTTGTTCTCCCGGCCTGGCCAGCGCAGCCCGCTGGTCGGTCTGCACCACTCAAAGCTGCGCGGGCGCGGCGTGGACTTCGACCAGGTGCGCGTCTACCAGGCCGGTGACGACGTACGCAACATCGACTGGCGGGTCACCGCACGCACCCAGGAGCCGCATACCAAGCTGTTCCATGAAGAACGCGAGCGGCCGATCTTCATCCTCGTCGAGCAAAGCCAGCGACTGTTCTTCGGCTCGGGGCTGATGTTCAAGTCAGTGCTCGCGGCCCAGGCTGCGGCGCTGTTCGGTTGGGCTGCGCTGGGCCACAACGACCGCATCGGCGGGTTGGTGTTCGGCGATGATGAGCACCACGAAATCAAGCCGCGGCGCAGCAAGCAAAGCCTGCTGCAGTTGCTCAACCGTATGGCGAAGGTCAACCAGGCGCTGCACACCGAAGCCGCGCCCCACGCTGACAGCCTGGGCCTGGCTTTGCGCCGCGCACGTGAAGTACTGCGCCCAGGCAGCCTGGCCATCGTCATTTGCGACGAGCGCTCGCTCAGCGCCCAGGCTGAACAGCACCTGGCGATGCTCTCGCGCCATTGCGACCTGCTGCTGATGCCGGTCTCCGACCCGCTCGACCATGCCTTGCCTGCTGCTGGCCTGCTGCGTTTTTCCCAGCGCGGTGCGCAGCTGGAGCTAGACACGCTGGACACCAACCTGCGCCAGGCCTACCGTCAGCAGGCCGAAGCGCGTATCGAACGCTGGGACTTGATGGCGCAAAAGCTGCGCGTGGTGCTGATGCCACTGAGCACCCAAAGCGAAATGATCGAACAGTTGCGCGAATACCTCAATGCCCAGCGCCCTGGGAGCAGTAAATGAATCCGCTGGATCAGCTGCAGCCGCTGATCGCACCCTCGGCGATTGGCCTGTGGCCACCGGCACCAGGCTGGTGGCTGCTGCTCGCCTTGCTGCCACTGCTGGCCTGGGGCCTTTGGCGGCTGCGGCGCTGGCGCCCGGGCAAGCGCCGGGTGGTGCGTGCCGAACAGCCGCTCGACCCGGTGCGCCTAGAGGCGCTGGCCGAACTTGCCCGCCTACCCCGCCCCTACGACGGCGCGCCGGCCGGGGCCTGGTTGCAGCAGATCAACGCCTTGCTCAAACGCCTGTGCCGCAACCATTACCCCGGGGCCAACAGCCATACACTCAACGGCCGCCAGTGGCTGGCGTTCCTCGACAACCGCTGCCCGGCCGCCGGCCTGACCCGCTGGATGGTATTGGTCGAGGGCGCGTACAAGCCCGAGTGCAAGCTCGACGACAAGGCCATCGCCGGGCTCAGCCAGGCCGTCGAAACCTGGATTCGCAAGCATGTTTGAACTGGCCTGGCCGTGGATCTTCGTGCTGCTGCCGCTGCCGTGGCTGGCGCGCCTGGTGCTGCCCGCCGCTGACAGCGGCGAACCGGTGCTCAAGGTGGGCTTTCTCCACGAGCTGGAAGGCCTGGCCGGCCGGCGTGCGCGCCTGAACCTGCCAACCTGGCGCCAGCAGGCGCCGTTCGTGGTGATCTGGCTGCTGCTGTTGCTCGCCGCTGCCCGCCCGCAATGGCTGGGCGACCCGTTGCCGGTGGCCGCCAGTGGCCGTGACCTGATGGTTGCAGTGGATGTGTCCGGCTCCATGGACTTCCCCGACATGCAGTGGAAGGACGACGAAGTCAGCCGCCTCGACCTGGTCAAGGCATTGATGGGCGACTTCCTGCAGGACCGCGAAGGCGACCGCGTCGGCCTGATTCTGTTTGGCAGCCAGGCCTACCTGCAGGCACCGCTGACCTTTGACCGGCGCACTGTGCGTACCTTCCTCGACGAAGCGCAAATCGGCATAGCTGGCAAAAACACCGCCATCGGTGACGCCATTGGCCTTGCGGTCAAACGCCTGCGCCAGCGCCCTGCGCAAAGCCGCGTGCTGGTGCTGATTACCGACGGCGCCAACAATGGCGGGCAGATCCACCCATTGACCGCCGCCCGCCTGGCCGCCCAGGAAGGCGTGCGCATCTACACCATCGGCATCGGCGCCAACCCCGAGGCCAGCGGTACACCTGGCCTGCTCGGGCTCAACCCAAGCCTGGACCTGGACGAAGCCTCGCTCAAGGAAATCGCCGAGCTGACCCGCGGCGCGTACTTCCGCGCCCACGACGGTGCCGAACTGGACGCCATCGGCGATACCCTGGATCAGCTAGAACCCGTCGCCCAGCAGCCGACCCAGGCGCGCACGGCCAAGGCCCTGTATGCCTGGCCATTGGCCCTGGCCTTACTGCTCAGCGTGCTGCTGGTGGTGGCGGTGCAATGGCCAGACAACCTGCTGCAACGGGGCCTGCGCAAACCGCGCTTCCTGCAGCCCCACCCGCAATGGCGTGAGCGCCTTAAACGGCTGCGCTTGAGGAAGCGGCGATGATCGATCTGTGGCCGCAATGGTTGCGCCCCCTGTGGCTGCTGGTAGTGCCGCTGCTCGCCTGGCTGCTGTTCAAGCTGTGGCACCGGCGCAAGCGCGCCGGGCGCTGGCAGATGATCCTGCCCAAGGCATTCCACCCGGTGCTGCTCGGTGGCGGCAGTGGCAGCAACAGCAAACTGCCCTGGGTGGCCCTCGGCCTTGCCTGGTTGCTGGTCGTTCTGGCGCTGCTCGGGCCGAGCTGGCAGCGCGTGGAGGAATCCCGCCAACGCCCGGCCGACCCGCTAGTGATCCTGCTCGAACTGACGCCGCAGATGCTTGCCGAGGACACCCCGCCCAACCGGCTGCAGCAGGCTCGGCGCAAGGTCCTGGACCTGCTCGAACACCGCCGCGACAGCCAGACCGCCCTGATCGTCTACGCAGGCAGCGCACACACCTTGGTGCCGCTGTCCGACGACCTGAGCACCACGCGCAACCTGCTCGAGGCCATCGACCCTTCGATCATGCCGCAGCCCGGCCAACGCGCCGACCTGGCCGTGCAAAAAGGCCTGGCCCTGCTGGCGCAGAGCGGCCTGGGCCAAGGCCGCCTGTTGCTGATCGGTTCGGCATTGAGCGGCCCGGAACGCCAAGGCATCGTCCAGGCCCTGGGCCGCCAGGGCCCGAGCCTGTTGATGCTCGGAGTCGGCACCAGCGACGGGGCTCCGGTGCGCCAGGCCAACGGCGAGTTCCTCAAGGACGAGCAAGGTGCCATTCTGGTACCGCGCCTGGACAGCGGCGGCCTCAGGGCGTTTATCAACAGCACCGGCGGACGCTACCGTCATGCCCGCATCGACGACCTCGACCTGCGTGGCCTGGGCCTGTACGACAACCCGCGCATCCTGCGCAATGACGGCCAGAACGTGCAACTCGACAGCTGGGCCGACCAAGGCTACTGGCTGTTGATCCCCCTGTTACTGCTGGCCGCCTGCGCGGGTCGGCGCGGCTGGCTGTTCTGCCTGCCGCTGCTGCTGGCCCTGCCGCAGCCAAGCCAGGCCTTGGAGTTCAATGACCTGTGGTTGCGCCCCGACCAGCAGGGCCAGCGCCTGCTTGAACAGAACCGCCCGGCGGACGCCGCCCGGCACTTCCAGGACCCGCAATGGCGCGGCATGGCGCTGTACCAGGCCGGCGACTACGCCGCGGCCGCCAAGGCCTTTGCCCAAGGCAATACGACAGCGGCCCACTACAATCGAGGCAATGCCCTGGCCCGCAGCGGCGAGTTGGAAGCCGCCCTGGATGCCTATGAGCAAGCCCTCGAGCGCCAGCCCGATTTCAAGCCGGCGCTGGATAACCAGGCACTGATCCAGCAGCTGTTGCAACAACGCGAAGCACAGGCCGAGGAACAACCGGCCAAAGACGATGCCCAAGGCACACCCGGCAGCGAGACCGAGGGCAACAGCAGCTCGGCCAGCAGCCCGGCGCAGGGCACGCCCGGCAACAATGAACCGGCCAACGCCGAACAGCCCGGCCAAGACAGCAACAACAGCCAGGCCACTCCCGGAAACCAGGGTGGCGACGATGACAGCATCACCCAGCCGCCCAAGCGGCCGGTTTCCACCAGCCTGGACGCCGAGCAACGCCAAGCCCTGGAACAATGGCTGCGGGAAATCCCCGACAACCCGGCGCAGCTGCTACGCCGCAAATTCTGGTATGAACAGCAATTGCATCAGGAAACCCCACGATGAGTCGCCTCGGCGTCTTTCTCTTCAGCCTCTTCTGGGCCCTTCTGGCCCAGGCCGAGCCGACCCTGCAGGCCAGCGTCGATCGCACTCGCCTGGGCGCCGGCGAAACTTTGGAACTGACCCTCGAAAGCCAGGATGTGACCCAGTTCGGCAAGCCCGACCTGCGCGCCCTGGACGGCGACTTCGAAGTGCGCGGCACGCGCCAGTTGAACAGCCTGCATACCCTCGACGGCGAGACCCGCGCCAGCACCCGCTGGATCATTACCCTGCTGCCAAGGCGTAGCGGCAGCCTGCGTATTCCTGAGCTGCAACTGGGCCAGTCACACAGCCAGGCCATCGATCTGCAGGTGCTGCAGGCCGACGCCAGCCGCCCGGACACTGCGTCCCAGATATTCGTCGAAGCCACGCTGGACAGCAACGAGGTCTATGTCCAGGCCCAGGCCGTGCTGACCCTGCGCATCTACCATTCGGTGTCGCTGTACGACGACAGCAGCCTCAGCCCGCTGCAACTGGAAAACGCCAAGGTCGAGCCGCTGGGTGACTCACGCACCTATGAGAAGGACATCAACGGCGTACGCCACGGGGTGATCGAGACACGCTACGCACTCTATCCGCAGCACAGCGGCACCCTGGAAATCGCGCCGCTCACGTTCACCGCCACCGCCGCCGATAACGCTCAGCAGCCTGAGGGCACTGCACGCACCGCTCGCCAGGTACAGGTCAGGTCGCTGCCGCTGCGCCTGACCGTACGCCCGATCCCCGCCGCCTGGCCCGCGGCCGAACCGTGGTTGCCGGCCCGCAGCCTGACCCTGGAAGAGCACTGGAACCCCGACCCTGGCAGGCAGCAACCCCAGATAGGCGATTCGCTGACCCGCAGCATCACGCTGCGCGCCGAAGGGCTGTCCAGCACCCAGTTGCCGCAATTGCCCGCCACAGAAATCGCCGGGCTGCGCCGCTACCCGGACCAACCGCTGCTGCGCAACGAAATCAGCGAGCGCGGCATGACCGCCAACCGCGAGGAACGCGAAGCGCTGGTGCCGACCCACAGCGGCGAACTTGCCCTGCCGGCGCTGGAAGTCACCTGGTGGAATACCCGCGAGGACCATCTGGAGCACAGCAGCCTGCCGGCGCGTAACCTGAACGTGCAGGACAACCCTGCCCTGAGCGCCGACACCCCGGTAGGCGATGCCGGCAGCGCAAGCCATCTGCTCTGGCCTTGGCAACTCTGCACCGTGATTTTCGCCCTCACCACGGCGCTCGGTTTTACCCTGTGGTGGCGCGCCCGCTCGCAACCAGCGGTACTGCGCGCCGCGCAGACCGGCCCAAGCCCACGCACCCTGCTGGACGACCTCAAGCGCGCCTGCCAAGCCAACGACCCACAGGCCACCCGCCAGGCCCTCGACGCCTGGGCGCGGCAGCAGCCGGAGACCTTGGCGGAGATGGCGGCGCGGTTCGTGCCGCTGTCGGATGCGCTGGATGGGTTGAACGGGGCGCTTTACAGCGAGAGTGGGCAGTATTGGCAGGGGGAGGATTTGTGGCGGGCGATTGGCACGATTCCACCGGCGGAACAGGTGTTGTTGCCTTCGGGTGAGCCGGGGAGCTTGCCGCCGCTTTATCCGAAGTGATTGGGAGAGGGGCGCAGCACTAAAGACAGGCCCCTCTCAGCCCGGATGCAATCCTGACCCTTCCCCCGCTGATCACCGGCAGCGATCAGATGAACCGATGCCCCTGAAACGGGTTCCAGCCCTGCTCCCCTTTGGTCTGTTTCAGGTAATAGGCATAATTGGTCAACATGCCATACAGCACGGCAAAGGCCACACTGATGCCCTGGTCCAGCGCCCGAGGCACCGCATTACCCGTGGCAGCCTCGTAAACGCCTTCAAGCAGCCCGATGCCCATAATGATGGCCAGCATGACCAGGTTCTTCTTCCACATGCCCAGGACGAACCAGTAGATCGGGCCAAAGAAGAATCCGAGGAAATTGTTGTTGATCAACAGTTTCTTGCGAAACGGCAAGGCGCGAAAAGCAGCTTTGTAACTCGTTTCACGTGGCCCTCCATGCTGATCGAAGAAAGCGAAACGCTCCTGCCATTTAGGCTTGAGGTTGGCGTAATCGGCCTGGATTTGTGGCGTGCTTTGCATAAAAATTCCTTTTCAAATTGGTTCCGGTAGCCCACACCAGCAGCATCGCAAGCGCCGCGGCCGGGGCGAAGATTAGATCATCGGCGATGGCCGGCAACAAGCGAGCAAATGGCCACTATGTCGACCCGTTCGCATAATGGAATGTCCCTGTAGCGCACTGCCCTCCCTTTCAACGCATCGAACACTGCCCGGCTCAGACAATCGCCAAGCCACTTGAGTTACCATACCGCCCTCCCTCGAGGGCTACCTTGGCGCTGTCATGACGCCAGATGCCGAAGCCTTCATGTCCCAATCCAACAGGTCATCCATGCGTCTGTTTCACACCTCCGACTGGCACCTGGGCCAAAGCCTGCACGGCCAGGAACGCGACTTCGAACACGCCTGCTTCCTCGACTGGCTGCTCGGCCAGCTGCGCTTGCGCCAGCCCGATGCGCTGCTGATCGCCGGTGATATCTTCGACACGGTCAACCCACCGGTCAAAGCCCAGGAGCGGCTTTACGACTTCATCGTCCAGGCCCACGAGCAACAGCCGAAGCTGGATATCGTGATGATCGCCGGCAACCATGACTCCGGCTCGCGCATCGAGCTGCCCGCCGCGCTCATGCGCCGCCTGCGCACCCACGCGCTGGGTCGTGTGCACTGGCTCGACGAAGGCCAGCTGGATGCCGAACGCCTGCTGATCCCGCTCACCAACAGCCGCGGCAAAGTGGCGGCCTGGTGCCTGGCCCTGCCCTTCCTGCGCCCGGCCGAGGTCACCGGCCCGCAGTTGGGCGACGACTACCTGCAGGGCATCAACCAGGTGCACCAGCAACTGATCGCTGCCGCGCAGAAAAAACGCAAGAAGGACCAGGCGCTGGTCGCCATCAGCCACGCGCATATGGTGGGTGGCTCGGTGTCCGAAGACTCCGAGCGCAGCCTGATCATCGGTAACGCCGAGGCCCTTCCGGCCAAACTGTTCGACAAGGCCATCAGCTACGTTGCCCTGGGCCACCTGCACAAGCCGCAGAAGGTCAACCGCGAAACCCGCATCCGCTACAGCGGCTCGCCGATCCCATTGTCGTTCGCTGAAATCAATTACCCGCACCAGGTGCTGGAAGTCGAGCTCGAGGGCACTGAACTGGTCAGCGTCGAAGCGCGCCCGGTGCCGCGCGCCGTGGCCCTGCAGCGCATCGGCCCTGCGCCGTTGGGCGAGCTGCTGGAGCAACTGGCCGAGCTGCCGGTGATCGACCTGCTCGAAGACCCCAACCGCCAGCCCTGGCTCGAAGTGCGTGTGCTCTTGGACGAGCCGCAGCCCGACCTGCGCCAGCAAATCGAAAGCGCATTGGAAGGCAAAGCGGTGCGACTGATCCGCATCGGCGCCGAATATGCTGGCCGTGGTAACGACGAAGAAAGCGATCTTGAGTTCGTCGAACTGTCGCAGATGACCCCGCAGGACCTGTTCAGCCGCGCCTGGGAGCAGGCCTATGG
>RCUL01000727.1_pt1 | contig 14524 bp, 10 predicted proteins | sample 2167521 | NCBI WGS metagenome assembly RCUL01 (sample SAMN09932745, study PRJNA488358) | compost metagenome | feature: garden; material: soil; isolation source: compost soil in acetic acid-enriched culture | place: Germany: Experimental Botanical Garden Goettingen | collected 2016-01-27
AATACTGTATCGAATCTTTAGGTATGGATGAAGGCGAAGTCTTCAACATGTACCGTGAAGTTCCATCTGTTGCGCGTAAAGCAGCGTGGGGATTGAAATATACTCAATCTTTAACAGATCCTAATTTCCACACAGGCACACCTGAAAACGACCAACGTTTACTTCGTAACTTGATCGCGTTCTACTGTGTTCTTGAAGGGATCTTCTTCTACTGTGGCTTTACTCAAATTTTGAGTATGGGTCGTCGTAACAAGATGAACGGTGTTGCTGAGCAATTCCAATACATCTTACGTGATGAATCTATGCACTTGAACTTTGGTATCGACATGATTAACCAGATCAAGATTGAGAACCCTCACCTTTGGAGCGCAGAGTTCCAACAAGAAGTGGTTCAAATGATTGTTGAAGGCACAATGCTTGAAATCGAATATGCTCGTGACACGATGCCACGTGGTGTATTGGGTATGAATGCAAGCATGATGGAAGAATATTTGAAATTCATCTGTAACCGCCGTTTATCTCAGTTAGGTTTACCAGAGCAATTTGCTGGTGTAACGAATCCATTTGCGTGGATGTCTGAGATGATGGACTTACGTAAAGAGAAGAACTTCTTTGAAACGCGCGTAACTGACTACCAAACTGGTGGTGCATTAAGCTGGTAAGTTTAAGCATCTGCCAAACAATAAAAACCGCTATTGATAGCGGTTTTTTATTTAAAGTATAATTCACTAGCTCAAACAGAACCCATATACAAAAAATTTAAAATAAATTTTAAAAATCAACAACATAAATTACAACAATAAAAACCCAGAGTAGTTTTAACTAAACAAAAAATAAGCATCTTTTTAATATTCAAAAACTAACAACCACAAATCCAAAACATATTATAGACAATAAGAGCTGGAGCACTTACAGGATACGTATCACTATCGAGAGATTTATATAGCCTATTCTTGTACTTAATAATTAGTAACTTTTCTTTTCGATCAACGACCAAACCAACTCTATAAATAAAGTAGAAGGAATCATTATTATTTATTCGTCTAAATACAAATTGTACTGCATCTTCTTCTTGAATTTTTGAAGGATCAACCGCTATAAAACCATTACATGCAGAACATTTCCATTTATCTAAATCAATACTCATATCCATACTTCAAATTACCCCCATCATATAAATTAATTGCATAGTTAAGTAATAAAACTTTCAATAAATTAAAATTGGGTAAAAAAATCCACATAACAATATCAATAAAAAAAAGAAAACATCAATATGAATTTAATTTTAAAATTAAGATATTATTTAATAAGTATTAAATTAAAAAATAAAACACAATTTAATGCATAAAAATTCACTAAAATAGTCAATAAAAATATTTCAATCAATTATTAATCCCATATTAATCTTTATAGTTATTCACTGGATTTTTCAAGTATTCTTTGTATTACAGTCCTTGATACAGCAAGATCTTTAGCTAAAGAATATACACTAAATCCTTTTTTAAATTTATTAATAACTTCCTGTTTTTGTTCATTTGTTAATTTTTCAGGTCTACCTACTTTTTTAGATAATCTATGATTCTTTTGTGTAGATTGATCGAGCAAGAAAAGTTTTTCAAAACTAATGCAAATTTCTATAAAATGAATAAAATTATTTCTAATACTTTCTTTCAACTCACAATTAAAATATTCCAATATAATCAATTTAATTTGTTTTTTTTCAATCAATATAATTGTAGATAATATTTCTTTAAAACTATTCCCTAAACAGTCAATTCCTTTAACAATTAAAAAATCATCCTCTTCTAAAGAATAGTTAATCAAATTAAAAAAAATAGTCCGTAAAGTAATAGACTTATCAACTGAAGCCAATTCCAGTACTACTCTACTATATGAAACTTTATGATTAAAAGTATTTAACAATGAAATAAAAGATTCTTTTTCTTTGTCTAATTCATCAATATTAGAATTGACCCTCATATAAGCATAAATACGCATGCTCCCCCCATCCCTTAGAGTCATGTGAAGTGCATTTCCAAAGTATGTTCAAATCAAAGCATTTCTTTTAGATACTTTTAGAGCTTCACTTATTGTTTGTTATATAATTAATGTCTTAAATTTATACTTTTATACTAGTATAATTTTTCTTATATTTCCACCACCAAAAAATTCAAAAATATAATATAAAAAAACATTATATCAATAAAAAAACAATTAGCCGGTAAATCAATTATCCGTTTCAGCCTTAAATATCAGCATTATAATAATCAACAAGACATTAAATCAAACATCCATTTTAAATAAAAAGTATTTAAAAATCACAAACACATTGATTATAATAAACCAATTATTTTGTATAATATATCATCTAAAATTGTTTTAAACCTATGTATTAAATTTACAATAAATTTAAACACACAATCAAAAACAAAATAAAATCAACACACAAATCATTAAAAATCAAACACCTATCAAAAACATCAATAATCTTACAACTAACAACTAACTACTTTGCTATATTTTATGTACTCAAATTAATTCAAATAAAAAATAAAACTAGATTTTAATATTGAATTTATATTAAATTCAGAAGTAGTTTAAGTAGTGAGTTAATTTAATATACAATACACTAAACCCAACAAACCAATAAAATTATTAGGTAACATGATTATGGAAGTTAATAAAAATTTAAAAAAGTAATGATTTAACTATGTACTTAATTATTATGTTTTAAACACTGTATAGTACACTTTTGTGATTTAGTTCATGTTTTTTTTAAAAAAATAAGATGCTAATATTTGTTTTGTTTTTGTTTAATTTTGGTGTTTTAATATGCGTACATATGCCTATGTTAGAATAGAGCCTAATTTGCAATTTGAATTTTCTAGGTATATCTCTTTTTTTAGTGAGTATGGCTATAAAATCCAAAAGAATAGATTAGTAGTAGAAGAAGTATCTGTTGATAAATCTATTGCTTATAGAGATAAATTTCTTAATTTAATAAGTTATTCCTTAGAAGAAGGTGATGTTTTAGTGATAAAAAGCATGGATTGCTTAGGAAATAGCTTTGAAGAAATTTTAGGAATAGTTGATAAAATTGATCAAAAAAAAATCAGACTAATATGCCTGGATTACTCTAAAAATGAAATTAATGGTGACTTAAAAATTTTCTTTCTTCATTTTTTAAAGTTATCAGCTGAATTTGAGAAATTATTTAAATCTGATAGTAAAAAATACAAGGATCACAAACCAACAAGAAAAGTTGGCCGACCAGAAATATTAAATAATGAACAAAAAAATAGAGTAATTGAATTGTTTAAGAAAGGCTACAGCGTATATTCACTCGCTAAAGAATTTGCAGTTACAAGAACAGTAATTCAAAGAATTTTAAACAATGCATCGAAAAGTAATGCATTGTAATTATTAAATATTTTGGATTAAATGATCTATGACATACATATGGAACAATATAAAAAGGAAGAGTTATGAATCATATAGTATTAGTCTCCTAAATAAGCTTAATTAAATCTCAAGCAAAAAATTAGATAAGTTACTGAAATATAACTATATATTATTTATTTTTATGCTTGAAATTTAGATACTATTATCGAGAAAGGATATAATTAATTCTATATTAAGTTAGTTTTTCTTAGAATTCTTTAAAATTAGTTTTATGTCTTTCATCATGATTACTCTGCCTATAAAAACATAATTAGTTAACTCTCAAATAATTCAATAAAAATAATATTTATTTTCAACAATTTAAAACAAAACACTTTATGTAAAAATATAATTTATATAGATTTACTATTGATTATATTTACATCGTAGATGTTTTATTTCAAATAATTTCTTAATAAACTAACCATTTAAAATTTATAAATTTCAGCTTTTAACAAAAGCAACTCTATGGTTTTAAAGCATTTATTATAAAAAGTTATTTATTTTAAAATATGATAAATGTTTAATATGAATGATATTTTCTGGAAGTCCTCAACAGGCACAGAAACAGGTGATATTTATATTCAGAAAGGAATTTGCCCCTTCCCAACTATTATTATTTTTGATACAGAGTTAATAAAAAGTACCAGAACTTATGCTACCTTCTATGCAGAGAAAATAAAAGAAATAGGTTTTTACTTTTCTAGTGACATTAAACTTAAATAAAATAAACAAGTATGAAAAAATGAAATTAACTCAGCTATAGAATATATATCAAAACGAAAAGAAGTAAATTTCAATAATATCTACTTAATAAAAATTGAAAAAATAGATTCCAATATAAAATTATACAAAAATTATTTTCAGGCTATCGCTTAAATTAATTATTTTATTTTAAATAGCTAAACCTTTAAATAAAAATTATTTGAATGAATTATAATGAGACCAAGCTAGTAAGGCTTAGTCTCCTTTTATCTGTTTAATTATCAAAAACCATGACTAACAGATGATTTAGAAACATAAATTGAATTTTTTGGATTTGCATCTTCTACCCAGCATGACTTAGAAACATTAATCTCTTCACCACTTACTAAAATAATTTTTGTCTGTTTCAGATCACTAGTAACATTACTGGCAGCATAATAATGATGTTTATCACAAATTACTGTCTTCTTATGATTACTTGCATATTGAGAGGCTTTATCTTCTGCAACCTCTCCTGTACCAAAGCTAGGGTGGTTTGATTTTTCTGATATTAAATACAATTTATGACTAGCAATGGTATTAACAGAAGGTGGTGAATAAACTGATTGATGACCATATGGCTGATTCACACAACCAGTCAAGATTAGTGTTAATGAAAATACGATTTTAAATAGAAGTAAATTCTTCATTAATTTTAATCCTCATGTTAAATATATAATCATCCATTTTTATAAAATCCATCTTAAATTAAAATTTATAGAATTAGGATTATTAATAATAGATATATTACTATAATAGTTTTATGTCAAATTCAACTATACACTCTTAAATTATAATAAAAGAAACAAACATAATTCTAAATTCTTTATTAATTAAGAAGAGTCCACATCCTGTAAGGTGTGGACTTAGTGAATATCACTTAAACCTGAAATATGAAGAAAGTTGTATAACAACATCCTCAAGATTATATTCACATGAAAACTAGGCTTTATCAATTACAAATTAATTAAGTTCATAATAATTTTTTATAGAAAAAAATTATCCTTATTTTACATATACTAAGCTCACTCACAACTTAAATAATGTTTTAAAATTATGTTTTAAATACACTCTTTTTAAGTCAATTTTTAATTAATAAAGTACTAAATTTTTAAGATTTTAAATAACCACACTTTTATAAAGACATTAAAAATTATAATAATAAAAACCTATTTTATAATATTTATATCTAAAATTAGTTAAATATAGGTGATTTATTATTTAAAGGTTTAATAAAATAAATTATAGGCACCAATAATTACAAACCTAAAAAATCCTTCTCATCAGAATTTAGTTTTATTCCAGATTCTATGATTGTTTTTTTAAGACATTTTATGATTATTGCAGAGTTATAAAAATTATTATATCTATTTAATGGAAGTAATACATTTCGGTCACTTGCTACTAATGATAAATTTGATAAAAAATTTCTCATAAATATATAGCCCGAGAAAGACTTATCTTTAAAAACTAAGCTACCATCAACATACGTACGCTTTATTATGCTATCTGGTAAATTTAATTGACTGTCATTCTTTTTAGTCAAAAAAGCTAATCTATACCACAACTTATTGTAAGGTACTTGGTAAATATTATTTTGTAAACTGCTACTACTTGTTGGTAAAAGAACTCTTCCCTTTGTATCAATGTCATCTTTTCTTAATAATCTTTCTGACCAGTTTGCCATACCTTCAAGATACCAACTTGGTTTTAATGGACTATAACCATATTGATAGAGATGAAATATCTCATGGGCAACAACTGTCCAATAATTACCCGGAAAGTTTTTTAATCTACTATTTAATTTAATCAACAAAGCCTTATTTCTTTTAGCCCCATCAAAACTGTATACATAGGGTTTATCATAGGCAATACCATTATAACTTATGTTAACCACATGAATATCAATATAATTGACTTCAAAACTATATCTTGGACTATTGAGAGGATTAACAAAACCTAGATAGTCAAGTGCATCTATAGTTGCATTAGCTTGAATTGCAATGTTTTCTATATAATCTGGAATATTATTTTTATTAGCATCTGTCTGCTCTATCTCATTCAGAGTATAGACCACCCTAATTTTTCCAGATTTATAATATTTTTTCTCGTCTTTTATAGTCATATTTTCTTTGACTCCAGCTAGACATACCAAGCTAAATGATGAGATCAAAAATATGAAAATAATTTTTAAAATATTATTTAAAAATAAGATTTTTCCATAGTTTAAAATTATTTTCATCATTAAATCTCCATACAGATTTAGCGCAGTTTTTATGGAATAAACTTATTTTTTCTCTATTATTCAACAATTCTACAGCAGTATTAATAAATTTTTCCGTATCGTTATCTTCAATCAAATAACCATTATAGTCATTAATAATCATTTCACTCGGACCATAATCAATATCAAAAGAAATTACTGGGCAATTATTCTTCAAAGAATCTAATATAGCCATACAAAATCCTTCGGATCCACTAGTAAACAACATGAGATCTGCTCTTTTGAGTACAGAACTTACATCTGAAACGAATTCACATAGTCGTACAACACCTTCCAAATTATTATTTTTTATAACTTTGTTTAAATTTTCTTTCTCGGGACCGAAGCCATAAATATCTAATTTTGCTTGAGGAATTTTCTTATAAATCTCGCTAAATAATTCAATAAGTAGATCTAACCGTTTTACTTTATCAAATCTTGCCAAACATACACATTGATATTCCTGTGGTAAAGTTAAACTATTTTCAAATGTTGTATTTTTATAAAAATGGGGGATAACTGTATAGTTAGAATAAGAACCAAATCTCTCGCTAAAATCTATTTTTTGTTTCTCTGTTAGAAAAATGAGATGATCTATTTTATCTAAGTTCTCAATATAACTATTGTAGTGCGCATTAGATTTTGAATTTTTTTCTCTAGCTTTTGAATAATGTGCAGCATGAATAACCCCAATCACAGTAGAATTTTCTTTTTTATTCAATAGTATATTTTTTGCAAAAACTATTGCTCTATCAATAATATAAACTTTGTGCTCGTTCACATTATTTTTAGATAATGTATATTCAAACAACTCAATTTCTGAACTAAACTTTCGTGAAATTATACCCTCCTCTTCATACAGATATAGACTAACTATCTTTCCTTCCTTATTATAATTTCTTGATAAGACTAGATGGTTGTTAATATCATAGAAGTCTTCTGTGATAACTAATCTATTACTATCTAAGACTTGTGATGAACTCAAAATCCCCTTTTCATTAAATTTCAATCTTTTAACTATTTGCCCAGATTCAAAAATATTTATATGACTTAAAATCCCTTGCTTATTTTTAACATAATATTTACATAGTTTATTTTTATCATCAAAGACCTTAATATTTCCTAAACTATCACTTTCAATATTTTTTTCTTCGATGCTAAATTTATAATTCTCTTCAGGTTCAAAATTAATTGAAAATTCATTTTTTTGATAAAAAGAGTATAAATTTAAAAAATTAATATTTTCATTTACTTTAAAATCCAACAATTTACTTAAATATAAATCTTTATAAAGTAGATTAACCATAGGGTTATAAGAAAGAGTACATATATTTACTTCAACTCCATTTCTACTAAATAAATCTGCTCTTTTAATTAGTGCAATTAATAGACCATTCTTTTCCTGCTTAATTGCAGGATAAAGCATATATATACCCTTTTCCTTTAACATTATAATCCTCTTATCTTAAATTAATAGGTAAAAAGTTATTCTTGAAAGGTGGTTTTGCATTTTCTTGTAACCACTCATAATAATCAACCTGAGCTTTTGCTACAGGGTAAGCCATAAATCCAATTCCTGGACCTGCATTGACCTCAAATATAGCAATGTTCCCTTCCTGATCAATACCTAAGTCTAAACCTAATGAATCTAAGCGCCATGCATATTGCTTTTGGAAAGCCAGAGGAAATTTTTCGAAAATTTTCTTTATACTTTTATTAATTTTCTCAAATGAATTTGGATAATATTGCTCTAAAAACATTTTTTCACGCGTAGTGATTAATGCTCCTTGCATACCATTCGTAATGTCAATATTTTTATTAATATTTACATAGGGAAAGAATTTTATTAATTTCCACTTACCACCGGCTCCTCTACTAATTTGCATGCGAAAAACTGTATTAAGTGAATTATTTGTAGAACTATTAAAATACTTACTTAGGGAATAACCTTTATTCTTAATATCTTTATCAAAAAAATGTCTAAGTTCATTTTTATTGAATTCATTTTTTTTATCCAACTGCTTTACAATATATTTTTTATCTAAGAACTCTACAGAAAAAATTCCTTTCCCCTGATTACTCGATAAGGGCTTTAATATCACTTTCTTATATTTTTGAATTGCATTCAAAAGATCATCAAACTCTTTACAGTCCTCAACACTTATCAAGAATTCATTGATATCTTCAATTTTTTTTAATTTTAGGTCAACATTCTTTTTTGTTCCAATTCTATTTGATGTAAAAGGAATTTTTTCAGCTAATTTTAAATAAACTTCCTTATCCTCAGCCTTAACAGCCAGCCTATTTTGAATTACATTAGGGAAGTTAAATTCTTTTTCTAAAACTTTTCCATTTAGTATAGTCTTGCCTACTACCTTTTCAGTTTCAAAACATACATCTTTTGCTGTAAAAACATAAGCTTCATGCCCTCGACTTTGGGCAACAATAATGAAGATTTCTTCTACATCAGTTAAGTTCTTTGCTGGTTTTAAAATTCCAAATATAGACATTATATTACTCCAATTAAATCATTAATCATTTCTTGATCAATCAATCTACTGTGATCATCTTTTGAATACCCTAGACAAGCAATAAGATATTTATTGCGTATTTTTACTATTTGTACACTATTAAATACATTTGGAAAAAGTGTTCCTGTTTTAATAAATGTTTTCTCATTTGAATCAAAATCAATATTGATATAATTACTATTCCGCTGAACAACGATACTTTGATGAGGATAGAATAAGAAAGATTCTATTTTCTTATTCTTTAATATATTAAGAACTAATTTCAATAAATCATTAACAGTTGTATATTGTTTACTTTCATATAAGCCATGTGAATTTACAATATTTGTAAGCTTCATCCCAATTCTATTTATTACTTTGCTTGCATGTTCTTCATAAGGAACATTCGTTTTTTCTTCAATTACTTCCTTTAATACTTCAGCACTCGTATTACTTGACTTAAACATCATATTTTTAAGTAAGTCATTAATTGTTATAAGATCATTTTCCAACAAGTTATAACCACTTCCAACTATTAAATTATTTTTTTTAATTTTAACAATTTCTCTTAAAGAAATATTTAAATCAAACACCAAAAACAGTGTTAATAACTTTACAACAGACCCTGGTACAATTTTTATATTTTTACTCTTAGAATAAACTTCAATGCTGTGCTCTTCATCAACAATAAAGATTGACAATGACTTAGCCGAGATTTTCTCAATTTTTTTCATAATTGAATTAAATTCGATTAATCCTATTACTTTAGTTTCTACATTTATAATAGTGTTCATACTTTACTCCACTATTAACTTTTTCAATTTCATTTTTTCTAAATTATTTTTTTTCGAATCAAATTCAATCAAAAACTGTTGAATATTATCTATTTCTAGATTTTGAATATCTGAAAATCCATATTCCCACCATTTTGATTTTAGTAACCGGTTAATAGTATCTTCATCAAATCTGTATTTTATAATTTTTGCAGGATTGCCACCGACAATTGCATAAGGAGGTACATCTTTTGTAACGACTGAATTTGCTGCAATTACAGCTCCATTTCCAATAGTTATCGTTGGTTTTAACAACGCTCTTGCCCCTATCCAAACATCATGCCCAATATCCAGTCCTTTTAATTCAGGATTATTTGGTAACCTTCGAGCATTTTGATTCACCTTATTTATTTCTAAATATTTTTGATAAATTATAAAATTTCGATCATATGTTGTTGCTGAGGTTGTAAGCCATTCATGAGGATGCCTTAAACCAAGTACTCTCACTCCTTCTGCTATGGAGCAATACCGACCCACTTTAGTCGTAATTGGCAATAGAGACCAACTATAAGAAAATGCGCCCATACTCCAAATGTTGTTACCGACTAAAAATGCACAAAAAGGTTCAATTTCTACTTTTTCTAAAAAATTAATAAAATCTTCATCAAGAAATCTTGAGTTACCATTACGAGTAAAAAATATATTATTTTCACCCATGGTTTCTTTTAGCTCTATATATTGTCTTTTCATATATCACTCAAAATAGTTATAAAAAGCTACTAAACCAGATAAATTATGCTCTTGATCATCTATTCGTGCTCTAAAACGATCATGTCTAACAAAGAATGCATTCTTAACTTTATCTGGCCTAGCCATATACATTGCTAATTCTGGATAAAAGAAACCGGTAGAACACTGAAACTCAACTCTATATTTAATTAATTCTTTTAACTCATCAAATTTAGCTTCATTAAACAACTCTAGATAATTATTATCTCGCATATATAAAACCATTTTATATGCTGACATCATCATTTCTAAAAATGTTGCATAAGCAGTTTTTCTATTTTTAATAAACTCCATGTGATTTAGATAATTATTCATTCCAAATCTGAAATATTTTTCTTCAGGGCATATTTTTGTTAATTCATTTGTACAATAACTTAACCAATGGTCATGATATTTATCATATTTTTTAACAATAAAATTATCAAACATTAGTTTAACAGTATCTAGTAAATCTTTATTTTTATTAATCTGATATAAACGTAAAAGCCCTAAAGCAGCTTCACCATCATAATATACAATTCTAAATTTCTCTTTTACACTTAATGAAGGATAATTTAAAATATGACTAGTTTGTCCATGTTCATCAATCATATATTGTATCCCTTTTGCTAGCATTTCAGCATTTTCAAGATACTTATCATTACCAGTTAGTTCTTGATATTTAGCAAGCATAAAAATTGCAGTTGCATTTGAACCTAATTTTATTTCTAAATCTTGCTCTCCATCAATCATAAATCCTTTTTCTTCTATAATTTTATAAAATTTCTGAAATGCATACTCCATAGATCTTTCAATTTTATCTAAATATTTTTTATTAAAATCTACTTCTAATGTTTCTAACAATGCATATAAAGATGTACAATGTCTAACAGTATTATAGCTTTTAATTTCCCTATCATAAGCGGGGAAATAACCATAAATAAAGCGACCATCATCCATAATTTGATTATACAAAAACTCGGCATTATTAATAATAATCTCTTTGATCTCAGCCTTATTAATTTTAGAATGACATCTTATTCCATTTGCTACACCTACAGTCTGCAAATCAATAAACATCCCCTTTTCATAAAAAGCAGCTATAGTGTCAAAAACCCACACTTTTTTTATATCATCTAATTTAAAATACTTAGTAATATTTTTATATTTTGCTTTTATCGCATCATTAAGATTCTTTTCATCAAAAAAATTAGGTTTATCAAATGAAATACCTTTTATAATAGCTTTACCATATATTTCTTGTTCTAAAAAACATAGATTAAACTTTCCATCAAAGCTGATACCTTTTCTATAATGATTATTATGCTCTTGATTTAAAATAGAAAACTCAACATCATCCCAGCTCTCTTCACTGATATTATATGCAAGATCTATTTTAAAAAACTCAGGTAGTCCTCTATTTTTAGAATAAAAATTATCTAAAAAAGAATATATTCTTTTTAATACAGTATTAATATTTTCATCAAAAGTATTCCATACTTCACAGCGTTTTTTCTCATTTCCAACAGATAAGAAAACACATATACCTCCCTCACTTTCAGAATGGTTTTTTAATTGAATTAACAACCAATCTTTTAATTTTTTTTTGAATTCCTCAAATTTACTATAGGTATTAATTTCCATATTATCACTTTAAAAAATCTTTTAAGTTATTATAACATATCATATTTAATTTCAAAATTATTTAACAAAATAAAAAAAGAGGATCCGTAGATCCTCTTTTTTCAAATAATCAAATTAAAATAATATTTGACTATTTTGCAGTAGTTCATCAATCGTAGTAGTAGTATTTTTAAGAGTTAAGATTTCTGTAGAATTATAAGATATTCCACTTCCATCTCTATCTATACTAATTACTGTATCCGCACCTACTTGAGTAGCAGTTACATATTGACCAATATTTGTATTATTAACAGACTGACCTGATAATAAAGTACTTATATCGATTTTATCTCCTTCTGCTTTATTAAAATCACTCCAGGTATCTGAACCATTTCCACCTGTAGAATCTGTAGTATTTAGAAGGTTGAATATAACTGTATCTGCACCAGTACCAGTTGTATAAACATCATTTCCTGATGTACCAGAAATTAAATCATTTCCAGTACCCGTTTCATAATGTCTGCCCAAGTTAATTGTTAATGTAGCTACATTACTTTCATCGCCATTCGCAGCTATAAGTTTATAATTGAAACTTGTAGCTTGACTTCCATCTGCGGTGGCATTTGGAGTAAAGGTATATGTACCATTAGCAGCAATATTTAATGTTCCATTACTGTAAACCAAAGTTTGACCAGTAGCTTCAACAAATACGCCAGCTGCATTTTCTACAAACAACTTGGTACCCACACCACCTGTCACATCAGTACCATTACCACTATCATCTGTAATTATGTTACCTGTTGCTGGAGTAAATTCTCCAGAAGCAGTAAATACATCGTAATGTGTCAATGTTGGTTGAACTGAGGTTTGTACCGTAGTCGTATTAGTACCATTAACAAGGAATGACTCATTGCTTTCTGTACTTGTATAAACTACACGCCATTGTGTCGCCACACTATCCGCTGGTATTGAATAACTATTATCAATGATCGTAGCATTCGACCCACCTAGGAATGGATGGTTATAAGTTGTAGTTGGTGAAACATATACAGTTTGCCAGCTACCCCCTACCAATTTTTGTACGCTATAACCGAAGGTATCATTATTAGCGCCAGATGAATCAGTTGTAGTAACTTTGATAGATAAAACAGCAGAAGCATTTTCATCTACGGTAACAACATCTGAAGTATCTGTACCAGGATTACGCGTATAAGTATAACCACCAAATAAGCTACCAGTTCGAGTAACAGAAGCAGTCATTGAACCAAGATCTGCCGATTTTGTTTCAACAAAGTTTGTGTAATCTACTTGAGCGCCATTGATATCATTAGTAGCAACTAAATCAACTGTACCATCCAAAGTAGGGTCAGTTGGCCAGTTAATGTCTACTTGAGAACTATCAATTCGGATATTGAGATTAGCTGTCGCTGTATTTCCATCAACATCTTGAATTGTATAAGTAAACGTATCAACTTTACCTACTGAGTTAGGAATTTCCGGATTTCGAATGTATTCATAATTCCCATCCTTATCAATATAGAGGTCACCATAAGCACCTTCTATTTTTTGGAAGCCATTAACAGATTGATCCACTGTTAATGTATTACCAGTCTCAGAACTTACTTGTGTAACAACTAGTGGCTGACCTTCAGGATCGACATCCGCTACATCCCCTGGACCTTCAGGAACAATAACGTTGCCACTTACAACAACCTCACCATAATCAGTTGCTACGCCACCTGATGGAATGGTTAAAGTTGGGAAGCCTAAACCTGTAAAGTTAAGCCCTTGGTCATTTGTCATGACAATGGCATATTGACCTTCAGGTAAATCATTAATCGTGGTGCCACCTGTATAGAACCCTACAAGTGCTGCAAAAGCAGTTCCAGCATTTGGAATATGCTCATAAAGCTCATATTCTCCTGTATTTTCATTTAGGCGAAGAACATCGAGGCCTAAACTCACAATACCCACACCAGCATATAAGCCACTGATATTTACATTAAAGTCCTGTAATGTTCCTTGAGGAACTTCTACTTGCAACGCATTGTTCGAAGCCCATGTCCAGTCCAGAATCAAACCATCATAAGAAGGTAGAACTACAGACGTCTTAGATTGTGTAGGTACAGGGCTTGTTGTTGGATCAATATTGGCATCGAGCGTTGCCAAGTCGTCATTAGCAACCAAGTCTGAGTCGCTGTCAGAATCCGAATCGCTGTCAGAGTCCGAGTCACTGTCAGAGTCAGAATCCGAGTCACTATCCGAATCCGAGTCGCTGTCAGAGTCCGAATCGCTGTCGCTATCAGAGTCGCTGTCAGAGTCCGAGTCGCTGTCAGAATCAGAGTCACTGTCAGAATCAGAGTCGCTGTCAGAGTCCGAGTCGCTGTCAGAATCAGAGTCGC
>RCUL01000729.1_pt1 | contig 14501 bp, 16 predicted proteins | sample 2167521 | NCBI WGS metagenome assembly RCUL01 (sample SAMN09932745, study PRJNA488358) | compost metagenome | feature: garden; material: soil; isolation source: compost soil in acetic acid-enriched culture | place: Germany: Experimental Botanical Garden Goettingen | collected 2016-01-27
AGGTTCAATTCAGCCTGCCTGGGTAATCTGGCTCCATCGAAACCCAGACAGGATCCACTCCATGAAAACCCGTTACCTCGCTCTGCTGATTGCCCCGCTGTTCAGCACCGCTGCCCTGGCTGCCGGCTACACCGGCCCTGGCGCCCAGTCGGTGACCACGGTGGCCGCCGCTAACGACGCCGCTGACGACACCCCGGTGGTGCTGCAAGGCTACGTCATCAAGAAAGTGAACAACGATGACAAGTACGAGTTCAAGGACACCACCGGCACCATCACCGTCGAGATCGATGACGAAGACCTGCCGCCGGTGGCCTTCAACGACAAGACCAAGGTCAAGCTGACCGGTGAAGTCGAGAAGCACCTGATGAGCCGTGAAGTGGATGTTGATCTGGTTGAAGTGATTAACTAAAGAATGCATCGCGGGGCAAGCCCGCTCCTACACTGAACCTGTGGGAGCGGGCTTGCCCCGCGATTTGCATTTCAGGCCTTGGCCGGCAACCGGCTCAAGTGCACCGCCACCAGCAAGGCCACCACCAGCAAGCTGCCAATGAACAGCCCGATGCCGTTCCACCCCGCCTGATGCCAGAACACCCCGCCCGCTGTCCCCGCCACACTCGACCCCGCGTAGTAACTGAACAGGTACAACGACGACGCCTGGCCCTTGGCCTTGGTCGCCCGTCGGCCGATCCAGCTGCTGGCCACCGAGTGCGCGCCGAAAAAGCCGAAGGTAAACACCAGCATGCCAACGATGATCAGCAGCAAGGGGCTGAGCAGGGTCATCAGCAAGCCGCTGAACATCAGCAAAATGGTGGCCCAGAACACCTTGCGCCGGCCCAGCTTGTCGGCCAGCGCGCCGATCTGTGCCGAGCTGTAGATCCCCGACAGGTACACCACCGACAACAGCCCGACCAGCGCCTGGCTCATGTGATAGGGCTCGGCCAGCAGGCGATAGCCGATGTAGTTGAACAGGGTGACGAAAGCGCCCATCAGCAGGAAGGCTTCGAGGAACAGCCACGGCAGGCCGGCATCGCGAAAGTGCAGGGTGAAGCCATCAAGCAGGCTGCGCGGGTGCAGCGAGCGCGGGCGGAAGTTGCGCGATTCCGGGAGGATCTTCCAGAACACCGCCGCCGCAACCAGCGCCAGGCCGCCGATGACCAGCATCGCCGTGTGCCAGCTGACGAAGTCGATCAGCACGCCGGTGATCAAGCGCCCGCTCATGCCGCCAATGGCATTGCCACCGATGTACAGGCCCATGGCCAGGCCGATGTGCTGGGGGTGGATCTCTTCGCTGAGGTAAGTCATGGCCACCGCCGCCAGGCCGCTCAGCGACAGCCCGAGCAAGGCGCGGGTCAGCAGTACGCCGTGCCAGCTGGGCATCAGGGCGCTGACGATGGTGCACAGCGCTGCGCAAAACAAGGCGAAAACCATCACCGGCTTGCGTCCGATGCGGTCGGAAATCGGCCCGGTGATCAGCAGCCCGAATGCCAGCATACCGGTGGATACCGAGAGGATCAGGCTGCTTTGCGCGGCGCTGATCGAGAACTCCTGGGACAGCAGCGGCATCATCGGCTGCACGCAGTACAGCAGGGCAAAGGTGGCAAAGCCGCCGCAGAACAGCGCCAGCACGGTACGTAAAAAGGCCGGGGTGCCTTTTTCGATCCAGCTTTCGTTGAAGGTGGCGACGATTTCGTCCAGGGGAGCAGGGGGGAGTTCGTGGGCGTGTGGCGCAACAGCAGTTTTCACGGGTGACCTCGGGGGCGCTACGGCCTGTCAGGCAGTGAAAAAAGCATATAGCTGGCTAATGATCATTTCCAATATATTGTTCGACCTGTTTAAGAGGTTTTACGACCTATTGGAGCTGCCATGGAATTGCGTCACCTGCGCTACTTCATCGCCGTCGCCGAAGAGCTGCATTTTGGCCGGGCGGCGCAGAACCTGGGGATCTCCCAACCGCCGTTGAGCCAGCAGATCCAGGCCCTGGAACAGGAGCTGGGGGCACGCTTGTTCGAGCGTACCAATCGTCGGGTCGAGCTCAGCGAGGCCGGGCGCCTGTTCCTCGAAGAGGCACGGCTGGTGCTGGCGCAAGTCGACAAGGCTGCCGATGTCGCCCGACGTGCGCAACTGGGTGAGCTGGGCGAGATGAAGATCGGCTTCACCTCATCGGCGCCGTTCAATTCGAGCATCCCCAAGGCCATTCACGCCTTTCGCCAACGCTTCCCGGCGGTGCACCTGAACCTCAAGGAGATGAGCAGCCGCGACGTGGCCGATGCCTTGCTCGACGAGTCGATCGAAGTCGGCCTGATGCGGCCGCTGGCGTTGCCCGAGAGCCTGAATGCTGTCGAGCTGTTTCGCGAACCACTGGTGGCAGTGATCAATGCCGCTCACCCGTTGGCGCAAAGTAGCGAAGCCGGGGTGCGCATGGCGGCCCTGGCCCACGAGCCGTTCGTGTTCTTTCCGCGCAGCTATGGCAGCGGCTTGCACGCGCAGTTGCTGAGCCTGGCGCGTCAGGCCGGGTTCAGTCCGCATTTTGCCCAGGAGGCGGGGGAGGCGATGACCATCATCGGCCTGGTGGCGGCGGGGCTGGGGGTATCGGTGTTGCCGGCCTCGTTCCAGCGCATGCGTATCGACGGGGTGGTGTACCGGACCTTGCTCGACGACGACGCGGTGACGGCCGTGTGGCTTGTGCAGCGCCGCGATGCGCCGTCAGCGATGGCCAGGGCCTTTGCCGAGCTGTTGACCCGGCAGGCCCTGGAACGCAGCTGAGTTACTGGACCTTGGCCAGGTCGCCCTTCAGCGCAACGCCAGCCATGACCGCACCGGCATGGCATTCGTAGGTGGTGGCATCCTTGCGCTCGTTGCGCTTGTAGTAGCTGCTGATGTTGGTCACGGCGTTGGCGCCAACCTTGCGCGCGGCGTCCTGCATGGTCAGCAGCGCCGATTGCAGGGCCCATTCACAGGCCGCTTCGTCAGTCTTGTTGAAGGCGTTGGTCTTCTTGTTGGTGACCGCCGCCGGGCTGACCACGGTGACCTTGCCCTTGGGCTGCACGCCGGCCAGGTAGAACTTCACCGAACCGTCGAGCTTGTTCTCGGCGGTCATCTGCGCCACGACTTTCTCGAACGGCAGGTAGTGGGTGGTGTCACGGGCCTGGCTGAGGCCGGGCAGGGCGCAGAGCAGCAGAGTGGCGGTGGCGGTCCAGGTTTTCAGGCGCATCGGGTCGTTCCTTGATTATTTAACAGTGTTCGAATGCTGTTCGTTGATGGCGCGTTGCATGATGTTTTGCGCTTCCATCCTGTTCAGCTCTTGCAGGATGCTTTTGTCGAGGTTGTTCACCCAACGGTTGTAGTTGCGGTGAATCTTGCCGTTGTTGTAGCCCAGCTCGCGGCTGTCGCGGTAATTGATGCGAAAGTTGCTGACGCTGTAGCGGATGTCGACGGCGGCGTAGAAGGTGTTGCGCACCAGGATGTCGGCCTGGATCAGGTTCGGGCTGATCTTGCGGGCGGTCCAGCCACGCTCGGCCACGGCCTTGAGGATGGCCTGCTGTACCTGCTCCTGGCTGTAGTTGTGGCCAACCACCAGTTGCTCTTGCGGGGTCAGTACCGGTTTCGAGGTACAGCCAGCGAGGCCCGCCAGGGCCAGGCCGAGGACAGCGGCGCGAATCAATGAAGACATTCCTTTCTCTCCAGCAGGTTTCAGTTCAGTTCCAGCGACGGAAAATCAGCGAGGTGTTGACCCCGCCAAAGGCAAAGTTGTTGTTCATCACATAGTCGTGACTCATGCTGCGAAACTCGCCGCACAGGTAGTCCAGCTCGCCACAGCGCGGGTCGATGTGCTCCAGGTTGAGGGTGTGCACATAGCGGTCGCTGTTCATCATCTCGATGCTGAACCAGGACTCCAGCGCGCCGCAAGCGCCCAGGGTGTGGCCGAGGAAGCTTTTTTGCGAGCTGATCGGCATGCGCGGGCCGAACAGGCTGCTGGTGGCCAGGGTTTCGGCGATGTCGCCCTGCTCGGTGGCGGTGCCGTGGCCGTTCACGTAACCGATGGCAGCCGGCGCGAGGCTGGCGTCTTCCAGCGCCAGCTCCATGGCCCGGCGCATGGTTGCCTGCTCCGGACGGGTGGTGTGCTGTCCGTCGGCATTGCTGCCAAAGCCGACGATCTCGGCGTAGATGTGCGCGCCACGGGCCAGGGCGTGTTCGAGCTCTTCGAGCACCAGCATGCCGCCGCCTTCACCGATCACCAGGCCGTCGCGGCCACTGTCATAGGGGCTCGGGCTGGTGTGGGGGGCATGGTTTTTGAGGCTGGTGGCGTACAGTGCGTCGAAGACCATGGCTTCGGTCGGGCACAGCTCTTCGGCGCCGCCGGCGAGCATCAACGGCAGGCGGCCGAACTTGATCGCTTCATAGGCATAGCCGATGCCCTGGCTGCCGCTGGTACAGGCGCTCGAAGTGGGGATCAGGCGCCCGGTAAGGCCGAAGAAAATGCTGATGTTGGCCGCGGTGGTGTGCGGCATCATCCGCACATAGGAGTTGGCATTGAGGCCTTCGGCCACCGAGTTGAGCAGCATGTTGCCGAATGCCTTGATCTCGTCGGTGCTGCCGGTGGACGAGCCGCAGGCCACGCCCATGCGCCCGTCGCGGATCGACGGGTCGTCGAGCAGGCCGGCATCGCGCAGGGCGTTCTGCGCGGCAGCCACGGCCAGGCGCGAGACCCGGCCCATGCTGCGCAGTTGCTTGCGGGTCCAGCCGCTCGGCACCTTGAAGTCATCGATGGGGCCGGCCAGGCGCGTGTTGAGCTCCTCGAAACGGTCCCATTCGTCCATGCGGCGAATGCCGCTGCGGTTGCTGGCGAAGTTGCCGGCAATGGTCTGCCAGTCGCTGCCCAGCGAAGTGATACCGGCCATGCCGGTGACGACCACACGTTTCATCAGCACAGGCCTCCGTTGACTGCCAGTACCTGGCGGGTGATGTAGGCGGCTTCGGCCGACATGAGGAAATTCACCGCGCCGGCGACTTCTTCCGGGGTGCCCATGCGCTGTGCCGGGATCATCTTCAACAGCTCATCGACCGGCACGTGCTCGTCGAGCATGGCGGTATCGATCAACCCAGGGGCCACGCAGTTGACGGTGATCTTGCGCTTGCCCAGCTCGATTGCCAGAGCCTTGGCGGCGCCGATCACCCCGGCCTTGGAAGCGCTGTAATTGACCTGGCCACGGTTGCCGATCATTCCCGATACCGAAGTGATGCAAACGATGCGCCCCGCTTTGCGCCGGCGGATCATCGGCATCATCAGCGGGTGCAGGACGTTGTAGAAGCCATCGAGGTTGGTGCGTAGCACCTGGTCCCAGTCCTCTTCGGTGAGCGCCGGGAAGGCGCCGTCGCGGGTCAGGCCGGCGTTGCAGACCACGCCATAGTAGGCACCGTGGGTTTCCACGTCATCGGTGAGGATGGCCGCGCAGGCAGCGCGATCGGCAACGTCGAATTGCAGCACGCGGGCTTGCTGGCCCAGGCCCCGGACTTCTTCTGCAACGGCGTCGGCTTCACTGCGCCCGCTACGGCAATGCAGGACCAGGTCGAAACCGGCCCGGGCCAGGCGCAGGGCGATGGCCCGGCCAATGCCACGGCTGGAACCGGTGACCAGGATGGTGTCAGTCATGGGGGGACTCCTCTGGGCCCGCTTCGGCCAGGTAGCTGGCAACTTGCGGCGGGCGAAAAACGTTCAAGCGGGCCATGGCATGGATGCCCGGGCCGCGCAGGTGACACTCGAACACGCCCATGCCGTTGTCGTCTTCGAGCGACCGCAGGGCATGGATGCGCAAGTGGGCGCCGGCAGGGAAATGTTCGACATTACATTCGAATTTGCGCGTGCCGAGCAAAAAGCCCAGCTCCACCGGCCGGCCTTGCTGGCGCGCGCGACAACCGGCGTAGGCGGCGACGCTCTGGGCCATCAGCTCGATGCCGACCCAGGCCGGCAGGCTGCCGTCGGCGCGGTTGAACAGGCCGCCGGGGCGCACGGTCAGTTGAGTGTGGATCTGCTCTTCATCGAACGACTCGACCTGATCGATGAGGATCATGTCGCCGGCATGAGGCAGCAGTTCGGCCAGTGGCCAGGTGATCATGGGGTGTCTCCGAGAATCAGGCTGACGTTGTTGCCGCCGAAGGCGAACGAGTTGCTCATCAGGCGCCGCGGGCCTCGGGCCGGCAGGCGTTGGCTGGCATCGACCAGCTTCAGGGCCGGTAGCTGTGGGTCATCCACGCCATCCCAGACATGCGGCGGCAAGCGCCCTTCGGCATTGTCGGCGGCCAGGCTCAACCAGCAGAACGCTGCTTCCAGAGCGCCGGCCGCACCCAAAGTATGGCCGGTCATGGGCTTGCTCGACGAGCAGGCCAACTGGCTGCCGAACAACTCATGCACGGCCAGGCTTTCCATGGCGTCGTTGTGGCGGGTGGCGGTGCCGTGCAGGTTCAGGTAATCGATCTGTGCTGGTTGCAGGCCGGCATTGTCCAGTGCCTTGCGCATGGCCTGCAAGGCGCCTTTGCCGCCGGGTTCGGGCGCCGAGATGTGATGCGCATCGGAGCTGGCGCCGGCGCCGAGCAGGGCAATGTTGTTGCCTTCAGCGTGGGCTTCACGGGTCATCAGAAACACCACCGCGGCTTCACCGATGTTGATGCCGTTGCGGTTGACCGAAAACGGGTTGCAGCGCTCGGCGCTGACCGCTTCCAGGGCGCTGAAACCGTTGAGGGTCAGCTTGCACAGGCTGTCGACACCGCCGCAGATCACCGCATCGCACATGTCGAGATCAAGCAGGCGGCGGGCACTCATCAAGGCCCGGGCACTGGAGGTGCAGGCAGTGGAGATCACATAGGCCGGGCCGCTCAGTTGCAGCCAGTCGGCGAGGAAATTGGCCGGGGCGCTGAGCTCCTGCTGGGCATAGTCGTAGCTGGCCGGAAACGCGTGTTCGCGCAGGTAGTGAGCGATGTCGTCGCTGGCTTCCTTGATGCCCGAGGTGCTGGTGCCCAGGACGATGCCGATGCGCTGGCGGCCAAAGCGGGCGATGGCCGCTTCGATCGGGGCGCCGATCTGCAGGCAGGCGTCGTACAGCAACTGGTTGTTGCGGCTGTGATGGGCCTGCATCTCGGCTGGCAACTCAGGCAGCTCGCCTTGCACGCCCGCCACCGGCAGGCTGCGTTCCGGCACCCAGCCGTCTTCCACGCGCATCCCCGAGCAGTCGCCGGCAAACAGCTTGCGGGCGACTTCGGCCTGGCCGCGCCCCAGGGCACAGACCAGGCCCAGGGCATTGAGGTAAGCGGTCATGGCGTGTTCTCGCTGGGCAGTGGGCTGACTAGATAACGCAGGCCCTGGCCCAGGTTCAAGGTGAAGTCGTCGGCTTGTCGGTAGTCGACGCGCCAGCGCTCACCCAGCCAGCGCTGCTGGCCTTGCTGGCGGGCACCGGGGTAGAGCGCTTGCAGCTGCCCGGCCGGGGTCAGGGCGAACAGCAGGGCGGCGAACAATTCACGGGCGCCCGGGTTGGGCGGCAGCAGGCCATCGGCTTGCCACTGACCGTCGTTGAGCAACTGCCGGGCTTGCGGAATACCCAGCAAGTCCAGCAACGACCAGCGCAGGCTGGCGTTCTCGCGCTGGATCACCAGCAGCCAGTCCTGACTTTCTCCTGCCTGTTCGCGCTGGATATGCAGCTGCATCGGCAGCGTCAGCGGCGGCAACTGCGCGGGCAGCGGCGCACGGCTGGCGCAGGCGCTCAACAGGGCGAAGGCGAGGATCAGCAACAGGCGTTTCATGCACTCGGCTCGGCTGGCTTCAAAGGTTTACGGGCAACCACGTTGACCAGGGTTTCTTCGCGCTGGCCGACCGGTGGCGGCTTGCGCAGGCCAAAGCGTTCGAGCAGGCCGAAGTCGCTGGAACGGCTCCACCACAGGTACGGGTAGGAAACATTCTGCGCGCCGAATTCGAAGCCCTGGTCGCGGAGCATCTGCAGGTACTGTTCGGCACTTTTCTGCACGTGCATGGGGTGGCGGAACAGCCAGCGGATCACCCAGGTGTCGATATAGGCTTCGGTGGACTCGGCGAACAGCAGGTAGCCACCGGGCTTGAGTACCCGGTAGAACTCGGCCAGGGCCTGTTCCTGCTCGACCAGGTGGTGGAAGGTCTGGTGGCAGAAAAGGATATCGACGCTGTTGTCGGCAAACTGCAACGCCGCGCAGTCACTGCCGCGCAGTTCGACATTCAGGCCCAGGCGCCCGGCTTCGGCCTGGCTCAGCTCGAGGCTGTGCGGGTCGGCGTCGGTGCCCAGCAACCGGCCGGGGGCGAACACCTGCTGCAGGTACTGGAACGACTTGCCCTGGCCGCAGCCGGCATCGAGCAGCACGGGTGCGCTGGGTGGTGCCTGGTCGAACAGCCGGCGCAGATCGTTTATCGCTACCCGCAGCACATGGTGCTGCCAGGTGTGGCTGCGCAGGAACCAGAAGCCGAAGCGGGTCTCCTCGACGTAGCTGTCGCTGAGGAACCTCATGCCACCGTCCTTGCGCAGACTTCGGCGAGCATGCGCAGGCGCCGCTTGGGCTCGCTGACGAACGGGTTGCGCTGGTCCCAGGCGTAACCGGCAAGGATCGAGCTGATCATTGCGCGGATTTCCGGCGAGCTGGCCGGGTGGTAAATGACGTCCTGGAAGCTGCCGTTGTACCAGCCTTCAACGTAGGCGCGGAAGGTGTCGACGCCGCGCTTGAGCGGCTCGGCGAACTCGCTCTGCCAGTCGACGCTTTCACCCTGCAACTGACGGTGCAGCACGCCGGCGGCCATGCTCGCCGAACGCATGGCAATGGTCACCCCGGAGGAGAACACCGGGTCGAGGAATTCGGCGGCGTTGCCGAGCAGGGCAAAGCCCGGGCCATGCAGGGTCTTGACGTTGGCCGAATAGCCGCCGATGGTCCGCGCCGGAGTGTCCCATGCGGCATTGGCCAGCACCTTGGCCAGGCTTGGCGTCTGGGCGACGAAGTCCTTCAGGCAGGCATCCAGGTCGGCCGGCGCGGCGGCAAAGTGCTCGGCGGCGGCGACCACCCCCAGGGAGCAGCGGCCATTGCTGAACGGAATGGTCCAGAACCAGATATCACGGTGCTGCGGGTGGGTGGTGATGAGGATCTTTTCCCGGTCGAAAGCCGGGTGGTCGATGCGGTCTTCGATGTGGGTGAACACCGCTTGGCGCACCGGGAAATTCGACGGTGCTTCGAGGTCCAGCAGGCGCGGGAGCACGCGGCCATAACCGCTGGCATCGAGGACAAATTCGGCTTCGACGCGGTACTCGCTGCCATCCAGGCGACGCACGCGGACCTGTGGGCGCGGGCGCTCGAAGTCGGCGGCGATGATCTCTTCTTCGTAGCGGATTTCCACGCCCTGGGCTGCCGCCTGGTCGGCCAGCAACTGGTCAAACTGGGCGCGCTGGACCTGGAAGGTGCTCGGCTTGCCATTGCTGAAGGTGTCGCCGAAATCAAAGGCGCTGTACTCATCGCCCCAGGCGAAGGCCGCGCCGTTCTTGCGCTGGAAGCCTGCCGCTTCGAGGGCCGGGAGCATGCCGGCTTCCTCGACGAAGTCGATGCAGTGCGACAACAGGCTCTCGCCGATGGAAAAACGCGGGAAGCGCTGGCGCTCGATGATCAGCACGTCGTGGCCGTTGCGCTTGAGCAAGGCCCCGGCGATGGCGCCGGACGGGCCGGCGCCGATAATCAATACCTGCCGTTGTTGCAGTTCAGTGTTCGGCATAAGGCCTCCTTGCCGGTTGGGCAGTCTTCAATGGAATCCGGTGCAGGCCGGCCAGCGCGGGCATCAGCGTGGCGACCAGGCTCATCAGCATCAGCGCGAAGTACAGCGCCGGGCTGATCAACTGTTGTTGCAGCAGCAGGTTGAGAAAGACGATCTCGCTCAAGCCGCGAATATTGAGCAGCAGGCTTTCCCGCCATTTGCTCGCGCCGGCGAACGACGGCGTCGCCCAGCACAGGCCCAGCCAGTTGCCGAGCAGCTTGCTGACGATCGGCAACAGCAGCAGGGCACTCAACTGGATGGCATCGAAGCCCTGCAGCACGTTGTGGATATCGATCTGGATGATGCCGAAGGTCAGGATCAGCGGGATCGCCACACCGTTCTGCAGGCGTTTTATCCACAGCTCCGATAACGGCATGCGCAGCGGCAACTTGAGCCAGGCCAGGCAGCACAGGTAGCCGATGCCGAAGATCAGCGCGTTGAGCCGGTAGTGCTCGGCGACGAACAGCAGGCCGAAAAAGCCCAGGCTGTAGACCCAGGGCCGACGCACACCGAGGGCATACAGTGGTAACGGCAGGCAGGCACCGAGCAGTGGCAGCAACAGGCTCACGGGTTCGAGGCTGCCCTTGCCCAGGCCGAACAGCAGCCAGCAGGTCAGGTCGATGAGGATCGCCGACTGCATCAGCCGGCGGGTTGCGGCGGGTGGGTAGTCGATGTTGCGCAGGTACAGGTAGAGCACCGGGATGGCGGTGATGGCAAACACCAGGCCGAGGGCCAGGGTGGTCAGCCAGGGCTGTTCGGGCAGCAACAACGCGCCGCAGGCCAGGCCACAGGCGAAGGGCACGAAGAAGCTGGGCAGGGCGATCTTCAGGCTCTGACGGTCGAATTTCAGCTCCACCACGTCAGCCAGAATATGCCCCAGCAGCAGGGCGAAACTCAGGCCATACAGGGTTTTCAGCCAGGACGGCGCCACCAGCGCGGCGCCACTGAGCTGCCAGTGCGGCTCGACCCAGAACAGCATCAGCAGCGGCAGGCCGAGGGTCGCCAGCAGCAACTGGCTGACAATCGGGATCAGCCCCAGGCGCCGGCCGAGCTCACTGGCGATCCAGAACAGTGCCAGGGCCAGGACCCAGAACAACACGATACTCATGCCGCCTGTTCCTTGTGGCCGGTGGCAGCCCAGGGCGCCAGGACAAAACTGAAGGCCAGGCCGAGGCTGACTGCCAGGCCAAAGTTGCTCACCGCCGGGGTACTCGACACCGCCAGCAGGCCGAACGACAGCCAGGTGGTGGTCGCCGCGAGCAGGGTGCCGAGCAGGCTGACGGCGGCGCCGCCGATCTGCTCGTGCATGAGGATCGCGTAGTCGACGCTGATGGCGGTGACCAGCAGCAGGCCGAACAGGCTGAACAGGGTCAGCGGCTGGCCCAGCCAGCCGAGGCAAGCCAGGCTGCAGAGCGCGGCGAGCAATGGCAGGGCGACGATGCGCAGGGCACCGCCGAGGCCAAACGGCAGGATCAACAGCACCACGATCAGCGCGCACGACAACAGCTTGAGCTCTGCAGCACTGACCTGGGTGGCGGCGAACACCCGGTTGAGGTCGCCGAGGCGGTCCACCAGTTGCACGCCTTCAAGGTCGTCGGCTTGCAGGCGCAGCAACGCCGGATCGTTCAAGCCTTGCAGGCTGACGATGGCGGCCACGCCCTGAGCGTCGGTGCCCAGCCACAAGGTGCGCCATGGCTCGCCTAGCGGGCCGCTGAGGGCGTGATCGATGTCCAGGGCAGCCAGTGCCTGCAGTTGTGTCAGTTCGGCCTGTAGCGCGCTTTGCGGCACGCCCAGGGCCAACAGCGGTTGCAGCGGTAGCTTGCCGAGTGCATCGCGTACCTGTTCTTGTTCGCCAGGGCTGGCGACCAGTTGGCTGAGGGCCATGTAGCCCTTGAGCTTGTCGGTTTCGACCAGTTCATCGAGCCGCGTGCTCAGCGCTTGCAGGCGACCCAGCAACTGCGTCTGGTCGGCGCCGCGAACCAGGTAGAACTGGCTGGTCGGCTGGTAGCCCGTGATACGTGCCACAGCCTGGGCTTCTTCGAGCAGTTGCGGCGGGCTGCCGACCCACTGACGGATGTCGTTGCGGCTGTCCAGCTGCCATAGACCGGCAGCGCAGAACAGGATCAGCAAACCGAGCAACACCGGGCTGGGAATCTTGCTCAGTAGTTTTTCACGCAGATCCACCAGCCATTGGGCAATGCGCAGCGGCCACTGCGCCGGCTGCAGGTCGATGCCCTTGAGCAGTGCCGGCAGCAGGCACACGGCACTGAGGTAGGCGCCGATCAGGCCCGCGGCGGAAAACACTGCGATCTGGGTCAGGGCCGGGAACGGCGTGAAGGCCAGGGCCAGGTAGCCGATGCAACTGGTGGCCAGGCTCAGGCTCAGGCCCGGCAAGGTCAGCCGCAAGGCCGGCCAGGCCTGCCAGGGGCGCAGGCTCCAGCTCTTGGACAGATAGTGCAGCGGGTAGTCGACGGCCACGCCGATCAGGCTTGAGCCGAGTACCAGGGTCATCACGTGCATCTGGCCGAACAGCGCCACGCAGGCCACCGCGCCGAACAACATGCCGACCAGTACCGGAACGAAGGCCAGAAGAATGCGCCAACGGCGGAACGCCAGCAGGAGCAGCAACAGGATGCCAACCGTGGCGCCGCCGCCGACCCAGGTGATTTCCTGGCTGGCCTGGCGCTGGCCGTTGGCGGCGTACAGCAAACCACTGGCGGCCAGCAGGCGGGCACCGTTGTGCCCGGCTTCAACCCGGCCGCTGGCGAGCAGGTCGGCGACTTGCAGGGGCAGTTGCATATCGAACGCATTACCCAGGGTGCGGGCACGCAGCAGTACCCAGTTCTGCCCGTCCGCTTCGGCCACCAGCGCGCCGCTGGCGGTGTCCAGCTGTACTGCGGCAGGGCGTGGCTGGCTGTTCTGGATGCGCCCGGTCAGGCCCAGCCAGTCGTCCTGGCTGGGCACCAGGCTGAAGCCGGCAAAGGGGTCGTAGAGGTTCTGTACGCGCTGCTCGATAAAGCCTTGCGGATTGTCGATCAGGCTGCTGCGGTCAGCGCGCGAGAGCATCGCCAGGCGCCCTTGCAGCAACTGTTCACGCAGTGCTTGCAGGTCAGTCTGCAGGCTCCATTGGACCTTCTCGAACAAGCCACTGGCCTGCCATTGTTCCGCCAGGCGCTGGGCCAGGGCAATGGCCTGGTCACGCTGGGGGTGGCCGACCAGTACCAGCATCTCGCGGTTCAGCGGCTCTTGCATGCGCTGCTCGGCGCGTTGCACCAGCGGGTCCTGGGTGGCGCCGGGCACCAGCGTCATCAGGTCGGCAGACAAGGGTGCAGCGCGGTGCCACTGCCAGCCGGCCAGGGCCAGCACAGCGATCAGCAGCAGCAAAAACAGCCGTGGCAACAGGCGCTCACTCGGCAAAATCGCGGCGCTCCGTGTCGGTCAGGCTGGCGCTGCTGCTCGATGGCATGCGCAGTACCGTGCTGTCGCCCTGGGTTTCCAGCAGCTGGATGCGTTCGACGTAGCGCCCGCCGTCGATATCGATCTGCTTGAACACCTGTTTGAGCAGCAGCGAACGCGGGGTCAGGCGCAATTGCCAGTGCTTGGCATCGCCTTGCAGGCTCAGCTCGAAGTCACGCTGCAGGCCGCTGCTGTCGCCTTGCAGCACGGCGAAGAACAGGCGGTTCTGCTCGGCGCCGGCGCTCTTGCCCGGCAGCATCTGCCAACCGGACGGGTCGCGGCGGGCGATGCCCTGGGCGTTGAGGCGGTAGTCCTGCTTGAGCGGTGTTTGCAGCAGCCAGAGCAGGCCGTGGTCACGGGCCAGGACGAACTGGCCCTTGCTGAGCAACGGCTGCGGCAGGGCGCGCAGGTGTTTTTCCTGGATGAACGGGCCCTTGATGACTGCAGGCTCGCCCAATTGCTTGCTCAGGTCATCGAGGCCAAAGGCCTGAGCCAGGGTGCAGCTGGCAAGCAGGCCGATGCACAGCAGGCTACGCAGCAGCGTGTTCATTTGAGCACCTTGTTCACGGCGTCGAGCATCACCTGCGGCGAGGCCAGTTGCATCTCGCCACTGGCGATTTCGACCGCGACCTGCACGGAACTGGCGCGGGTCATGCGTTCGCCGGTGGCGGCGTCGCTGATCAGGTAGTTGATCTTCAGGCGGTTCTCCCACTCCACCAGGCTGGCACGCACGTTCAGGCGCTGGCCAAAGGTGGCGCCACGCATATAGCGCAACTGCAGGTCGATCACCGGCCAGGCGAAGCCGGAGGCCTGCATCTGCAGGTAGTTGTGTTCGAGGCGGTCGAGCAGCGCGCAGCGCGCTACTTCCAGATACTTGACGTAGTGGCCGTGCCAGACCACCAGCATGCTGTCGACATCGAAGAACGGCACCAGCACTTCGGTATCGACGTGCAGCACTCCCTGACTACGCATGCAGCCTCCAGTGTTGTTCGGCAATTCGGCTCAGGCACAGGCGCAGGTCGCCTTCCAGGGCGCGGTCCTCGATCACCGGGGCGAAGTCTTCGAGCAGCGCACTGTGCATCTCGGCCAGGGCCGGTGGCAGGTCACGGGCATCGGCTTCGCGGCTGCGCAGCCAGACGCCCTGGTTGGCCGCCAGCAAGGTCGCGGCGGCAACCTGTTCGGTCAGTTCGAGCGTACGCAGGGCATCGCGGGCGGCGATGGTGCCCATGCTCACCTTGTC